>Ga0105239_10000065_pt1 | contig 151224 bp, 144 predicted proteins | sample KBSC44metaG_FD_92761 | JGI IMG/M metagenome (GOLD analysis project Ga0105239, IMG submission 92761) | Corn rhizosphere microbial communities from Kellogg Biological Station, Michigan, USA - KBS C4-4 metaG | ecosystem: Host-associated > Plants > Roots > Rhizosphere > Soil | place: Michigan... | reverse complement strand
CGCCGCGCCGGCAAAATCGCCGATGCCCGGGACTAATCCTATGACTGAATCCGCGCCGAACGAGAAGCGTGTTCCGGGAATGCGAAGCGCCGTGTCCATGAGCCGCGCCAGTCCGCGCATGCGGCGAAGGCGAACCAGACGGTCCATGCTGCGGAAATCCGTGTAATCACTGTGCGTTCTCTCGTATGTCATGCCGCCACTTTCATCATCTTGTCCAGACGTTTGATCGCCTGCTCCAGCGAGCGCTGTCCGCCACAATAATCCTGCCAAGCCGTCGACTTGGACAAGAGCGCCGGCACGGTGCGGATGGTGAACCGTTTCGGATCGAGATCGGTCTTTACCTGGCTCCATGTGAGCGGCATCGAGACCGTGGCGCCCGGCCGGGCGCGTGGCGACAACGGCGCGACCGCCGTCGCCATCCGATCGTTGCGCAGGTAGTCAAGGAAGATCCGACCGTTGCGTTGTTTCTTGGCCATTTTGATCAGATAAAGCTCAGGATTTTCGCGCGCCATCTGCAGGCAGACATCATGTGCGAACCCTTTTGCCTCCGGCCAGGTCAGTTTCTTACCCTTCGCCACCGCCAGCGGTGTGACGACGTGCAGGCCCTTGCCACCGGTGGTCTTGCAGAAGCTGACCAGGCCGAATTCCTCAAGCCGGTCGCGCATTTCCCGAGCGGCTTCGACCACGGTGGAAAAGGGGACGTCCGGACCCGGGTCGAGGTCGAAGACGAGGCGGCCCGGCACCTCCGGTTGGCCCGGTTCGCAATTCCACGGATGCAGCTCGACGCCGCCAATCTGGGCGATGGCGGCAAGGCCCTCCACCCGATCGACCTGAAGGTAAGGTTTCTTGTCGCCGAACACCTTGACCAATTCGAGCAGGTTTGAGGTTCCCGGCATTGCATGCCGCTGGAAGAACTGCTCGCCGCCGATGCCATCGGGCGTCCGGATGATCGAGCATGGCCGCCCCTTGATGTGGTCGATCAGCCATGATCCAACGGCCTCGTGATAACGGGCCAAATCTTCCTTGGTCACCGGCTCTCCGTCATTGGCATCGGGCCAGAGGGGCTTGTCCGGGCTGGAGATCATCACGCCCATCACTTCGGCCTTGGCATTCCTGCTGCGTGACGGTCTCGATGGCTTTGTCACGGCCGGCGTCGGCGTGTTGGTCTTCGCTGGCGATGCCGGCGTTTCTGCCTCGACTTCGGCGGCGGGCTTGTCTTCGCGCAGACCTTTGAAGGCCGCCTGACGCACCAATCCGTCCGTCGTCCAGCCGGCGAACTGGATCTCGGCGACCAGTTCGGGTTTGACCCAGACGATGTTGGAATCCTTCTTAGGCGCGCCGATCCCGGTAAAGGGCGAGTTTGAGGTTTCCAGTTCCTGGAGCCTCGGCATGATCGTCTCGACTGTCTTTGCCCCGTAGCCGGTTCCAACCCGGCCGACATAGACGAAGTGACCACCCCTGAAGACACCGACCAACAGGGAGCGGAACTTGCCGTTGGTCTTGGCATAAGCGCCGATGACGACTTCATGGCCAGCCCGGCACTTGGACTTCGCCCAGGTCTCGGTGCGGCCCGATTGATAAGGCGCGTCAGCCCGTTTCGAAACGATACCTTCCAGCGACAGCTTGCAGGCCGATTTCAGGACGGCATCTCCGCCGGTTTCGAAATGCTCGACGAACCTCAGACGTGGATCCTCGCCGGCGTCATCCAGCAGCTTCTGCAGCCGTTCCTTCCGCTCGGTGAGCGGCAGCTGACGGAGGTCTTCATCACCTTCGAACAGAAGGTCGAACGCAAAATAGACCAACGCATCGGTCTTGCCTTCCGACAGCGCCGCCTGAAGTGCAGCGAAGTCCGGCGCGCCGTTTTCGTCGAGGGCACAGATCTCGCCGTCGATGATGGCATCGGGCAAGTTTGCAGCCGACGTCGCGATCGCCGGATATTTTGCCGTCCAGTCCAGGCCCTTGCGGGTCTTCAGCGTCACCTCGCCGTTTTCGATGCGCGCCTGGATGCGGTAGCCGTCGAATTTGATTTCGTGGATCCAGCCATCGGCCGAGGGCGGGCGTTCAAGCGTTTCGCAAAGCTGCGGCGCGATGAAGTCCGGCATTGTAGACTTCACGGGCTCGGCAGCTTTAGCTGAGGCGGATTTCCTTATGCTTTTGGTTTCGGCTTTGCGTTCTTCAGCAGCAAGGCCGTGGTTGCTGTCCCAGACCGCATCGGCCTGAACGTCGCCGCTCTGGACCATGAACGGCTTCGGCTTCCGGCCCTTGCCGGCGGCGATCGCTTCCATGGTACGGCCGGAGGCAACAGAGGTTGCGTTCTCCTCCAGGACTGCCGCGCCATTCTCCTCGACGGAGTGATCGTCGTGGTGCTTGATCAGCAGCCAATTTGTGCGCTTGCCCCCGTCGCGGTCATTGCGCATCCGCACAAGCACGAAGCTGCCGTGGAGCCTCTCTCCCTCCAGAGTGAACTTGAAATCACCCTTGGCGAGCGCCTGTTCGGGGCTCTTGTTGCCCTCGGGCTCCCAATAGCCGCGATCCCAAAGCATGACCGTGCCGCCGCCATACTGGCCTTTCGGGATCGTGCCCTCGAAGTCGCCGTAGTCGAGCGGGTGGTCCTCGACCTCGACCGCCAGACGCTTGTCGTGCGGATCGAGCGATGGTCCCTTGGTGACAGCCCAGGACTTGAAGACGCCATCGAGTTCGAGCCGAAGATCGTAATGCAGTCGCGTGGCGTCGTGTTTCTGAATGACGAAGCGCCTGCGGTTCGACGCCTTCAGCTTTGCTGCGCCGCTCGGCTCCTGCGTTTTCTGAAAATCGCGTTTTTGCTTGTAGGTCGAGAGCTTGTCGCTGGCCATGGCAGTCCCCGGTACACATCCGCCTCCCGCCTCGGATGAAGACGGGATGAGGCGCGGGCCGGACAGGTTGGACGCTCGACTGCCGTTTCGTTGGCCGCGATGAGAAGCCGGAAAAATCATCGCGTTCGTCATCCCTGTCACGTCCGGTTGACACAGCACGCGACCTCAGCAAGCAAAAGGCTGGAGATAATCGTTTTGTTCCATGGAGTTGGGCAGGGAGTTGCAGGAGCGCCATTAGCTCTGAATGACCAACCTGGTCCCGTCGGGATTGATATGCGCTCTCCGCATGACTGTGCTGCAGCAATGTCTATTTAATAGGCGCGGAGAACCGGTATGGTGTCGTTATCGAACTGATGCACCTCCTCCCGCGTCGGTCCGATGTGCAGACGCCTACTCCTCCTCCCAAGGGCGTTTGCGGGAACGGCAACACTCCTCCTCCCAGTTGCTGTTCGGTTATTTTCGGAAAAGCCTGCCGCACCTCCTCCCGCGGCAGGCTTTTTCGTTTCGGCCACTAACAAGCCGCTGCATGTAAGCCTTGTGCAAAATGCAAAAAAATGAGTCTGGGCAGACAGTTGCTGCCGCGTGGCTAGATCACTGATTCGCTTGGTGATTCGTATGTCGGCGTTTCAGTCGGCCCTAATTTATCCTCCGGACGCCCGCTTGACTCTTTTCCGACAACGGAACAAAAAGAGAACCTCCATATTTTGAGGGGCATGAAGTCCCGTGCAACGCGAGCTGAGGAGGTCCGTGAACGATGTCGCGCGTCCATAATCCTCGGGTCATCGACGAGCTGAGAGACCGCATCGCCCACCTGGAGGGCACTGCGGCAAAGAAAGCCATTGTGCTTCCCTTCGGCGTTCGCGAGATGGACGAGCATCTGCCGGGAGGCGGCCTATCATACGGCGCTCTTCACGAGATTGCAGGCGGCGGCGCCGGTACGGTCGACGGCGCGGCCGCCGCGTTGTTCGCCGCCGGCATTGCCGCGCGGTCCAAAGGCAAGGTGCTCTGGTGCCTAACAAGGCCTGACCTGTTCTTCCCTGCCATCGCCCAGGCCGGCTTGCATCCCGACCGTGTGATCTTCTGCGAAGGCGACAAGGAAGAGGACGTCCTCGCCTCCATGGAAGAGGGGCTTTCCTTCGGGGGCTTGGCTGCTGTCGTGGGCGAACTTGTGCGTCTGCCGATGGTGGCATCCCGGCGGCTGCAGCTGGCTGCCGAAAAGACAGGGACCATGGGGCTCGTTGTCCGCAGATGGCGGCGGCAGACGGAGGCGTCGGATTTCGGCAACCCGACGGCCTCCACTACCCGCTGGAGAGTGAGTGTGCTTCCGTCGGAAGCATTGCCAGTCGCGGGCGTCGGGCGAGCGCGATGGCTGGCGGAATTGATGCGCGTGAAAGCAGGCGAGTGTGCTGAGTTCGAATTAGGAGCCTGTGATGCCAAGGGTCGTTTGTGTCTACTTCCCCACTCTGCCAACCGACCGGATACGTCGACATGGAGAGGGAGCTGTGCCAGCTGACCAGCCTCTTGTCGTTATTTCGAAATCGGGGTCGAAACGCTGGATCTCGGCTGCCGACACCGCCGCGCGCAAACTTGGCCTCAAGGTCGGCATGCCGGCGAGCAAAGCCCAGGCAATCGTTGCCAATTTGACGATGATGGATGCCGATCCTGCCGCGGACGCGGCGGCCCTCGAACGCCTGGCGCTATGGGCGCTCCGGCAATACAGCCCTGTCGTTGCCGTCGACGGCACAGACGGTATCGTCATGGACACGGAAGGCGCCGATCACCTGCAGGGTGGCGAAGACCTGCTGATATCCGGGTTGGTCAACGGGTTGAGAGCACGAGGCCTGACGGCACGTGCTGCGGTGGCCGATACCTGGGGAGCAGCGCACGCGATCACCCGCCTGACCTCGGCAGAGACGACCGTTGTCCCGGTGGGCGGCGTTGCCAAGGCGGTGACAGGCCTGTCGATCCACTGTCTGCGTCTCCCACCAGACACAATCCATGGACTGCGGGTGATGGGCCTCGAGACCGTCGGTGAACTCTGCGCCATGCCGCGTGCCCCCGTGACGTTGCGATACGGTCCGGAGGTCGGCCGGCGGCTAGATCAGCTATTCGGACGGATGGCTGAACCTATCGAGCCTCTGCGGACGCCAGAGCTCGTCGAAGTAGCTCGAAATTTTCAGGAGCCGATCGGCGCAGCAGAGACGATCGCCAAATACGTCCGCCGCCTGGTCGGGCAACTCACCTCCAAGCTGGAGACAAGCGGTCTCGGCGTCAGACGTTCCGATCTTGTCGTCCACCGTGTCGACAACACCCGCCAATGCATTCGAGCCGGATTGGCAAAACCGGTGCGCGATCCCGCTCGGCTGTCAAAGCTGTTGTGCGATCGCATCGAGAAAATCGACCCGGGCTTCGGCATCGAACGTCTGGTGCTCGTCGCCATCATGGCAGAACCGCTTGAGGAGCGACAAGCTGCATCCTCGCTGATCGAAGAACCCGTCGTTGATGTGACACCGCTCGTCGATATTCTCGGCAACCGTGGCCAGCGGCTTTACCGGGTTACGCCCGTCGCCTCCGACGTGCCCGAGCGATCGGTGATGCGCGTCAGTCCGACGGCCGACGAGACCGGCGCGACATGGGCAGCCAAATGGCCGAGGCCATCCCGACTACTGGCAAACCCGGAACGGATCGACGTGACCGCTCTTCTCCCTGACCAGCCGCCTGCCGTCTTCACCTGGCGCGGCAAACGCCGCCGCGTGAAGCGGGCAGACGGTCCGGAGCGGATATTCGGCGAGTGGTGGCTTCGTCCGAGAGAACATGCCGCTGTTCGGGACTATTTCGTGGTCGAGGACGAGGTGGGTGAACGCTACTGGGTCTATCGCGCCGGTGATGGCGTGGATGCCGACACAGGCTCGCACCTCTGGTTTCTGCATGGGGTGTTCGGATGAGATATGCCGAACTTCAGGTCACCACACATTTCTCGTTCCTGCGCGGAGCGAGTTCCGCCGAGGAACTGTTTGCCACCGCGGCAGCGCTTGGCATCGATGCTTTGGGTGTTGTCGATCGCAACTCGCTGGCCGGCATCGTGCGCGCCTGGGAGGCGGCAAAGACGACGGGCGTCAGACTAATAGTTGGCTGTCGTCTCGATCTTTCCGATGGCTTGTCGATCCTGGTCTACCCGATCGACCGACCGGCCTATTCGAGATTGACCCGCTTGCTTTCGCTTGGAAAGAGCCGCGGCGGCAAGGGCAAGTGCATTCTCGATGTCTCCGATGTGGAAGCCTATAACGGCGGACTGATTGCCGTCCTTATTCCTGACGAGGCCGACGAGACCACTGCAGGCCAGCTCAGGAAAATCGCTGCGATCTTTGGAGACAGGGCCTATGTTTCGCTCTGCCTGCGCCGTCGCCCGAATGATCGCCTGAGGCTCCATAACCTCTCGAACTTGGCCGCACGCCACAAGGTCAAAACGGTCATCACCAATGACGTCCTGTTTCACGATCCCAGTCGCCGGCAGCTGCAGGACATCGTCACCTGCATTCGCAACCGCACCACCATCGACAGCGTCGGCTTTGACCGCGAGCGGCATGCCGATCGATTCTTGAAAGCGCCGGAAGAGATGCATCGGCTGTTTTCGGAGTATCCAGAAGCGCTGGCTCGAACGCGCGAGATCGTCGACCGCTGTCGTTTCGACATGAGCGAACTGCAATATCAGTACCCGGAAGAGGCACTTGTCCCGGGACTCGACGCGCAACAGTCGCTGACCAAGTTCGCCTGGGAAGGGGCAGCCACCCGATACCCCGAGGGGATCCCCGACAAGGTCCGCAAGGCGATCCTGCACGAGCTCGAACTCATCCGGGTGATGAAATACGCACCATACTTCCTGACCGTCTACAGCATCGTCCGGTTTGCCCGATCGCAAGGCATACTCTGCCAAGGCCGGGGATCGGCGGCCAACTCGGCAGTTTGTTACTGCCTTGGTATCACCAGCATCAATCCGGAGACGGGTGACCTGCTGTTCGAGCGCTTCGTTTCGATGGAACGCGACGAGCCTCCGGATATCGACGTCGATTTCGAACATGCCCGCCGCGAGGAGGTCATCCAGTGGATATATGAGACCTATGGCCGCTCCCGCTCGGCGCTCTGTTCCACCGTCACGCGCTACCGCGCCAAGGGCGCACTGCGTGATGTCGGAAAGGCGTTGGGACTGCCTGAAGATCTGATCACCCAGCTTTCCTCCGGTGTCTGGGGCTGGTCGGAAGGGGTCGGTGAAAAACAGCTCATAGAAAACAACATGAATACCGCCGACTACCGCCTGAAGCTGGCGCTGGACCTTTCGGCCCAGCTGATGGGCGCGCCCCGCCATCTTGGCCAGCATCCGGGCGGCTTTGTCCTGACGCAGGATAGGCTCGACGATCTGGTGCCGATCGAGCCGGCGACCATGAAAGATCGCCAGGTGGTGGAATGGGACAAGGACGATATCGAGGCCCTAAAATTCATGAAGGTCGACGTGCTGGCGCTCGGCATGCTGACCTGCATGGCGAAATCGTTCGAGCTGCTTCGCGACCACAAAGACATCCCGATGGGCCTGTCCGATGTCGAGCAGGAGGACCCGGCGACCTATGCGATGATCCGAAAGGCCGATACGCTCGGCACTTTCCAGATCGAAAGCCGTGCCCAGATGGCGATGCTGCCTCGCCTGAAACCTCGCACATTTTATGATCTCGTCGTGCAGGTGGCCATTGTCCGGCCGGGACCGATCCAAGGCGACATGGTGCATCCGTATCTGAGGCGGCGCGAGGGCAAGGAGAAGGTCGAGTATCCGACGCCTGAGCTTGAAGCCGTTCTTGGCAAGACGCTGGGTGTCCCGCTGTTTCAGGAGAGTGCGATGAAGGTCGCGATGACCTGCGCGGGATTTACGGCAGGCGAAGCCGACCAGTTGCGTCGCGCTATGGCGACGTTCAAGTTCACAGGCGGGGTGTCGAAGTTCAAGGACAAGCTCGTCGAAGGCATGGTCGAGAACGGCTACACCCGCGAATTTGCCGAGAAGACATTCACCCAGCTCGAAGGTTTCGGCTCCTATGGCTTTCCGGAAAGTCACGCCGCAAGTTTTGCCCTGATCGCCTACGCGAGCTCATGGGTGAAGTGTCATCACCCCGACGTCTTTTGTGCCGCCCTACTGAACAGCCAGCCGATGGGTTTCTACAGCGTTGCCCAGATCGTCCAGGATGCTCGAAACCATGGTGTCGAGGTCCGGCCGGTCTGCGTCAACGGCTCGCGTTGGGACTGCACGATGGAGCGGATCGGCAATTCCGATCGCTTCGCCGTCAGGCTCGGCATGCGTGTTGTCAAGGGCCTGTCGACCAATGATGCTGCCCGGATCATCCTGGCGCGTGCCGAGCATTCATTTGTCTCGGCTGACGACATGTGGCGACGCTCCGGTGTATCGCCGTCGTCGCTGGTCAAGCTGGCCGAGGCAGATGCTTTCCTGCCGTCACTGCAACTGGAGCGGCGTCAGGCACTCTGGGATATCAAGGCGCTTCGGGATGAACCCCTGGAGCTTTGGGCGGCCGTCGCTGAGCGTGAGGCCAAGGTCATCGCCGAGATGCAGGAGCCTGAAGTATCATTGAAGTCGATGACCGAGGGCAGGGAGGTCGTCGAGGACTATTCACACACCGGTCTTACGTTGCGGGCGCACCCGGTTTCGTTTCTCCGAAAAGACCTCGACCGTAAAGGTATCGTCACCTGCGCCGAGGCGATGGGACAACGCGACGGCAGATGGTTGTGGACGGCGGGCCTGGTTCTGGTGCGACAGCGGCCGGGATCGGCCAAGGGCGTCATGTTCCTCACGCTGGAAGACGAGACCGGTATCGTCAACGCCGTGGTCTGGCCCTCGCTGTTCGAGCGCCAGCGGCGGGTTCTGATGACTGCGAGCATGATGGCGATCAATGGCCGTATCCAGCGGGAAGGCGAGGTCGTCCATCTCGTTGCCCAGCGCCTGTTCGATTTCTCCGCCGACCTGTCGAGCGTGGGTGACCGGGACGGCGGCCTCGGTGACTTCCCGCTTCCCCATGGTCGCGGCGACCAGGTCAAGCATGGCGGAGGGCCGGATCCTCGGGACAATCCCAAGCCTGTCGTGCAGGCGCGCGAGATCTATATTCCTGATCTCCATATCGATACTCTGAAAATCAAATCCAGAAACTTCCACTGAGGAGACCGGTGTGTCGCGCCTGTTTGCAGTCACCAAAAGCCTGGAGGAGATTGTCACGCATTTCGCGGTCGACATGGCGCCGGAACTTGAGGTGCCGAGCGAAACCGTCGAAGGCACCCCTGGACTGATCGTCCTTGAAAAAGATGGGTTGAGGCTGTTGAAGTCGATCCCATGGGGCTTCCCCCGACAGACCCGTGAGATGCGACGTGAGGGCGAGCCGGCGGGCCGCATCGGCCTCGTCGCCGATCTCACCAATCCGCTTTGGGATCGGATCGCCGTCGATCCCAGGTACCGATGCCTGATCCCGCTCACGCATTTTGCCAATCCTGACGGTGTCAAAGGGTCAAAAACCCGATCGTGGTTTTCGTTGAACCGCCAACCTTTGATGGCGTGGGCAGGCTTCTGCAAAAACACTCCTGACTTTGGCCCGGTCTTTGCCGGCATGACTATGACCGCCAACGAGAAGATCAGGCCGTTCAACGACCGCATGCCTGTTTTGCTTAAGTCTGAGGAATACGAGCGCTGGCTTCATGGCCCGATCGAGGACGTCATCGCATTCCAATTTCGCGATCCACCATCATCCGATGACTTCGAAATCCTGCATACGCGCGATCGCTGGCAAAGCGGCGTGTCACCCTCCAAGGCTTCACCGCGACGGGACAACATGCTTATGTAGCTGAGGTCCCGTGCTCGGTTTCCAGTCGAAAGGTCTGCAGAATGTGTAACTTGTACACCGTCCGTCTGTCCGCTGCGGAAGTGGCTGCGCACTTTCGCGTGCCGAACCCGATGCAATCGAACGCTCCAGAGGAAGTCTATCCTGGGACACCCGGGATGGTGGTGACGGAGACCGAGGGCGTTCGCGAACTTCGCTCGATGGTCTGGGGCTTTCCGCTCCGCCTGAAAACCATGAAGCCGGAGGCAAAGCCGAAGCCGGTCAACAACATCGCCGACCTTGCGAAAGGCATGTGGGTCGGCCTTGCTCGGAAGCCGCAATGGCGATGTCTGATCCCGGTCACGGGCTTTGCCGAAGCCGAAGGTGAGAAGGGCAGGATGACCCGCACATGGTTTTCACTCAAGGAACAGCCGGTCTTTGCCTGGGCAGGGCTGTGGCGGGTCAGTGACGAGTGGGGGCCGGTCTATTCCGGTGTCATGACGGACGCGAACGAAGCAATCCAGCCAGTGCACAATCGCATGCCTGTCCTGCTCCATCCGGATGAGTACGAACAGTGGCTTCACGGTAGCTTCGATGATGCGCTCGCGTTCCAGAAGCGAACGTTTCCGCCCGAGTTGGTGACGATGGAGCGGACAACAGAGCTATGGGCGAAGAAGAAGGCAGCATCTGAGGCGCCGCTGCTGCTTTGATGGCAGCTTTTTCCTGTCGATACCGGAATTGTCAGGATGCGATGCCGATCACCAGGGCGCGCATGAGATCCTTCGATTGCTCATCCGAGGCAACAGGATGGCTCTGTGGGTTCTCTCGATCATGCTCACACGAGAAGTCGAGCTGTCGTCAAATCAAGTGAGACACCGCTCCGACCGGGGCATCCTCGGACCTGATTGAACGCTGAACAAACGGCCAAGGTGTCGGGATCGCGACAAGATCCGCAGCAGTATCATCGATGTTTGTCGATGCGTCCTACGGAGGCGTCCCAATCCCGCTCTTGATGGATGGCTTCCTGGTCCAGCCCCGGATCTCCGTCGATCAACCCGCTGCGGGGTCCGCTACGCAAGCGTGCGGCCACTCGGCTTTGCCTTCGCGGTGATCGCGACCGGTTCCGGACACTGACGGGAGCCATCGAGCGGGAATGGCCCGCTCCAAAGATGGAGCCTCAGATGAACACCGATCTTTCGCTTGCGCAGAACCACGCCTTCCAGCTTTCCCGCACCCTGATGGTTCCAGTCACGCTGTTCAGGTCCGGCGACGAGTTCGGCGTTCTGCCGAGCGACGAACTCGATGACGAAGACGATCTGGAGATCGTGCATGAATATGTTCCGGGTGGGTCTCATTGAGACCCATCACCTTCTGGGTGCCGCTTGCGAGCGGCAGGCGGCAAGGGAAGCTGCGCCGCTGCTGGCATGTCATCTGGAGCGGATGCAAATCTGCAGATTGCCAGCCGCGCCCTTGCCTCCTTTGCTCTTCGCGGACCGTCGGAAACGGTCCCGCAAATTGCGGGAGGAATGAATCTGGCAAGAAGGGAGGCGCCAGGAGCGCCGGCAGAAGGATGGAAAAACAGAAAGTGGAAGACCTGCGGGATCGTGTCCCGTGTGCCGTGGTACTGGAGCAAGCAGGGTTCGCGGTTGATCTGAAGGAAAGCACACGGCGGGCAATCAAATACCGGCGCGACGGGGAGATTGTTATCGTCATACACGGCGGCAGGGGATGGTTCGACCCGCTCTCCGAAGCCAAGGGCGATGTCTTTAGCCTCATTCAGCACGTGGAGGGCTTCTCCTTTGTAGATGCTCTCAATCGTGTCGCGTCGCTGGTTGGGGTCAACTTGCAGGAGCCACAGTGGCGACGCTCGGTGCGCGATGCGGCTCCTTCAGCATCCATCTGGGAGCGATGGGACGGTCGGCGAAAGCCATGGCGCGGGTCTTCGACGTGGCGCTACCTTTCAACCGATCGAAACGTACCGAACGAGATCATCCGGGCGGCTGTTGAGACGAACGTCCTGCGGGAAGGCCCTTATGGCAGCATGTGGGCGGCCCATGTCGATGACGCTGGTGCCGTGACCGGCTGGGAAGAACGCGGCCCGGACTGGAGGGGGTTTTCGACGGGCGGATCGAAAGTGCTGTTCCGGCTCGGTGCCAAAGACGCCCTGCGGTTATGCCTTACCGAAGCAGCGATCGACGCCATGAGCCTCGCCGCTATCGAAGGCCTGCGCGAGGGCAGCCTCTATCTCAGCACTGGCGGAGGCTGGTCGCCGACGACGGAGGTCGCCCTCCGCAAGCTGGCCGCGCGTCCGGGTGCTGTTTTGGTCGCGGCCACCGACGCCAATAGCCAGGGCGAAAGTTTTGCCGGCCGCCTTCGCGACATTGCCGATGAGGCGGGCTGCGACTGGTTACGGCTGAAGCCGCCGGCCGAGGACTGGAATGATGCGCTACGCGCTCGCGAGCAAGGAAGGAGCGAAAGAAGAATGGAAAGAGAGGGAGGACTGCCGCATGCCCGCCGGCCGCGTCAAGGGTAAAGCTTCGCCCGGCCACGCCGGCCCTTGACCCGGTCGGACGGAGAGGCGGCTTGAGGGGAGGGGTCAGGAAGGGCTGAAGAGAAGATGGCGACCATGAGGATCCGCCGCACTCCCGCCCGGACGAGGCTGAAGGAGCCCGCTCATGACCTTCTCTCCTATCCGCAAAGTTTATCAGGGTGTCGCCGATCGCCGGCAGATGTTCCGCATGTTCGATCGACACGCGCAGCGCCCGAACCGTTGGGAGGGCGATAACGGTGCCCTCTACTGCGGCGAATGGTTCGAGATCGGCCCGTCGTCTCACGACTATATGTTCGAGATTCTGCCGTCGCTCTGGACGCGCGGCGAGATGTTCGCCATGCGCGAATTCCTCACCGACAGCATCACCAGCGTTTTCTACACGCTGAAGATCGATGACCGCATGCGGCATTTCCACGGTTATTGCGATCTCGCCGACAGGCGTTCGCCCGAACGAATGCGGGACGCGATTTTCGAGCGCGAAACCCGGCCCGTTCGGACGATGACGCGCGAGGAACGTCTGGATCACATCTGGTCGAGCACGAACGATGAGTATCGCGGCTATGCCGGGGAGCGTTGGCCAGACCGCGACCGCGGCAAGCGCACCGTGTTGCTCTACGGAGGACGCCAGGGCACCGTCCTGAAGCTGCTCGAGGATCTCACCGAGGACGAGATCGCCGCCAAGCTTCCGGTGCATTTGCGCTTTCTGCCTGACGCGATCGCAGCGTGAGGAGGATGCTATCCATGCTTTCCTTCCCGATCGAATCCGTGCGGGCGGTCATCGCCCGCGGTCGCGCCGACGCCGAGGCCAATGGCGGCTTTCGCAATCCCCATTATGGCCTTCATCCCGGTCGCGACGAGCAGCCGGGTGTCTGGCTGGTGGGTGATCATGGTGTCTACCTGTGCTCGAACGGCAAATTGCCCAATGGCGAAAAGCCTTTCGTTGCTTACGCACTCGAATGCGATCCCCGCACCAACGACGACTGGTTTGTGGTCAAGCGCAGGACCTTCGGCGGAGATGACGGCGTGGAATTCATCGACGCTGTGCAGCTGGAGGCGATGATCGCTGCCACGGCGAACCCCAGACATCTCGGCATCACCTTTGACGAGGACTCGATGGAACTCTTCATCATCGAGTGGTCGTAGCGTTTCCGCCCCAGCAGGATTCCAACCTCAATCTGCGTCTCTTCCCGCCAGCAGTCCTGGCGGAGCGATGAAGTGCGCTTTCGAAAGGAGTTTTTATCATGAGCAACGATCCCTTTACGCTCGACATGTTTGGCAATAGCGCTCTTTCGTCGGGGCTTGGCCTTGGCGTGGCTGCATTCGGCAGTTTTGCCTCCGAGGCCGCCAATGACGACGATCCCGAACCCACACCGCCGGCACCCGCCTCGGCCGTGCGGCCTGTGGGCGTTCCGGCCGCTGTTGCCCGCAAACAGGGCGGCCTTGAAAACTTCTATTTCGACGATGGCGAGGATCGCGGCCTGGCCGCCTCTTGGAAGGAGCGTGCGCGGTTGAACATCGCTGCCATTCTTTCCGCCGACCAGCTCGAAAAGCTCGCTATCCCGGCGACACGCGAGCAGCAGACGCGTCTCATCCGCTTCACCGGCTTCGGCGCCGGTGAGCTTGCTAACGGCATCTTCCGCCGTCCGGGCGAGGTAGGTTTCCGGGATGGCTGGGCCGATCTCGGTTCATCGCTCGAGACCGCCGTATCCGAGAGCGAATATTCCAGCCTGTCGCGCTGCACCCAGTATGCCCACTTCACGCCAGAGTTCATCATCCGGGCGATCTGGGCCGGATTGCAGCGCATGGGCTGGCGCGGCGGCCGGGTGCTGGAACCGGGCATCGGCACGGGCCTGTTTCCGGCATTGATGCCTGAAGAATACCGTGACACTTCCTATGTCACGGGTATCGAGCTTGATCCTGTGACGGCGCGGATCGCTCGGCTTCTGCAGCCGAAGGCACGGATCATCACCGGCGACTTCGCCCGCACCGATCTCTCGGCGATATACGATCTCGCCGTCGGCAACCCGCCCTTCTCCGATCGCACCGTGCGCTCGGACCGCGCTTATCGTTCGCTCGGCCTGCGGCTGCATGATTATTTCATCGCGCGGTCGATCGACCTCTTGAAGCCCGGCGCGCTCGCTGTCTTCGTGACCAGCGCGGGAACGATGGACAAGGCGGATTCGACCGCGCGCGAGCATATCGCTAAGTCGGCCAACCTAGTCGCTGCGATTCGCCTGCCCGAGGGCAGTTTCTGTCGGGACGCCGGCACGGACGTCGTGGTCGACATCCTGTTCTTCCGCAAGCGCAAGGTTGGCGAACCGGAGGGGGATCAGACATGGCTCGATGAGGACGAGGTCCGCCCCGCCACTGAGGATGAGGGCGCGATCCGGGTCAATCGCTGGTTCGCCCGTCATCCGGATTTCGTGCTCGGCGACCATACTTTGACCTCCGGCCCCTTCGGCGAGGCCTACACATGCCGTCCGCGCCCGGGAGTCGCCCTCGAGACGGCACTGAACGCAGCCGTCTCCCTTCTTCCGGAAGATCTTTATAACGGCGAACCGACCGTAATCGACATCGATCTGGAGGATGAGCTCGGCGATATCGTTGACCTGCGTTCCTCCGGGTCGAAGGTTCGCGAAGGCAGCTTCTTCATCGACAAAGCCCGCGGGCTGATGCAGATGATCGACGGTGCCCCCGTGGCGGTCACGGTGCGTAAAGGGCGCAGCGGGGATGGCATCTCGAAGCATGTCCGGATTATCTCGAAGCTGATCCCGATCCGAGACGCGGTGCGCGAAGTGCTGAAGGCGCAGGAACAGGATCGCCCGTGGAAGGATCTTCAGGTCCGCCTGCGCATCGCCTGGTCGAGTTTCGTGCGCGACTTCGGGCCGATCAATCATACCACCGTTTCGATCTCGGAAGACGCCGAGACCGGCGAGGTCAAGGAGACCCATCGCCAGCCGAACGTCGCCCCTTTTCGCGACGATCCGGATTGCTGGCTGGTTGCCTCGATTGAAGATTACGATATGGAGACCGACACGGCGAAGCCGGGCCCGATCTTTTCCGAACGGGTGATTGCGCCGCCGGCTGCGCCGACCATCACATCTCCTGCCGATGCATTCGCCGTCGTGCTGAATGAACGCGGTCACGTCGATATTGACCATATCGCCGAACTGCTGCATCGCGATCCGGATGCGGTAATTGCCGATCTCGGCGATGCCATCTTCCGGAACCCGGCTGATGGCGGATGGCAGACGTCGGATGCTTATCTCTCAGGACCGGTGCGCACGAAACTTGCCGCGGCCATCGCAGCCGCCGAGCTCGATCCGGCGTTCAACCGGAATGTCAGCGCATTGGAAGAGGTGCAGCCCGCCGATCTTCGGCCGTCCGATATCACTGCCCGCCTCGGTGCGCCCTGGATCCCGGCCTCCGATGTCGTCGCCTTCGTCAGGGAGACGATGGGCGCCGAGATCAAAATCCACCACATGCCGGAAATCGGATCCTGGACCGTCGAGGCACGGCAACTCGGTTATGTCGCCGCCGGCACGTCGGAATGGGGCACGGACCGCCGACACGCGGGCGATTTACTTGCCGATGCCCTGAATTCCCGAGTTCCGCAGATCTTCGACACCTTCAAGGACGCCGATGGCGAGCGCCGGGTTTTGAACGTGGTCGACACCGAAGCGGCCCGCGACAAGCTGCAGAAGATCAAGGCGGCCTTCCAGTCATGGATCTGGACTGATCCGGATCGTACCGACCGGCTGGCGCGGGTCTATAATGACCGGTTCAACAATATCGCGCCGCGAAAATTCGACGGCAGCCATCTTCAACTTCCGGGCGCCTCAGGCGCCTTTGTTCTTTATGGCCACCAGAAACGCGGCATCTGGAGGATCATCTCCTCCGGCTCCACCTATCTCGCCCATGCCGTCGGCGCGGGCAAGACAATGACCATGGCGGCCGCGATCATGGAACAGCGCCGGCTCGGCCTGATCGCTAAGGCGATGCTTGTCGTGCCCGGCCATTGCCTGGCGCAGGCGGCACGGGAGTTTCTGGCGCTCTATCCAAACGCACGGATCCTGGTCGCAGACGAGACCAACTTTACCAAGGACAAGCGCGCGCGTTTCCTCAGCCGCGCGGCGACCGCTGTCTGGGATGCGATCATCATCACCCACTCCGCCTTCAGGTTCATCGGCGTGCCCTCGACCTTCGAGCAACAGATGATCCAGGACGAATTGCAGCTCTATGAGGATCTGCTGACCAAGGTTGACAGCGAGGACCGCGTCTCGCGAAAGCGCCTTGAGCGGCTGAAGGAGGGACTGGAAGAACGTTTGCAGGGTCTCTCCACCCGCAAGGACGACCTTCTGACGATCTCCGAGATCGGCGTGGATCAGATTGTCGTTGATGAAGCGCAAGAGTTCAGAAAACTCTCCTTCGCCACCAATATGTCGACGCTGAAGGGCATCGATCCCAACGGTTCGCAAAAAGCCTGGGACCTTTACGTCAAGTCGCGCTTCATCGAAACGAAGAACCCCGGTCGTGCTCTGGTGCTGGCGTCGGGCACGCCGATCACCAACACGCTCGGGGAAATGTTCTCCATCCAACGGCTGCTCGGCTACCAAGCCCTGCATGAACGTGGCCTGCATGAGTTCGACGCCTGGGCCTCCAACTTCGGCGACGAAAAGACGGAACTCGAACTCCAGCCGTCCGGAAAATACAAGCCGGTGTCGCGGTTCGCTTCCTTCGTCAACGTCCCCGAACTGATCGCCATGTTCCGCGCCTTTGCCGACGTGGTGATGCCGGAGGATCTCAAGGCATATGTGAAGATGCCCGATATCGCCACCGGCAAGCGGCAGATCCTGACCGCGGCCCCGACGCCGGCCTTCAAGACGTATCAGCGGATCCTCGAAACTCGCATCAAGGCGATCGAGGAGCGTGATCGTCCACCGGAGCAAGGCGACGACATTCTCCTTTCCGTCATCACCGACGGACGCCATGCGGCGATCGACCTCAGGCTCGTGATGCCCGCCATGGGTGACGAACCGGAAAACAAGCTCAATCTCCTGATCCGCAACGCCCACCGGATCTGGCGGGAGACGTCGGATAACAGGTACATCCGTCCGGACGGCAAGCCATACGAGCTTCCCGGCGCGGCGCAGATGATCTTCTCCGATCTCGGCACGATCAATGTGGAGAAGACGCGCGGGTTTTCCGCCTATCGCTGGATCCGCGACGAGCTCATCCGCATGGGGGTGCCGGCCTCAGAAATCGCCTTCATGCAGGACTTCAAGAAGACGGAAGCCAAGCAGCGGCTGTTCGGTGATGTCCGCGCCGGCAAGGTGCGCTTCCTGATCGGCTCGTCGGAAACCATGGGCACCGGCGTCAACGCCCAGCTCCGCCTGAAGGCGCTGCACCATCTCGATGTACCGTGGCTGCCGTCACAGATCGAGCAGCGGGATGGCCGCATCGTCCGTCAGGGCAACCAGCATGATGAGGTCGATATCTTCGCTTACGCTACGCAAGGGTCTCTCGATGCGACGATGTGGCAGAACAACGAGCGCAAGGCCCGGTTCATTGCTGCCGCGCTCAGCGGTGACACGTCGATCCGCAGGCTTGAAGACCTCAACGAAGGCGCCGCCAACCAGTTCGCGATGGCCAAGGCCATCGCCTCCGGCGACGAGCGCCTGATGCAGAAGGCCGGGCTGGAGGCCGATATCGCCAGGCTCGAACGGCTGCGGGCCGCCCATGAGGACGATCAATATGCCGTCCGCCGGCAGATCCGCGATGCCGAGCGTGAGATCGAGACTGCCAAGCGACGGATCGGTGAGATCGGCCGGGATATCGAACGTCTGACGCCGACGTCAGGCGAAAGTTTCGCCATGACGGTGACGGGCAAGCCATACACCGAGCGCAAGGAGGCTGGTCGGGCGTTGATGGGGGAAATCTTCACTCTGGTTCAGCTACAGCAGCAGGGCGAGGTTCACATCGCCTGTATCGGCGGGTTCGATCTCGTCTATACCGGCGAAACGTTCGGCCGTGGCGACAACTACCGCTACCAAACGCTGCTCCAGCGCACCGGAGCCGACTACGAGATCGAATTGCCGGTCACCGTCACGCCGCTCGGGGCGATCTCTCGGCTTGAACATGCGCTTGACGGCATGGAGGAGGAGCGGGAGCGTTACCGCCAGCGTCTGGAAGAGTACCGGCGCAGGCTTGCATCCTATCAATCCCGGCAGGGCAGTGCCTTCGCTTTCGCCGATGAGCTAGCCGACAAGCGCCGGAAGCTCCAGGAAGTCGAAGAAGCGCTCGCGAACTCCCTGGTCGATGACGCGGCCGCTGAGAGGGCCGCCGCTTAGCCCGCCTGTTGACGCAGCTCGTCAACCAGTTCCGGGTGACGGTCAAGGAGACGCAGCAACTGGCTGGTTGGACCGCTCGGCTCGACCAGCCCGCGTTCGTACTTGTCGAAAGCGTTCTCTCCGACTTTGAGAATGCCACCGGCCTCTCGCTGTGACAGGTTCAGTTTCTGTCGCACACGCCGGATGGTGGTCGGTGAAGGAATACCCTCGACCTCTTCCTTCAGCGCGCGCAGCGCCGCATCCGTCACCTCCATGTCGTCGCCGACATGAACGCCGTCGTCGCCTTTTTTCGGATAATAGCCGGGCAGATCGACCGTCCTGCTCTTGCCCTTATAGGTCACGACGAAAGGGCGAACGTCGCGGCGCAGCACCTCGCCGGTCTCCGGAGAGACCATCGTGTCGGGCAGTATCTTTTCTGTAGATGCCATCCTATTTCTCCTTGAACGACATGACCCGGAATTCGGTAATCACGTCCGCCTGGAATTTCACATAGAGCACCATGTCCTCGTTCGGCACGGGGACGTGATAAACGTCCTGCCAGACGCGATGATCGGCATTGGTCGTCATCGACTTGTAGAACATGCGCCGCTCGATCCCTCCGATCGTAGAAACGATGGCAGCGCGATCGTAACCGAGAGCCGCGGCATCACGAAGAGCCGTCGTCGTAATCGCCAGTGCCTGCAAAGACCCCAAGGCAGCTTTGATTGCTTCGAGATCGTATGTCGGCCGCATCTTTTCCATGGCCTAATATGCCACCTTAATGGTGGCAGTTCAAGATGTCTGAGAAAGCGAGGGGAAGGAAAGAAAACCCTCTCGCAGATCGGGCTTCCCGGCGACGCTGTCGCTCAACCGCCCCCTCCTCAACCCTGTCCGTCGTTCTCGCAGGGCTTTGCCCCGCTCGCCCTGACGGTCAGGGCCGCTCGGGCGCAGTTGCGCCGCTTAGACCGCCCCGCGGTCCGGGAGATGTCTTCGGAAAGAACTGAAGGCAGGAAGGACCGGTGAGGTACCGGTTCAGATATCCCGGAAGGAACAGATCCCATGCAGATCCTCAAGCTCGATCCCCGTGCGCTGAAGGACAATCCTGACGACACCCGCCGCTCGAAGTCGTCTCCGCAATCCGATGCGCTGCTGCTTGCAACGGTGAAGGCGGTCGGCATCATCCAGCCGCCGGTCATCTCCCCGGAAGTCGACGGCGGCAATGGCTATATCATCCAGGCCGGACACCGCCGCGTGAAGCAGGCAATCGCAGCCGGGCTGGAAGAAATCACGGTTCTTGTGGTTGAAGCGGCCAACGATAACGGTGCCATGCGGTCGATGGTCGAAAACATCGCCCGCGAACCGCTTAACCCCGTCGATCAATGGCGCGGCATCGAGCGCCTCGTAGCACTCGGCTGGACCGAGGAAGCGATCGGCGTGGCGCTCGCCCTTCCGGTCCGGCAGATCAGGAAGCTGCGGCTGCTGGCCAATGTTCTGCCGGTGATGCTCGACCACATGGCGCTCGGCGACCTGCCGAACGAGCAGCAGCTGCGAACGATCGCCGCCGCCTCCCTTGATGAGCAGAAGGAGGTCTGGAAGGCGAACAAGCCGAAAAAGGCCGAGCGGGCCGACTGGCACAATATCGCGCGTGCGCTCTCGAAAACGCGCATGTTCGCAAAGGATGCGAGCTTCGGCGACGACCTGGCCCAGGCCTATGGTATCGAATGGATCGAGGACTTGTTCGCACCGGCCGATCAGGACAGCCGTTACACGACGAATGTCGAGGCCTTCCTCGGCGCCCAGCAGGAGTGGATGACGAGCAACCTTCCGAAGAAGGGTGCGATCATCGAGGTCAACAATTGGGGTCAGCTGGAACTGCCGAAGAAGGCGGAGCGCGTTTACGGCAAGCCGTCGAAGTCCGACTATGTCGGCATGTATCTCGACCGTGATGGCAAGGTTCAGTCCGTGGCCTACCGGATGCCGGAAGAGAAGAAGAAAACAAAAGCCGACTCCTCCACGACAAGCGGCGCCGAGCGCCTCGACAGCGACGTGATCGTCGATGCGCCGAAGTCCCGCCCAGACGTGACCCAGAAGGGCCAGGACATGATCGGCGACTTCCGCACCGACGCCCTGCACGAGGCGCTCGGCCGCGCACCGATCGAGGACGACACGCTGATGGCGTTGCTCGTTCTCGCCTTCGCCGGCCTCAACGTCCGCATCGATTCCGGTGCGAACGACAATGTGTTCGGTTCGAAGCGTTTCAAGCGCCACGCCGCCCGGCTGATCGGTGAAGACGGAAAGCTCACCTTCGACAGGGAGACGCTACGTGTCACTGCCCGCTCTATGCTGATAGATGTCCTGTCTTGCCGGCGTGGAATGTCGAACAGCGGTGTTGTCTCCCGTATCGCAGGGAACGCTATCGGCGCCGACAGCTTCCTGCCGAATATGGGCAGCGAAGACTTCCTCTTGTGCCTGTCGCGTCAGGCGCTGGAAGCGGCGGCGAAGGAGGCGAATGTGCTTCCACGGCAGAAGGTCCGCGAGACCCGCTCCGCGCTGATCGACTACTTCAAAGAAAAGCGTTTCGTGCATGCCTCGGCGCTGTTTGCGCCGGATGCGAGCGAGATCGAAGACCTGATCAAGCATGCCGAGTATCTCGACATCGATGAGGCATCGGCTGGCACCGATGCGACCGGCCCGGAGGATGACGCTATCGACGGCAACCCTGTCGCTCCGGACCCTGAGAACGGGGATAGCGGAGCTGAAGAAGACAGCGCTGCGGATGAAGCGCCAGCTGAGGAAGACGACAGCGTCGATCCGTCCGACGACGATGATACCTCTTCGGAAACCTTCGGTGCTCACACAGATGAGGCCTATCCCGATGATCAGTCCGTCTACGGGATCGCGGCGGAGTAGCTACCTCTCTCCATTCCCTTCCGAATGATCAGTCGCCGCCGATGGAGACCATCGGCGGCGGCTTCGTTCTTCACAACCCCTAAAAATTCAGGGAGATTTCGCATGTCTGCACATTTCGTATTTTCCGCCGCGATCGGCTCACTTATTTCCTGGTCCGACGGCACACCACGCCCGCCCGAGCGGCACAGCAAGAAGCTGGCTGTCTGGAAGACGCGCAACAGCTCCGGCCGATTGATCCGCAAGGCGGACTCCCGAATTCTCGGCAGCTATACCGCACCGGCGTCCTTCACCCTCCATGAAGGAGATATCGGCAGCCGCGGCACGATCGTCGTCACGATCTTTCGGACGTTCGGCGTCGACAGCACGCTGGCTTTCGCCGTGATCGAGCGTCCGCCGATCGGATCGATCCGCGTCTTTGATCGACCCGGACCCTCGCATGACCTGATCCATCTCGCTGCCAACCGGGAGGCGGCCGAGGCGTGGCTCAAACTCCACCCGCATCCCATGGCGGTTCTTGAAGAGGTGACGGCCGACCAGGTCGCGGCCGATCATGTCGAGGGGAGGGCAGCATGACGATGCCTCTGTCCCCAGACAATACCGCCGGCTCTACCCCTGAATATTCAGGGGTGGAGTTCGGCATCAGCGCCAACGGCTTTCCCATTGCCCGGATTAGCGAAATCACGCTTGCCATGCTGCCCTTGCCGGCGGGCGGCGGGTTTCTGGCAAGCGCGTGGCGTGAGCACCGTCCGCTTTGCGAGCTGACCCGCGCTGACTTCTATGGCCACGAGGGCCGCCTTGCCGACGAGGCTGCGTTCCGGGAGCGCGTGCTGGAAACGACAGAGCACAGGCGCGAGCTGGCGCTGCTCGATCGCACGCCGACGCGGATGGCCTGCAGCACGCCATGGGGTGCTTCACAAATGGCCACCATCTATGCAGAAGGCGTCGTTTCGCATGTCACCGCCGGTCACGGCGGCTTCAAGCTCTCGGCCGAACGCAACAGCAAGGTTCATCCGATGCTGCGCGCGGAGGGCGGCTGGTATGAAGAGGACTGTGCCTGGTCGATCGTCACTTTCACCTATCCGCAGTTCTTCACGTCCTATGAGCGGCGGAGCGCGGAAAGGTATCTCAAGGATTGGTGGCCGGAAGCCTGGGAAACAATTTCCGGACAGGTCCTGGTGCCGGGCGAATCCCACGCGAAAGATCGCAAGGCGTTCGAGCTGGCGCATGCTGACGATTGGGTGGTGATCTCTGCCCTTAGATCTGATCATCATCCCGGCATGACCGAGGTGATCGCCACCCGCGGCGGCAAGCGAGACCGTCATGTCGACGAGCGCCGCTTTCTGGTTCCAGCCACCGAATATGAGGTCGAACGCTTCGGCTTCGTGATCGATGAAGTTCGCCATGCTGCCCATGACGGCCCTTCCTGCTTCGCCTCGTGGGCGGGGAGGAGCGCGGCATGACAACGATCAGCCCTCATCCTCTTCTCGCCCGTATGCAAGCATCGCGCCGCGATACGCGACGTCATCTCGATCTGGTGCTGCGACAGATCGCGGCCCGTGCCGAGCGAGTGACGGTCACGCAGAAGGCGAAGTCCAGCGGCCGTACGCACAAAAGGTCAGGGTCACGTTGGACGCCCTCCGACGAACGGCTGTTCCAGTCTCATCTCCAGGCATTGGAATTCCAGCGCCGGGGCGAGATCGAGGCGTTGTCGCGCAAGCTCGCCCGGCAGGATGCTGCGATCGCCGCTCTTAAGGCGAGGCTGGAACCGCGTGCTGACATCAACGAGAGGGATGCGGCATGACCCGCTTTGTCATTGAAACCAGCTACCGTCTGCCGACCTACCGCCATGGTGTTTATGAGGCGGCAAGCCCTGGCGATGGCCGAGGTTGACCCAATGGGTGGAGAACGCCACGACAAGCTTTCGCCCCTCACCGGGCAGGAGGAGGACGCACTGCAGGACTACGCGGCCCGGCATGGGCGCTCTTGGAAGCGCATCCTCAATTGCGCCTGGATGGGCGAGCCGTCCTGTGACGACGGTCAGGTACTGCGTAAGCTTCGCAACACACATGGACCGACGTGGCTCGATCGCTACAGACTACCGAAACGTCCGATTGTACCGAAGCGGTTTCCGACTGAGGGTCCTGACCGTTAGGGCCGTGAACCGATAAACTTGCAGGGATTATGCTGGCCGAGCTGAGGTGCGTTCGCCCTCAGCCAAGCCGGGAGGCAAGACTTGGCGAGGGGATCAGCTGGGGCTCCGAGAGGAGCAGATGGATTTCTCCCGTCCTCCCAGCACCAGCTTGCGCAACGTGGCGCTAACTCCTTCAGCATTCGTATAATCGCACACAAACTCGGCGTGCAGGACAAGTCCCGTGGTCGCATCGTGGTGAGAATCATCTCGCTGCATTGTCGGTGAACCGTATCGATCGGACGAGGGCGGTCTATTTTCTGGGGTTCATCGGGCAGTCGACGGATCGCTGGTCATGTCGTGGCGACAGGCTTCGGATCGGCGGCGATAAAGGCGGCTGCATTGGGGTGGAACCGGCGCACCCTGCATGAGATCCCTCCCGGTGCTGACATCTGGTGTCGGCCCCTTGGCCGGCCTGTCCTCCGGTTTTGCTGCGGTCTGAACCAGCGCCCGTTCGGTTCAAGGCCGCTTTGCGCCGCGGAGCGGCCGGTCATGCCGCTCTCGGCAAAACAGCCATACGGATCATGCAGGTCTGGAAGACCCGCTGGTCCGCATGACTGCTTTTCTCGATCTGGCCTGCCCGGACCCTGAACCGCCCGGCTTGCGCCGGTTCTTGTCGACCGCACCGAAGGACAGACCGGCAAGGGGCCGGAACCGCTTCGGCGAACCGAAAGGAAACCACCATGGCAAAGTCCGCGACCTCTTCCCGCCAGCCCAGCCGTCCCACCGCCCGCGTCGTACAGCTCCGCAAGGGTGCCACCATCGAAATGGTCCGCCTGACATGCCCCGACGAAGCGCAGGCGCTTCGCATCGCCGAAAGCTTCGGAACAGCCATCCTCGACAGCGACGGCATCCGCGACATGCACGAGCGCCTGATCATTGAGACTGCGACCGGCCTCTCCGAGGGCCTCGGCGAACGGGCGATGCAAATCCATCTCCAACGGATCGTCGGCGCCTATGTCGGATCGGCCCATGGCGCTGGCCAGTTCTACAGCAAGGCCGTCACCGAAGCGCGCGATGCGACCGCCAAGAGTGCGTCAGACGCTCGCGACGAGGATCTCGACGGCCCGGTCGGATATGACAGCGCCGCCCAGCGCAGGCGCGAATTCGCCGCCGACATGGGCATTCAGGCGCACGCGCTGCGCCTGGCCGCAGAAGGCGCAGTCGCGGCTTACGAACAGATTGTCGGCGAAGCGTGGAAGCCATTTGACCGCCCGGTCGACAATCCCGGCCAGACGCTCGACCGCAAGGCGGCCGAGGCACAGATGGACGCTCTCGGCTGAGATCCGGCGGAGCCTCTGGCTCCGCCTTTTTCGTGACGAGGCCGCCTCACTTCGAGGCGGCCATTCTTGTGTCACTGCCGGAGCGAAGCTCAACCGGGATAGGAAAGGAAAATGAAGAGAGATCGGAGTGCGCCATTTCGGCCCCGTCCCGTTCGTCGGACCTGCAGGAGCCGGCGGCAAGCCGCAACGGCTGCGCCGTCCTCCACATACGTTCCGGCCGTTCCGGTGCGTTTTCCGCCGATCGCTCCTGCCTTCGGCCCTCCGCGACGGGGCCGCGATGGGCGCTGCCCCTGACAAGGAGGTTTGGACATGACAAGGAAATCAGAAAACACGCGCAGCGATATCTACGCCCGCATCACGGACAGGATCGTCGCGGAGCTGGAAAAGGGCGTCCGCCCATGGGTGCAGCCGTGGAGTGCGGCCAATCTGTCCGGCCGAGTTAGCCGGCCACTACGGCATAACAGGCAACCGTACACAGGCCTCAACGTTCTCCTTCTCTGGTCGGAGAGCGTCGCCAGCGGTTTCAGGTCGCCGACATGGATGACGCTGCGCCAGGCAAACGAACTCGGCGCTCACGTGCGCAAGGGCGAGAGCGGCGCGACCGTCGTCTATGCCAGCCGCTTTACTAAGACCGAGACAGATGCGGGCGGTGGCGAGGTCGAACGCGATATCCCGTTCCTCAAAGCGTACACGGTCTTCAACTGCGATCAGATCGATGGTCTCGCAGATCACTATTACCACTGCCCCGATCCGATCACAAAACCACTTGAGCGCATAGAGCACGCCGATCGCTTCTTCGACAACACGGGGGCTGTCGTCCGATACGGCGGCGACAAGGCCTATTATTCTCCCGCGACCGACCACATCCAGCTGCCGCGGCCCGAACAGTTTCGCGACATGGCCTCCTTCGTTGCCACGAGAGCACACGAAACCTTGCATTGGGCAGGCGGTCCCGCGCGGCTGAATAGGGATCTCAGCCGCTACCACAAGGACCGCCGCGAAAGGGCATTCGAAGAAATGCTCGTGGAATTGGGGTCAGCGATGCTGTGCGCGGATCTCGGCATCGTTCCGGAGCTGGAGCCGCGCCAGGATCATGCCGCGTACATCCAGAGTTGGGCCGAAATCCTCGGCTCCGACAAGCGCGCGATCTTCAATGCGGCGGCGCATGCGCAGCGCGCAGTCTCCTATCTGCATGACCTTCAGCCGGAAGCGACCGCCGGGCGGGAGGCTGCCTGATGCTTCATGAACAGAGCTTTGCAGGAAAGGGTGTGTGGCGTCTAAGGGTGGCATACAGGCGGCTGGCAACGGATACCGGGTCATTTTTGAGCGGAAGGCATGCCGCCTTCTGCGGACCTCTGCCGTGAACCACCCCGGCCCAGCCAGTCCCTTAAGTCCGAAACTATCTTCCGTGCCGGCCAACCGGTGCGATGTGGGCGCTGAGGGCTGGGCGGGATCGCATGCAAACCGAGTCCTTGCCGGCAGAATGAGGCGCCATCCATTCGACGATGAGCTCGATTGTCGTACGGTCGGTAGTGCAGACCCACCTGTCGGCGAGGGGTTCGAACGGAACGGCATGACCGCAGTCGTGACGGGGTATGAGCATCGTGCCATACGATTGTGCCGGCAGCGCGATGCTGGTGAACTCACCGGTCGGTCTCTCGGCATGTCGTGCGCGATCCGGTTCGGCTGGCCACACCCACGCAGACCTCGATGGATCTGGTGTGACCGAAGGACGCCTTCGTCTCGACCGCCTTGGCCGCAACGGCCTACGCAACTTTCTTCCCCTGCGAACACGTTCGCATTCCTCGCGGGGCAAGAAAGCCGCTCCCGGCCATCCTCCACTTCGTTCCGGCCCCGTCGGGGTGCGGCGTCGATCGCCGTCGGTCTTAACACCGTCATGGAGGACGCGATGGGCGCGGCCCGAGCAAACCGGAAAGATTACGACAATGGCAGTCATCGGCGAATTCACCACCAACGGCAACAACTCCATCATCGGCAACGTGCGCACTCTCACCGTCAGCATGAAGGCCCGCCTGAACCCGATCGAACGCGTCTCGCGCGACGCTCCGGATTTCCGCATCACCGCCAGCAGCGGCGTCGAGGTCGGCGCCGGCTGGAAGGCGGTTTCCAACGACGGCGAGGAATACATTTCCGTCAAGCTGGACGATCCGAGCTTCAACGCCCCGATCACAGCAGCTCTTTGGCCGAGCGAGAAGGACGGCGAATACGCCCTCATCTGGAACCGCCCGAAGCGGGAGGTCTGATCACCCCGAAGAGCTTCGCCGAAAGGCGGGGCTCTTTTCCGTCCCATTGACGAAGCCGGGTGCAGGCATCGAGCCTACTTCCGGCTTTTCCGGTGCCATACGGGAGGTGGGAACTGCTCAGTTCGTCCAAGCATGCCATGGCGAACCGAAGGCGTCCAGCACGAGCGGCGCCTCCAAGTTGCTCCCGCCGCCTCTGGCGGCTTCCGCAAATCGGCTCCTCCACTCGCCGCCTCTGGCGGTCGCGTCCCGCGCTGCTTGACCCCTCCGTTTCGCCATGACGCGCGGCGTCGTCTTTCACAAACGTCAAGGAGACGACGATGACGATTTCTCTCGAAGTACAACGCGAAGAGCTTAAGGCCGAACTCAGGAACACCTGCGATCCAGCGGAGCATCGCCAGATTGCGGCGGAGCTGGAGATGGTACAGGCGGAGCTTGCAACAATCGAGGCCGAGCAGGACGGGCGCATCAGCGCGGAGCCACCGTTCTAAGGGGAGGCGTTGAACGACTTTCGTGTGCTTCACTTGCTGCCGAAGATCTCGTGTCGATCTCATTTCATCGACATCAGGGATGGTGCGTCCCGAACGTCTGGCTGCAACCTGATGACGCCAGAATTTTCCCCGCCTGTGGCTCCTCGCGCATCAAAATTCAGGCGCCCTCAGGTCCTCCGCTCCGCTTCGGCCCTTTCGGTGCAGCCCTCCTTTCCGGTTCGCTCTTCATCCCCGCAATGAAACGCAATCAACAGGAGATCAATGATGCAACAGCTCGCAAAATACCTCAGTGCCACCGGCCGACGTCTTCGCACCCTTGGCAAGGTCGTCAGTCACCTCTTCCGCAAGGGCAAACTCGGTTTGAAGATCGCGATTAAGATCCCCTTCTTCGCCGATGTCGAGCTCAACATCGAGACCGAATGGGAACGGCGCGAGTGAGCGCCGACGGGCTCGGCCTTAACCGGCCGAGCCCCTAGCACCAGGGCTCGCGACGACCCGTCCACGTCCGGGCCAATCCTTCCGAGACCAGGACATCGCCGAGGCTATGGCCATTTCGAACGAGAACCCGCAGCGCCCGACCATAGCGGTCCTTGTCACGACCCGGCCATGCTCGCATTTCGAAAGGACCCTGGTTCACCAGTTCGATTAATCGCTCGGTGGCGCGATTACCCAGAGCAAGCTCCGAGGCGCATCTGGGCTCACTGATCTCAGGTGCGTCAATGTCGGCGACCCGGACTTTCGTGTCATTAATCCACAGTGTATCGCCGTCGATGACGCAGGCGATCCTGTGGCCATCGGTGCATTTTTTAAACGTTACTGAAGTCATATTTGCTGCAGCTAGTGTGATCGTTGGGGCCCAGCCTTCCAAGGCGATAGCACTTATGACGCCAAGGACAATCGTGAAGAGCGCGAGTTCGTGTCGCCTTCTCTTTTTCCGGAAGAAAAGCGGGAGGTCATGCGAATATGCCAAACGTCAAATTCTCCTGTTTCATCATCGTCGATGTGTGGATGGCAGTCAAAGGCCGCAAGGGATGGCCGAACGTCAATGGCGGGCTGCAGAAGGGTTGACCCGGTATCCACGGCTTCGCTTCTGTCGGAGAAGATCGAGGAAGGCAGCGACAGCGTCTCGCTCTCGGGCGAAATGCTGGACCTTCATCTGCCCCTGCGCTCCGATCCGGCCCCAACGGCGTGTCAGACAAATTTCGCCGAACAGGTCGGGCTCGATCGTCATGGCATAGAAGCGAGCCATGTTGCGAGCCTCATCCGTGCGTTCGACATAGAGTTGGTAGGGTTGACGGAGCATGGCAGCATAATCGCTCGGTCGCCAAGTTTCGTCCAACGAGAGATATGAATCGATTGCCTTCGACCGATTCATTTCCGTGAAGTTCCGATGAACGCTATGGGCGGTCCGCCTGCGGCGTTCAGCTCTATTCGCCAAAGCGAACGAAGCCTTGGTCTTCGCCCATCCGGGTCACGATCTTTCCGCAAACGCCGAGCGCCACCAGTGCAAGCGAACGTCGATTAATATCCGAGGAAGCCGAGTACATCACCGCCATAAAATTCTCCATAGCGGTCGGGAAGACCGATCACGTCCCCACTGTCTTTGTCGATCAGCGCGCCGTCGGCTTCGCTCACAACTGCCGTGACGCCGTGCTTCCGGCACTCCTCGATCGCCTCGGCCGCCGTCACCTGCGCTTCGCATGCTTCCCAATACCTCATCGCTGTGTCCTTGATCTATCGCACGGCCGGTTCATGCGTGCGGGAAGAGTTTTTGTGAAATCGGTTCTCCCTGACACAGGCCTTCATGTCCTCGCGGCGGAACCAGACGGCGCGCCCGCAGCGAAGCGGCGGATTGCCTGATGTGAACACGATCTGCTCGTCGGCGCGCATGCGCAGAACCTCGTGCGGCAGGATCAGCGGCCGGCGGCTGAGCTGCTTCGATCGAGATCGCGATGATCCCTTCATTCCAGACGATCTGTTGGTCTGGTCGACCTCGACCGTGGTGTCGCCACATCGCTTCGAGATGTAGTCGGCGGTATCGGGATCGTTGATCGCCGCGAACGAAATCCACGATGCGGATTCGAACCATTTGCTCGTCGCATCGCGGCCGCCATAGGCCTCGCGCATCTGGCCGAGTGACTGGAAGATCAGGGTGAGCGTGATGCCGTATTTGCGGCCGGCGTCACGAGCGGTTTCGAGGATGCGCAGATAGCCGAGACGCGCCACCTCGTCGAGCAGGAACAGCGCACGTCCGGTCACATTACCATTGCGATTATAGATGGCATTGAGCAGCGAGCCGATGACGACGCGGGCGAGCCCCGGATGAGCTTCCAGCACCTTGAGATCGAGCGCAATGAAGATGTCAGTCCCACCGGCGGCAAGATCGTCGGTGGAGAAGCTGTCGCCGGAGACGAGGCCGGCATAGTTCGGGTAGGAGAGCCAATGGGTTTCCTTCACCGCATTTGCATAGACGCCGGAAAACGTCTCCGGGGTCATATTGACGAAGACGGCGACATTCTCCTTCACGAAATCCGAATCCGACTGTTCGTAAATCCGTGTCAGCCGCTCGCGGAGCTTCGGCTCCGGCTCGGAGAGATTGGCACGCACGCGGCGCAAGGTCTGATCCTTCTCCTCCGTATGTCCTGACAGGCAGACGTCGGCAATCAACGCTGTCAGGAGCTGCATGGCGGAAGCCCGGAAGAAGTCGTCACGAGCGGATGCCCTGCGCGCATTGTCGGTCATAATCCACGTGGCGACGGCGACGATATCCTCTTCCTTGGTATTGCCATGACGGCCAATCCAGTCGAGCGCATTGAAGCCGACACCGGGAGCTGTGGGATCGAGCACGATCACCTTCCGGCCCGCCTGGCGCCGGTGTTCAATGACCATCGGCGCCACCTCGCTCGACGGATCCAGTACGACGAGACCGCCACCCCATTTGAGCGCGGTCGGGATCGTCACCGACGTCGTCTTAAAGCCACCGGAACCCGCAAACACAATGCCATGCGACGAGCCAAAGGAGCCGTCGAAGCAGAGGAGCGGCGACTTGCCACCGGCACCCCAGCTTTGCGGTTCATCGGAGCGGAACGGCAGAGTGGCAACGCTGTCGCGATCGACACGATAGCGTTCGCCGATAACGATACCGCCTGCCTCTGGAAACAGTTTCGCGGCTTCGGGCAGTTTCATCCAGTCGGCCTCACCATGCACAGCGCGTTTGCCGCCGATGCGGCGCGGTCCGGACGCCGCGAACGCAGCATTGCCTTTCAGCGCGACACGCAAGGCGAAGATACCGCTGAAGAGAGCTGCGGCAGCACCCACCATCGTCGCAGGGTCGGAATAGGTGAGAACGGACTGTCCCGCCGGCACGTGTCCGGCGATACCGGCAAGCCGGACAATCTCGCGCACCCCGGCGATGACGACGGTGACAGCGTTTCCAGCGAACACGCTCAGACCGGCAGCCTTGATGTTGGCCGAACCATTGGCGGCGAACAGCGCGACGACGCCGATCGCGGCGGCAGCGGCATAGGGCAGAGCGATGCCGACGCGGCCCAGCATCAGCCTCGCCTGCGCCGATGTTCCGAGTGCCGCCAACCCATGTTCAAAGCCTGACATCAGGACCATCACCACGATCATGATTGCCGGGGGCAGGATTGTCAGAAGCAGCTTATTCGCTGTCATTGCCGAAAGCCTCAGCGCCGATCGCCGCCAAGCGGGCCTTCTCCATCTCGTCGCCTTTGATCCGTCTGCCCGCGTCGATCAGCAGACCGAGGAGCAGAGCACGTTTCTCGTAGCGCAGCCCGGCCTTGACGATCAGGCCGCCGAGTTCAATTTTTTCCCTCGTGTCTTTTTTGCGCGCATCTGATGTCATCGCCTTGGCCATCCGCTCAAGCCTCACCAGTCTCGCTCGCATCCGCGCCAGGCGACTGCGTCGCGGACGCCCCGCTCCCGGCTCGCCCATCTCCGGCGTCCTTCTTTCCGGTCGCACTGCCTTTGCCTCCGCGAAACCGTTTGACGATTTCCTCGAACGCGGCCTGAAGCTCTGCCTCATCGATCTCAAACTCTCCCAGGCCGGCTTTCAGCGCGATGCGACCAATGCGCTCGGCCTCGCGGGTCTCGGCCTGCTTCAGCTGGTCCTGCAATCTCGCGATTTCTTCCCTGATCCTCGATGATGGCTTCTTCATTCCGGTTGCTCCTCTGAACTCTGGGCGTTGCACTTGCGACGCCCAGATTCTCCCGGATGCCCTCAAATTAAAATCTGCAGATCTGCAGATCGCCAAGGCCGATGCTTTTGTGAATGATCCCGCCGTTCCGAAGGAATGGCTCCAAGGGCGCAATTATACGTCGCGATGCGACGCGTTGCTTTTCGGTCCGATGAGACCGGGCTCTACCGCCACTCCCGACGAACTTGGTTCAAACCGGGAGCGCTCTTCGCCGTGGCCATCGCACATTTCTCAGCCAGCATCGTCAGCCGCGGCTCGGGCCGCAGCGTGGTGCTGTCTGCGGCTTACAGGCACTGCGCGAAGATGGAATTCGAGCGCGAGGCCCGCACCATCGACTACACCCGCAAGCAGGGCTTGCTGCACGAAGAGTTCTTGCTCCCGCCCGATGCCCCTAAATGGGTCCGCTCGCTGATCGCCGACCGTTCGGTTTCCGGAGCGTCGGAAGCTTTCTGGAGCAAGGTGGAAGCGTTCGAGAAACGTGCCGATGCGCAGCTTGCCCGTGACCTGACGATTGCCTTGCCATTGGAATTGTCGGCCGAGCAGAACATCGCCCTGGTCCGGGATTTTGTCGAGAAACACATCCAGGCGAAAGGCATGGTCGCCGATTGGGTCTATCACGACAACCCCGGCAATCCGCATATCCATCTGATGACAACATTGCGGCCGCTTTCCGACGACGGGTTCGGGTCGAAGAAGGTTGCGATCATCGGCGAGGACGGCCAGCCGGTACGCACGAAATTCGGCAAGATTCTTTATGAACTCTGGGCCGGATCGACCGAGGACTTCAATGTCCTGCGCGACGGCTGGTTCGAGCGGCTCAACCATCATCTGGCGCTCGGCGGTGTCGATCTGAGGGTCGACGGCCGCTCCTACGAAAAGCAGGGCATCGATCTGCAGCCCACTATCCATCTCGGCGTCGGGACCAAGGCGATCGAGCGCAAGGCGGAGCAACAAGGTGCTCGCCCGGAGCTGGAACGGATTGAGCTGAACGAGCGGCTACGCTCGGAAAACGCCCGCCGGATTATGCGCGATCCCGCCATCGTGCTCGACCTGATCACGCGCGAAAAGAGCGTGTTCGACGAGCGAGACGTTGCGAAAGTGCTGCATCGCTATATCGACGATCCCACAGTCTTCCAACAATTGATGCTGAAAATCATCCTGAACCCGGACGTGTTGCGGCTACAGCGCGATACGATCGATTTTGCGACGGGTGAGAAGCTGCCGGCGCGTTATTCGACGCGAGCCATGATCCGGCTGGAAGCGACGTTGGCGCGGCAGGCAACATGGCTGTCGGAGCGGGAGGGAAGGGGCGTTTCCCAATCTGCTCTTGATGCGACGTTCCGTCGGCATGAACGGCTGTCCGACGAGCAGAAAGCGGCGATCGAGCGCATTGCAGGGCCTGCCCGTATCGCCGCGGTGGTCGGACGCGCCGGCGCTGGCAAGACCACCATGATGAAGGCAGCGCGCGAGGCGTGGGAACTGGCCGGATATCGCGTTGTCGGTGGCGCTCTAGCCGGCAAGGCGGCTGAGGGTCTGGAGAAGGAAGCCGGCATCGAGAGCCGGACGCTTGCCTCCTGGGAGCTACGCTGGAACCGCGGCCGTGAAAGTCTCGAAGACAATACGATATTTGTCATGGACGAGGCCGGTATGGTCGCGTCGAAACAGATGGCGGGCTTCGTTGATGCGGCGGTTCGGGCGGGCGCAAAGATCGTGCTGGTGGGTGATCCCGAGCAGCTTCAGCCAATCGAAGCGGGTGCTGCTTTCCGCGCCATTGTCGATCGCATTGGCTACGCCGAACTCGAAACCATCTATCGCCAGCGGGAAGATTGGATGCGAAAGGCGTCGCTCGATCTGGCGCGCGGCAATGTCGAGAGGGCGCTCGTCGCATATCAAGGTGAGGGCAAGGTGCTCGGCTCGCGTCTGAAGGCCGAAGCAGTTGAGCGCCTGATCGCCGACTGGAACAACGACTACGATCAGACGATGACGACCTTGATCCTCGCTCATCTGCGCCGCGACGTGCGCATGCTCAACGTCATGGCCCGCGAGAAACTCGTCGAGCGCGGCATTGTCGGTGAAGGCCATGTCTTCAAAACGGCTGACGGCGAGCGCCGTTTTGATGCCGGCGACCAGATCGTCTTCCTGAAGAACGAAGGATCGCTTGGGCTCAAGAATGGCATGATCGGTCGTGTTGTGGAGGCAGCAGAAAACCGCATCGTTGCAACGGTGGGCGAGGGCGAACAGCGCCGCCAGGTGATCGTCGAACAGCGGTTCTACAACAATCTCGATCACGGTTACGCCACCACGATTCACAAATCCCAGGGTGCCACCGTCGATAGGGTTAAGGTGCTCGCTTCCCTGTCCCTGGACCGGCATCTGACCTATGTGGCGATGACCCGCCATCGTGAGGATTTGCAGCTCTACTACGGGACGCGGTCCTTCTCCTTTAACGGCGGCCTGGCAAAGGTTCTTTCCCGAAGGAACGCCAAGGAGACGACGCTCGACTACGAGCGCGGTCAGCTCTATCGCGAAGCGCTGCGCTTCGCCGAGGCTCGTGGCCTCCACATTGTCCAGGTCGCTCGCACGCTGGTGCGCGACCGGCTCGACTGGACGCTGCGCCAGAAACCCAGACTTGTCGATCTCGGCCAGCGCCTCGCTGCCTTTGCCGCGCGCCTCGGTTTCATCCAATCCCCTAAAGCCCAAACGATGAAGGAGGCCGCACCCATGGTCGCAGGCATCAAGACATTCGCTGGCTCTGTTGACGATACGGTCGGTGACAAGCTTGGCACCGATCCCGCCTTGAAACGGCAATGGGAAGAAGTTTCCGCGCGTTTCGCTTACGTCTTCGCTGATCCCGAAACCGCCTTCCGCTCGATGAACTTCGACACCGTTTTGGCAGACAAGGAGATGGCGAAACAGGTTCTCCGGAAACTCGAGGTGGAGCCGGCTTCGATCGGCCCGTTGAAGGGCAAGACCGGGATGCTCGCCAGCAAGCCAGAGCGTGAGGCGCGCCGTATCGCCGAGGTGAATGTCCCGGCGCTCAAGCGGGATCTCGAGCAATATCTTCGGATGCGCGAGATGGCCACAGTGCGGCACCAGGCCGACGAGCAGACCCTGCGTCAGCGGGTCTCGATCGACATTCCGGCGCTGTCGCCGGCAGCGCGCGCTGTGCTGGAGCGGGTGCGTGACGCTATCGACCGCAACGATCTGCCAGCCGCGATGGCATATGCACTCAGCAATCGCGAGACCAAGCTTGAAATCGACGGATTCAACAAAGCCGTCACCGAGCGGTTCGGGGAACGGACGCTGCTTAGCAACGCGGCGCGCGAGCCTTCCGGAGCGCCATACGAAAAACTCTCCGAGGGCATGAATCCGGAGCAGAAGGAGCAGCTGAAACAAGCCTGGCCGGTAATGCGGACAGCGCAACAACTCGCAGCCCACGAGCGCACCGTTAATTCGCTAAAGCTGGCCGAGGAACAGCGTCTAACCCAGCGCCAGACGCCGGTGCTGAAGCAATGAAGCGGCGGTCGGTTCTCCTGTTTTTGACCAGCGCTGTCGTTGTCATGTCCGCACTGGCGGTGACTGCGATCACAAGCGGCTACCGCCTGAACCTGACCCCAAGCGAGCCGCTCGGCCTTTGGCGTATCGAGGAGTTTCAACGTCCGGTATCTGTCGGCGATCTGGTATTTCTGTGCCCGCCTATGACGGCCGTTTTCGAAGAGGCGCGGCGGCGCGGATATCTGCGGCGGGGGCTTTGCCCCGGCGGATTTGCGCCGCTGATCAAGACGGTCGCAGCACTTCCAGGACAGCGTGTTGACATCACCGATCACGTGCTGATCGATGGTCGTTCGGTTCCCGCATCGTCCGTGTCGTCAGGGGACGGGGAGGGCAGGGTGCTGCTGCCTGATCCCGGCGGAGTCGTGCCGCCGCATCATCTGTTCCTTCACTCACCGTTTGCGAGTTCTTATGACAGCAGATATTTCGGTCCGGTTCCGGATTTCGGTCTTCTCGGCCTGGCGCGGCCAGTCCTCACCTTCGATCCGTGATCGCGGTGGCTACCATATGACTGATCGCTGGAAATCCATCCTGCTGATCATCTCGGCCATTGCCTGCGGTTGGGTCGGCTGGGGCGGCGAGGTGCTTCTTCTTCCGCTCGCCATGTTCTTTCCTTTGCTCTGGGTGATGGCGTCGTCACGCTCGATCGCAGCACTTGTGGCGGCGAGCTATTTCCTGGCCGCCTCCCGCGGTTTGCCGCGGGGTGTGGCCAACTTCTACGCAACCGATCTCTGGCCGGGTCTGGTGCTTTGGCTGGTGGCTTCCGCATCCTTCGTCGTCGTCCATGCAGTGCTTTGGAGGAAACCTCGTGGCGAAAACGCCTCCGGGAGAAAAGAAACGGATACGGCGAGGGCGCTACGCTATCTGCTCGCCATGGCGCTGACAGGGTTGCCGCCGTTCGGTATTGCCGGCTGGGCGCATCCCCTGACAGCGGCCGGCGTGCTATTTCCCGGCTGGGGATGGTGGGGTCTGTGCGCGATGGCGACCGGCCTCACCGTCATGACGACAAGATTTTGGCCGGCCGCCGCCATCATCCTGGGAGGATTGTGGCTCTGGGCCGCCGCATCGTGGACGGAACCGAAACTACCTGATGCATGGAGGGGCGTCGACCTTGAGGTGGCACAAAACCTCGGTCGCGATGGTTCGCTTCAGTATCACCGTGACCTGATCGCAACGATGCTGCGTAGAATTCCTACGCATCAGGACACGCGTGTCGCGGTGCTGCCAGAAAGTGCACTGGGCTTCTGGACACCGACGGTCGCGCGGGTCTGGCAGGAAGGTCTCCGTGGCTCGAACCTCACCGTCATCGCAGGTGCTGCCGTCATCGACCCAAGGGGCTATGACAATGTCATGGTGGCGATTTCGGCCGACGCAGCAAAGGTGCTTTATCGAGAGCGCATGCCGGTCCCCGGTTCGATGTGGCAACCATGGTTGCGGTGGACCGGGCAGGGCGGTGGCGCGAGCGCTGACTTCTTCGGCAATCCGGTGGTGGCGGTCGACGGTTTAAAGGTCGCGCCTTTGATCTGCTACGAGCAACTCATTCTCTGGCCAGTCCTGCAATCGATGCTGCATGCGCCGCAAGTGATCGTTGCCGTTGGCAATGGCTGGTGGACGGAAAACACCTCGATCGTTGCCATCCAGAAAGCGGGCGTCTCGGCCTGGGCAAGGCTCTTCGGCCTGCCCGTTGTCATGGCATTTAACACATAGGGAGTACCTGGGGATGCTCGATGCCGTCCTTATCCAGCAATGCGCCGATCCCTCTCTGAAGCCTGCGATCGTCGAGCAGTTCATCGCGAAGGCAGGATCGCAGGATCCGCTGACCATTACCGTACGCTCCGGCAACCGGGTGGTGCTGGTCCCGAAGCCGACCACACCGGAAGAGGCAATGGCTTTGATCCGCGGCAATCTCGGCCGCAACACCGTTCGCGTCGGCATCACCCAGTACCCGGCAGGCGTCGGCCTCGTCGAGGCCGGTCAATTGAAGCCGGATATGGTCGAGCCTTGCGAAAATATCCGTATGGGGACGACGCTCTTTGCCAAGGTCTTTCGCATCGTTTCGAAATGGTATGGCAATCCCACCGCGAAAGAAGTCCTGCCACAGGTCATGGATGATGCGGTCATTGCCTGGCAGACGGGGTATTTCGAAGGGGTGGCGGTGTTTCGGGCGGAGGATCCGGGGCAGGAGAAAATCTCTCGTCCTGCTACGGCCGATCCCAAAGAACCTGAAAATGGCGCTGACCCAAATGAAGATAACACTGCGACGGCAACTGCGACCGACGCCAAAGCATCCGATCCGAACAAGGCAGGCATCAGGATCGACCTCTCGGGTATCGGTGCGCGGCCGTGAATCCGCGCAGTCTGCAGATCTGCAGGGCGATTGTTTTCCATTGCCCTAGCGGAAACACTCTGGAGCTTTTATAAGATGGGGCAGGGCAGTACGCGCTGTCCCGGGGTGTGGAAACCTCTATCAGACGGTTGGTATCGGCCGATGCGATACCAGAATCCTCTGGCCATTGGCCGGTGGGCCTGCGACGTATGTCCAGGTGCTCCGGTGCTAAAGGTCGCAGGACTGTTCTGATACAGTTTTCCAACCCCCGGCTTGGGATCAGAGATTAACGTTTGCGGGGGCGCACCGCAGACAATATCCTAGGGTTGGGTCGCCAATGGATTTGAGAGATTCAGCAGTGTCGGACACATGTGAGCTGCGCCCGGTGATCGGGCTGACACGCGGACTGCTCAGCTCGGACATCGAAACTTTGGCGGTGAATGCCATTCGGCTGCACAGGCAGCTTGTTAAAAAGGCGGACCAGTTGTTCCAGGCGTTGCCGGGGGATTACAAGTCAGGCAAATCCGTTGGTGGCGAGCAGCATCTCGAATACATCGAAGCGATGATCGAGATGCATGCGCAGATGAGCGCAGTGAACACGCTGGTTGGCCTTCTGGGTTTCATCCCGAAAGTTTCGGTCAATTGAAGACTGGCTTAGATGAGCCCAGCACGGATGGCCAGTGCCACCAGGTGCGGCATCGTATGGATCTGGAAGCGCTTTCTCGCCTCCTCAAGTTTGCTTTTCACCGAATTATATTTGACGCCTTCGAGATCGGCAGCTTCTTCCATCGTCTTGCCGACCGAGATCCAGTTAAGGTACGCGGCCTCCTTCGGGTCGAGCCAGGCCGGGTGTTGTGCTGTCGGCGTGAGGGGCAATAAGCACATTCGGGCATGAAGCTGCCCAACGGCGGCGGCTGCCGCGACAGGATCGATATCGCGTTCGAGCTCAAGTGACGATTTGTCAGAAGCCAGCGTGAACATGGAGGTCGATCCATTGGCCGCTCGAATGGGAATGGTGATTCCAGAACGAATCCCGAAATCCGCTGCCAAGTCAAAGAACGCTCGCTCCTCCTTCGCCGAGCGCCGCCGTTCATCCTCTCCACTCCACGTAAAGACCCGCTTCTGCGACTTTGCACGGTTTACGATCGGATCGATGGCCTCGAATTATCCGGTGGCGAGCAGCAAATGCTATCCACAGCGCGCAGCATTCTCGGCAACCCCTCGCTCCTGCTTCTCGATGAGCCCCTTGAAGGTCTTGCGCCTGTCATATGCGAGGAGCTGATGGCAGCGTTCTACGGGCTTGCTCAGTCTGGTCGAATGACAATCCTTCTGGTGGAGCAGCGTATTCAAAGCGCCCTGGACGCGGGTATTCGTCTGGGCGAGCGACTAGAAAAGGATATGATTGCACTTACAGTCGGGCCTCCGCTCCGCGTCGCGGTGGTGGCATCGCCCGCCTATCTCAACGGCCACGAAGCTCCGGTAGAGCCTGCTGATCTCACTGCCCATCGCTGCATCGCCTATGCCGATGCCGATAGAAACTTGTCTCCCTGGTCGTTTGAGCGCAATGGTCGAGCGTTGACAGTCACCCCAGGGCGCGGACCGGTGTTCAATGACGGGGATCTGCTCGTGGCCGCCGCGATCGAGGGGTTTGGCGTCCTCTATATTCTGGAGGATCTGGTGGCGGCACCTGTGGCCGATGGCCGTCTAATCCGACTACTGGAACAATGGTGCGTGCCCTTTCCCGGCTACCATCTGTATTACGCGGATCGACACCAGACGACGGCGTTTGAACTGTTCAAGAAGGCGCTGCGAGAGAGTAGGGGCGTTTAACGGCGTGAGTGAAAAAACGGCAGCTATTGCCAAACTCGATGATCGAGTGTCGTTCTGGTCCTATACCCTCCAACACAGTCGAACAAGTCCTGCCAGCTGACTTCCAGCAGGTGGGCGCGTTTACGACAAATGAAGGCCGCACCTAGATAAGACCAGCACGGATGGCCAGTGCCACCAGGTGCGGCATCGTATGGATCTGGAAGCGCTTTCTCGCCTCTTCGAGTTTGCTTTTCACCGAATTGTATTTGACTCCTTCGAGATCGGCAGCTTCTTCCATCGTCTTGCCGACGGAGATCCAGTTGAGGTACGCGGCCTCCTTCGGGTCGAGCCAGGCCGGGTGTTGGGCTGTCGGCGTTAGGGGCAGCAAGGACATGCGCGTGTGAAGCTGCCCAACAGCGGCGGCTGCCGCGACAGGATCGATATCGCGTGTCAGGTCAATCGAGGATTTGTCAGAAGCGAGCGTGAACATGGAAGTCGATCCATTGGCCGCTCGAATAGGTATAGTGATTCCAGAACGGATCCCAAAATCCGCTGCGTGATCAAAGAACGCTCGCTTCTCTTTCGACAGGTGTCGCCTTTCTAGCTCTCCGCTCCATGTGAACAGTCGTTTTATCGACTTCGCGCGGTTCACAATCGGATCGATGGCCTCGAATTTTCTGCTGAAATAGATCGACCGCCATTCGGGAGGATAATTTGATGAGGCGATGGTGTGCCCTGGCCGAAGGTACAGATACGCGTAGCCAAAAAAACCGGCTTGGTGGGCAAGATGGGTCAGAGCATCCTTCAGAACATTCTCGTCGCCCCGAAGCGCAGCAAGATCGATTAGCTTGTCGAGCCAATGTTGCATATTATACTCCGTAGATTGTTAGGTGGGACAGATCACGAGGCGATCCTCATAAATAGTCGTAAAACTTATGGCAACCTAGGATTGCATAATGCTTTTTATGGAACTATCCGGTCATTTAGGATGTGGTGCCTTTTGATAAACTCTCGATTTTGCCACTGGACCAGCCTGTTGCGATAGTACCTATCGGTTGGAAACAACGAATGGCCTCTTCTTGGAGGCGCAACGGGCTGTTTGGCGATAACATTGCGGAGCCTGGTTTTCGGGATTTCAACGCGAGATCTTTGTAGCCGTTTGGTTGCTCGCGGCCTGTCAGAACCAATTCTATGGCAGTCTTAATGCGCCTGATGGTATGCCGTTGAAATCGGGCGCCACGGACGAAGGCGTCGCTGACGTCGAGATCGGCTCGAACACCTTTCATGCGGTGCCACTTATCAGTCTGCGCCTGGAGTAGGATGCGCAGGGACAAGGGCTCGTGGTTTTCTGGAGGTTGGTCAAACTGACTATCGATCCGCAACCTTCGATGTCCGAGTATGCCATTCTCTACTCCTTGAAGTATGACCCATCACATTGGTCCGGGTCGGCGCTGGGGAAAGGTGATAAATTGTGAGCCGCCGTGCTCCGGTCAGGTCTCTCCCAGATCTTACGCTTTAAGGCATCGACAGAGACTTGTTCGCGGGCATCCGCGCCCGGCTGATCTTATGAGGCATGTGTCTGATCGTATTGCACGGGATTGGCGGGCAATCGATCGACCTCGCTCGGATAGAGAGACGGGCGTACAGGGGCAGCTGCGGAAGTTGCGGCGCCACAGCGAAACGTTTCAGGTGCTTTGTCCGAATAGGCTTCTGACAAATCTTTTTGAAATGCGCGTTCCATGCAAGACACTCGAGCCAGCGTAGCGATGATCTCGGTGCAGGTAATAGCACAAGGATCACGCCCATGAGCAAAATCACATCATCGATCTCTTTAGATGAAATCGGAGTAAGGTTCGGATATCTTCGAATCCCTCACTCTGTACACGATTCCGCCTATGGGCACATTCGCGTTCCCATTGCCGTCAAAAGGCAGGGCGAAGGACCCACAATTCTCTTGGTCGCAGGTGTTCATGGTGATGAATACGAAGGACCTTTGGCGCTCTATAGTCTCATGGGCGAACTCGAGTCGCTCGAAATTCACGGTCGGTTGATTGTTATTCCTTCGGTTAATCATCCCGCTTTCACAGCGGCCACGCGCTGCTCACCGATCGATAGTCTCAATCTCAACCGCAGTTTTCCGGGCGCGGAGCTCGGAAGCGTGACGCAGCAAATTGCCGACTATATTGCGAACGAATTGCTCAGCCGGGCAGATTATGCGATCGATATGCACTCCGGCGGCTCATCTCTACAATACCTTCCGCTACTCTTGGCACCCACTTGGTCGGACGCTGCAAAACGTTCGACGATCGCTGGTCTCGTTGAGGCTTTCGGCTCGCCACTCGTCGGCCACTTCGACAGTCTCAAGGCGCTCGACGGAGGAGACAGCGTCTTTGGCAATGTGGCAGACAGGCGGAATTGCCATTTTCTAACCGGCGAATTCGGAGGTGGCTCAACGGTGAACTTGGATGGTCTGCAGATTCTGAGTGGTGGTCTACGACGAGTTTTTCGCCATATCGGGCTAACCAAAGGCGAGATTGGGGAGCCAACCCAGCATCACACGACGCGTCATTTAAATCTGCACGACCCCGACCTTTTCGCTTTCTCTCCCGTCCACGGTATATTTCAGCCGGAGTATAAGTTGGGCGCCGAACTCGCTCCCGGTGCGCTGGCCGGGAGAATTTTCGACATGACGCAGCCGTGGCTACCTCCGGTGGAGATACGGTTCAAGGCCGGCGGGCTGGCGGTTTGTATTCGCACCTTCGCAGTGGTCAAGCCGGGCGACTGCCTCGGTCACTTGGCAAGCGATCTTTGAACGATTTTCTCGGGATGTGTGCGTGGGGCGTCCTTGGGCAGCGCTGGGATGCCGTTTGATATCATCAAAATAAGGAACGTGCAGTGAGTGAGCCTTATCGAAGTGGTGCAGTAACCCGAATGGCAGAACTCGTTTTTCCCGGCGATACGAACCATCACGGGACCCTGTTTGGGGGTAAGGGTTTCTCGCTTATGGACCGTGCAGCGTTTATCGCAGCCACCCGTCACGGACGCGCGCCGTTCGTAACGGCTTCCTCCGATCGGGTGGATTATAGCGCCCCAGCCCGCGTCGGGAACATAGTTGAACTAACAGCTGAGATTAGGCGGGTTGGCAGAACGTCTCTCTCTGTGGAGGTCACGATGATAGCAGAGGATTTTCTCCGCAACACGCGGCTGACGTGTACGCGTGGAACTTTCACCATGGTCGCTCGGCCTGACGGGCTCGATCCTGAGTGGCGTCTTCCGCCAGTGAGGCCCCTAGAAGTCGGGAACGAGAGCGATCTGCGGCTTGCCGATATCGTTTTTGCAGACCAAGCGAACCATCATGGAAACCTATTCGGCGGCGATGCAATCGCTCAGATGACCAAGGCCGCATTTATTGTTGCGAGCCGAAAGAGTCGCTGCATTACGGTGCTTGCTTCCTCAAACAAGATTGCCTTCAAGGCAGCGGTTCCAGTCGGCTCAATCGTTGAAACGACATCCAAGATATCGGCGATTGGAAGATCTTCGATAACCGTCGAGACCGATTTGTGGTCGGAGGCTCTCAAGCGCGAAGATAGACTTCTGATTGCGTCGGCTAGCTTTGTGATGGTCGCCGTCGATGCGAATGGGAGGCCTGTTCCGATTGACCGCCAAACTTGAGCAGCGCTGTTGGCATAAAGTCGCCACGGTACAAGCTAGTGGTTCTGTTTTCGATGATGGTGAACGAAACCGCTCGATAGCCGAACAGTCCCGCTGTACTTTGCGCTTACGCTCTCGCCGTCGCGCGCCGTACGGTACGCCAGGCCGTGGCTCATTAGGGTGTGGGTGCGAGCCGAGCTCTTGGGGGGCGGTCAACTAACCGTTGCCCAGGCATGCCTGAACAAGCCCGGGGTCAGTCCCGCCATCCGTACAAACTCCCGTGTAAAATGGGCCTGGTCAAAGAACCCAGCATCCAAGGCAGCATCGACCACCGGACTCTGCTCCTTCAGAAGCGTCTTAGCCTTGTGAATGGCGAGCAATACATGGAAATTGTGGACGCTCGTACCAACGTCGGAACGGAAGATGCGCGCAAGATGGCCGGCCGAAACAGCACAACCCGCTGCAACGCTTGCGAGATCTGTTTGCAACGTGTGTCTGGCTGATAATTGATTTGTGACGCGCTCGACAATCGGTCCACCAACCTCATCCCAGATAATCTCGGCCCCCAAATGGAACTCCGAGCGAAAGGCCCAACCCTCGACATCAAGAGGCTCGAACCTATGCAAAGTACCAGCTGGGATCAGGACAGTGTCGCCCGCTTCGACGTCTGTTGAGCCCGATGCAAGTCGCAGTCGCGCTCGGCCCTTCGTAATATGCGCGAGCTCATTGCCGAGATGGTAATGTACTCTGAAATGCCAGGGGTGTCGGTCACCCTCGATCACTTCGATCTTCTTGCCGTCCACCAGTCGAACCTGGAATGTCGTTCGAAATCTACTCGATGCGGCAGTCAACGATGTCACTCCTCAAGACACTGATCGCCTCGTCGGAATAGCACGGACGAATGGCCGGCGTGAACAAGAAACAGGTCATTTCCATCCAAGACGGACTCGTGCCGTTAAGTCAAACTCGATCCCTCAAGAGCCGAGAGAAACGGCCCGTCTTCAATACATAATTGATAGAGGGAACGACCGATGATTGTAAAAACTGGAACTGTTCATATACCGAGCATGTTCTCGGGCAGCCGCCTCATGAAACTCTTTCTGTTTGCTGCTCTGTGTGTGCTCGGAGCCGAATTTATCGGAACAGTTGCAATTCCGCTTGGCGGCAAACTGCAGATAGTGTTGATGCCGCTTCTTTGGGCTCTGCTCATCGGGGCTATATGGGGAATAGCCGGTCCGAAATTGCCCGGACCGCTGCGGGTCGACAGCCACATGCAGGTCATGGCGTCTGCTGTTCTGCAGCCCGCTCTTTTGATTTTCATCGCCAAGCTCGGTCTGCTCGTGGGTGGCAACCTGCCCACGATACTTCAATCGGGTTGGGCACTGGTGTTTCAGGAGTTCGGGCACTTTTTCGGCACGATGATCTTTGGTCTGCCATTGGCTTTGGTGCTTGGGATCAAGAGAGAGGCGATCGGAGCGACCTTCTCAGTTGGCCGTGAGCCTAGCTTGGCTATCATCGGCGAGAAGTATGGGATGGATAGTCCGGAAGGGCACGGTGTACTCGCTGAGTACATTACGGGTACCGTTTTCGGTGCAGCGTTTATCGCGATCTTCGCAGGCCTAATCGCAAGCCTCGGAGTGTTCAATCCACTTGCTTTGGCGATGGGCGCGGGGGTCGGATCTGGTAGCATGATGGCCGCTGCATCCGGAGCAATTGCCGCTCAAGAAACGCCAGAGGTCGCAAAGCAGGTTGCAGCGTTTGCCGCCGCCGCCAATCTCGTGACAGTCACGATTGGCACGTATTTTACGCTCTTTCTGTCACTCCCTTTCACGGTTTGGCTTTACGGCAAGCTTGAGCCATTGATTGGCCGGAAAAGTCACACCGCAAGCTTGCCCTCGGAGCACCAACCGACTGCGAAAACCACGGAAAATGTGCCCTCGCCTTCTGGGGTACATCTGGTTTCAATCTGGATCGTCTCCGGCCTGATGGCTTTGTTTGGAAACTGGTATAACTATAAAACTCTGCCCAATGGCGAAGCTTTGGCTGGGCTGGCAATCATAATGGTGGTCGTAGCAGCCGGTTATGTCGTTTATCGCCTAGCGGCTAACGTGCTACCAGCCGTCCTTTTTGTCTCCTTGTTCGCAATGGCGCTAACTTTCCCAGGCGTTCCTTATGCAGACCTCGTGACATCGCTAACAGGCAATATCAATTTCCTTGCGCTTGCCACGCCCGTAATTACCTATGCTGGGCTCTCCATTGCAAAAGATGTTCCGGTTTTCCGGAGACTTGGTTGGCGGATTATCGTGGTTTCTCTCGTTGCGAATGCCGGAACATTCATGGGTGCCACGCTCATCGCACAGTTTTTTGTCCACCCGCATATGTGACGAATTGCTTGACCCGTCTGTGTCCAGGTCCATGTGATCTCGTCATCCGACGGTCGTAAAAAGTGCTTAAGCCATCGGACGAGGCCAGGGTTATTTCAACTCGCCTCGTCCCCTCGCAGCTAAAAATAACTAGCTCCTCAAATGATACGGCAAGATTGAGCGCTGGTCGTGATCGAACGACAGTCGACCATTTATAGGTGGGATGGCACGGGCTCCACATTCCGTTCGCTCACAAACGCGGCACGAGATGCCAATTGCGTCGAAGGCCGCCCGATTACCCAATTCCATATTGTCAGCGTAGACAAAGTTGTGAGCATGAGAGATTTCGCATCCTAGAGCCAGAGCATAGTGCTGACGAGGTTGGTGAAAGCCCCGACCACCCTTTACGATCTGGGTCGACAGACAGAGATACCCCACTCCATCCGGCGTCTCTGCGAGCTGCCGAATAATGCGACCTGGTGCTTCGAAGGCCTGATGCACATTCCACAGCGGACAAGCGGCTCCGAAACGTGCGAACTGCAACTTAGCCACTGAATGCCGCTTACTGATGTTGCCCGCGCGGTCAATACGAGCGAAGAATACAGGCGTGCCCTTCTCACCTGGACGCTGCAGTGTCGAGAGCCTATGGCAAATCTGCTCCAAGCTGGCCCCGAAGCGTGCAGTGAGCAGCTCCAGATCGTGCCGAACCTCCTGCACTGTTTGCCTGAAAGTTGAGTAGGGCAACAGAAGTGCGCCTGCAAAATAGTTGAAGAGCCCAATTCGGCAGATTTCGCGGGCTTCTTCAGTTTTGAAGGAAGCTTCTTTCAAAATTGCGTCCGCTTCACCCGCCGCTTCAAACTGAGCAATCTGGATAGCGAGCTGAAAATCGCGCGTCGAGGTCGCTAGGAAAGGGTTCAGCGCCAACGTTCGGCTCGTCGAATCGAAGCGACGAACCACATTGTCATCTCGACCAGTGCGCGTAACCTGGACGCCGTGCTTTCGTTTCAAATATCTGCATAAAACGGTGTAGTTCTCAGTCTCTCCGATCCCGACTTCTCGAGCAAGCCTCTCAGCCTTGAGATCGAGAACGTGAATGTAATTGTCCATGAAGTGGAAGAAGTCTCGGACCTCTTCATAAGGCGTCTCCTCGGTCAGCCCGGTCCCGCGACCAATGGAATGATCGATGCTGGCGAGCTGCTCAGAAGTGTGCCGAAAGGCACGATGCGCCGCAATGAGCGCATGTGCTATTGCCGGCGCATTTTGAACCACCAGCTTCAGATCCTGTTTGGATGGGCTACTAGATGCGAAAATCGGATCCTTAAGCGCTTCTGAAATTGCCGACATCAGACGTTCGCTCTCACCAGCACCAAAGCCCGATAGGTCGATCTTGAAGTTCTCCGCCAAAGACAACAAGACCGTTGCCGAAACCGGTCGCTGATTGTTCTCGATCTGATTTAGATAGCTCACCGATATGCCGATGCGCTCTGCGAATTGGGATTGGCTGGCGACGCCAGCAAGGCGTAGCTCTCGGACCTTGCGGCCAATGTAAAGTTTTCCAGCCATCTTCATCTTTCGCAGATTTGCAAAATTCATTTCACATATTTTGCATTTGCGCAATCGTACCTTTTTCAATTTTCCCAGGATCCATCGCTGAGCTATTCGGTGACAAATTTTTTTCAGGGAGCATTCGTGCGCGAAATTCTTAGCCAACTCGAATCCCGCCGCAATGCCGCCCGCCTTGGTGGCGGCGAGGCCCGGATCGCCACCCAGCATTCCAAGGGCAAGCTCACCGCCCGCGAACGCCTCGACGTGCTGCTCGACGAAGGCTCGTTTGAGGAATACGACATGTACGTCACCCACCGCGCTACCGATTTCGGCATGGCCGAGAGCAAGGTGCCGGGCGATGGCGTGGTGACGGGCTGGGGCACGATCAACGGCCGTCTGGCCTATGTCTTCTCCCAGGATTTCACCGTTCTCGGCGGCTCGCTGTCGGAGACGCATGCCCAGAAAATCTGCAAGATCATGGACATGGCCGCCCGCAACGGCGCGCCTGTGATCGGGCTCAACGATTCCGGCGGCGCCCGCATCCAGGAAGGCGTGGCTTCGCTCGCCGGCTATGCCGAAGTGTTCCGCCGCAATGCCGAAGTCTCGGGCGTCATCCCGCAGATCTCGGTCATCATGGGACCCTGCGCCGGTGGCGCGGTCTATTCGCCCGCCATGACCGACTTCATCTTCATGGTGCGCGACAGCTCCTACATGTTCGTGACCGGCCCGGATGTAGTCAAGACCGTCACCAACGAGATCGTCACGGCTGAGGATCTCGGCGGAGCCAGGACCCATACGACCAAATCATCCGTCGCCGACGGCGCCTTCGACAACGATATCGAAGCGCTGCTGAGGATCCGCGACCTGTTCAATTTCCTGCCGCTCAACAACAGAGACAAGCCGCCGGTCCGGCCGTTCCACGACGATCCGGCCCGGCTAGAACAACGGCTCGATTCGCTGATCCCGGACAGCGTTAACAAGCCCTATGACATGCGGGAACTGATCCTCGCCATTGCAGATGAGGGAGATTTCTACGAAATCGCCGAAGGGTTTGCCCGCAATATCCTCACCGGCTTCGTGCGCATCGAGGGCCAGACGGTGGGCGTGGTCGCCAACCAGCCCATGGTGCTGGCCGGTTGCCTCGACATCGACTCCTCGCGCAAGGCAGCCAAATTCGTCCGCTTCTGCGATGCCTTCAACATCCCGATCCTGACGCTGGTCGATGTTCCCGGCTTTCTGCCAGGCACGGCCCAGGAATATAACGGCATCATCAAGCACGGCGCCAAGCTGCTTTTCGCCTATAGCCAGGCGACGGTGCCGATGGTGACGCTGATCACCCGCAAGGCCTATGGCGGCGCCTATGACGTCATGGCGTCGAAACATATCGGCGCCGATGTCAATTATGCCTGGCCGACGGCGGAAATCGCCGTGATGGGCGCCAAGGGCGCGACCGAGATCCTCTACCGTTCCGAACTCAAGGACGCCGAAAAGATCGCGGCGCGGACGAAGGAATATGAGGACCGCTTCGCCAATCCCTTCGTCGCCGCCGAGCGCGGCTTCATCGACGAGGTGATCATGCCGCATTCGTCGCGCAAGCGGATCGCGCGGGCCTTTGCGATGTTGCGGAGCAAGAAGCACGATAGCTTCTGGCGCAAGCATGACACGATGCCGTTGTAATCGGGTGGGTGAGAAGACGATGATCAAGAAAATCCTGATTGCAAACCGCGGCGAGATCGCATGCCGCGTCATCCGCACCGCCCGCGCCATGGGCATCCAGACCGTGGCCGTCTATTCCGACGCCGACCGCGAGGCGATGCATGTGCGCATGGCCGACGAGGCGGTGCATATCGGAGCGGCACCATCAGCGCAGTCCTATCTCGTTATGGATAGCATCATCGAAGCCATCCGGCAGACCGGCGCAGATGCCGTGCATCCCGGTTACGGTTTCCTGTCGGAGAACCGCGCCTTTGCCGAACGCTTGAGCCAAGAAGGCGTCATCTTCATCGGCCCTCCGGCCGGCGCCATCGAGGCGATGGGCGACAAGATCACGTCCAAGAAGATCGCTGCCGAAGCCGGCGTTTCCACTGTGCCCGGCCATATGGGCCTGATCGCGGATGCCGAGGAAGCAGTGAAGATTTCGTCCGGTGTCGGTTACCCCGTGATGATCAAGGCTTCGGCCGGCGGCGGCGGCAAGGGCATGCGCATCGCCTGGAACGACCAGGAAGCACGCGAAGGTTTTTCGGCCTCCAAGAACGAGGCCAAGAGCTCCTTTGGCGACGACCGCATCTTCATCGAGAAATTTGTCGACCAGCCGCGTCATATCGAAATCCAGGTGCTGGGCGACCAGTATGGAAACACGATCTATCTCGGCGAGCGCGAATGCTCGATCCAGCGCCGCAACCAGAAAGTCGTCGAGGAGGCGCCGTCCTCCTTCCTCGATGAAGGGACCCGCAAAGCGATGGGCGAGCAGGCGGTGCAACTCGCGAAAGCCGTGGGCTATTTCTCCGCCGGCACGGTCGAGTTCATCGTCGATGGCGCCAGGAATTTCTACTTTCTCGAAATGAACACCCGCCTGCAGGTCGAGCATCCCGTCACCGAACTCATCACCGGCATTGATCTGGTCGAGCAGATGATCCGCGTTGCCAACGGCGAGAAGCTTGGCATCGCGCAGGCCGACGTGAAGCTGAACGGCTGGGCAATGGAAAGTCGGCTCTATGCCGAAGACCCCTATCGCGGCTTCCTGCCTTCGATCGGCCGTCTGACGCGCTACCGCCCGCCGGCCGAGGGCGAGCGAGGCGATGGTACGATCATCCGCAACGATACCGGCGTCTATGAAGGCGGCGAGATCTCGATGTATTACGATCCGATGGTTGCCAAGCTCTGCACCTGGGCGCCGGACCGGAAGAAGGCGATCGAGGCCATGGCATCGGCGCTGGATGCTTTCGAAGTCGAGGGCATCGGCCACAACCTGCCCTTCCTCTCCGCCGTCATGGCCCATCCGCGTTTCCAGTCCGGCAATATCACCACGGCCTTCATTGCCGAGGAATGGCCGGAGGGTTTTCACGGCATCGCGCCCGATGCCGAGCAGGGACGCCAGCTAGCCTCTGTCGCCGCCTTCATCCACCGCGTCGACGAGGACCGCAAGACGAAAATCTCCGACACGCTGGCCAATCATCCGCGCACTCTGGGAACCGACTTCGTCTCCGTCGCCGGCGAACTCTACTGGACGCAATCAGTCAGCGCGGAGGCCGGTCGCATCGTCGTCGCCTATGAGGACGATATCAGCCACGCCATCGAAAGCGAATGGCGCCCCGGTGCGACGCTCTCCACCTTCACCATCAACGGCCGGCCGATCCCGGTAAAGGTGACCCGCGCCAATACCGGCTGGCGCCTACGCTGGCGCGGCACCGATCTCGTCTATCGCGTTATGGGCCCGCGGATTTTCGAATTGTCGAAATTCATGCCGGTCAAGCAGGCGACCGATACGTCCAAGCAGCTGCTCTGCCCCATGCCCGGTGTCATTACGCAGGTGCTGGTGGCCGAAGGCGACACCGTCGAGGCCGGACAGGCGCTGGCCACCGTCGAGGCGATGAAGATGGAGAACCTACTGAAGGCTGAAAAGAAGGCGGTGGTGAAGTCGGTCAAGGTCCGGATGGGGCAGAGCCTTGCGGTGGACGAGGTAATACTGGAGTTTGCGTAATGGCTAATCAAATCCCCAAAACCGATTGGCAGAAACTCGCTGAACGCGAGATCAAAGCATCCCCCGGAACGCTGACGTGGCAGACACCCGAGGGCATCGCGGTCAAGCCGTTGTATACGGAAGAGGATACCGCCAATCTCGCCCATATCGGCACTCTCCCCGGCCTGTCGCCCTTCACCCGCGGGCCGCGCGCCACAATGTATGCCGGACGTCCCTGGACCATCCGCCAATATGCCGGCTTCTCGACGGCCGAAGAATCCAACACCTTCTACCGCAAGGCGCTTGCCGCCGGCCAGAAGGGCCTCTCCGTCGCCTTCGACCTCGCCACCCATCGCGGCTATGATTCCGACCACGCCCGCGTCACCGGCGATGTCGGCAAGGCCGGCGTGGCGATCGATTCCGTCGAGGACATGAAGATCCTGTTCGACCGGATTCCGCTTGCCGAAATGTCGGTGTCGATGACCATGAACGGCGCCGTCATCCCCATCCTCGCCAATTTCATCGTTACTGGGGAGGAACAGGGCGTCTCCCGCGCCGAGCTGTTGGGCACGATCCAGAACGACATCCTCAAGGAATTCATGGTCCGCAACACCTATATCTACCCGCCCGAGCCATCGATGCGGATCATCGCGGACATCATCGAATACACGGCGAAGGAAATGCCGAAGTTCAATTCGATCTCGATCTCCGGCTATCACATGCAGGAGGCGGGCGCGACGCTGGTACAGGAACTGGCGTTCACACTGGCCGATGGCCGCGAATATGTGCGGGCGGCGATCGCCAAGAGTCTCGATGTCGATGAATTCGCCGGGCGGCTGTCCTTCTTCTTCGCCATCGGCATGAATTTCTTCATGGAAGCGGCAAAACTGCGCGCCGCTCGCTTGCTCTGGTCGCGCATCATGGAAGAGTTCCAGCCGAAGAAAGCCGCGTCCTCGATGCTGCGCACCCATTGCCAGACCTCGGGCGTGTCGCTGCAGGAGCAGGATCCCTATAACAACATCGTCCGCACAGCCTATGAGGCGTTGTCGGCGGCGCTCGGCGGCACCCAGTCGCTGCACACCAATTCCTTCGACGAGGCCATCGCGCTGCCGACGGAATTTTCCGCCCGCATCGCCCGCAACACCCAGCTCATTCTCCAGCATGAGACCGGCGTCACCAAGGTCGTCGATCCGCTCGCCGGCTCCTATTATGTCGAGAGCCTGACATCGGAACTGGCTGAAAAGGCCTGGGCGCTGATCGAGGAGGTCGAGGCGCTCGGCGGCATGACCAGGGCGATCGAAAGCGGCCTGCCCAAGCGGCTGATCGAGGAGGCTGCCACCCGCCGCCAGGCCGCAGTCGACCGTGGCGAGGAGGTCATCGTCGGCGTCAACAGATATCGCCTGCCCGAGGAAGCCGCCATCGAAACGCTGGAGATCGACAACCGCGCCGTTCGCGACGGCCAGGTCAAGCGGCTGGAAAAGGTGCGCGCGCTGCGCGATCCCGTCATCTGGCAGGACCGGATCGACCGGATCAAACATGCAGCCCGCACCGGCAAGGGCAATCTGCTCGAGGCCGCCGTCGAGGCTGCCCGCGCTCGCGCCACGGTGGGCGAGATTTCGGATGCGATGCGCGAAGCCTTCGGCGATCATTCGGCCATTCCCGAAGTCGTCACCCAAATCTATGGCCCGGCCAGCGGCAACGATCCCGAATACCAGACGCTTGTAAGCCGGCTAAGAACCCAGATCGACCGGACGGGCAAGAAGCCGAAGATCTTGGTCGCCAAGCTCGGGCAGGACGGACACGACCGCGGTGCCAAGGTCATCGCCTCGGCCTTTTCCGATATCGGCTTCGAGGCGATTGCCGGCCCGCTGTTCCAAACGCCGGACGAAGCCGCCGACCTCGCCATTGAAAGACAGGTCGACGTCGTCGGCGTTTCATCGCTCGCCGCCGGCCACAATACGCTGCTGCCGGTATTGGTGGAGGAACTGAAGGCCAAGGGCGCAGGCCACATCATCGTTGTCTGCGGCGGCGTCATCCCGCGCAAGGACTACCAGTTCCTGCTCGATCACGGCGTCAGCGCCGTCTTTGGCCCCGGCACCAATGTCGTGGATGCGGCCCGCGCCGTGCTCGATCTGACCGAAGGCCGGCTGCGCAACGAATAGGAAGAACCATGCTCGGACGCATCAATCACATCGCGCTTGCGGTGCCCAATCTGGATGTTGCCCTCGCCCGCTACCACGACAGCCTCGGCGCGACGGTCTCTGCGCCGCAGGCCTTGCCGGAGCATGGCGTAACGGTCGTCTTCGTCGTCTTCGACAATACCAAGGTGGAACTGCTTAAACCGCTGGGCGACAATTCGCCGATTGCGAGCTTCCTGGCGAGGAACCCCGATGGGGGCATGCACCATATTTGTTACGAGGTTCCCGACATCCTGGCCGCCCGCGACCAGCTCGTCGCCGCCGGAGCCCGCGTGTTGGGCAATGGCGAGCCGAAGATTGGCGCGCATGGCAATCCGTTTTTTTCCTGCACCCGAAGGATTTCTTCGGGGCGCTAACCGAGTTGGAGGAGGTGTAGATTATGGACTTTCAACGTTCGGAAGAAGAAAACGCAGTTTTTGATATGGCCTATTCATTCGGCCGGGAAAAAATCGCGCCTTTCGCTGGCGAATGGGAGACAGCAGGAACCATTCCGCGAGAGTTGCTTGCCGAAGTAGGCGCGCTCGGCCTTGGCGGAATATATGTCTCCGAGCAATATGGCGGGTCCGGCCTGCAGCGGCTCCATGCCGCGCTGGTCTTCGAGGCGCTCTCGATGGCATGCCCCTCGGTGGCTGCCTTCGTGTCGATCCACAACATGTGCGCTTGGATGATCGACTGTTACGGTTCGGAAGAACTCAAGGCCCGTCTTTTGCCGGATATGTGCGCCATGACCACAGTCGCTTCGTACTGCCTAACGGAGCCGGGCTGCGGATCCGACGCCGCAGCGCTGCGAACACGAGCCGTTAGATCAGGCGAGGGCTACGTGCTCACGGGCAATAAGGCTTTCATCTCCGGCGGCGATTATTCCGATCTCTATATTGTGATGTGCCGGACCGGAGAGGACGGGCCGAAGGGTATATCCGCAATCGTCGTACAGAGTCCCATCGAAGGCCTTTCATTCGGCGCGCCGGAAAAAAAGATGGGCTGGAAGGCGCAGCCGACAGCCCAGGTGCAGCTCGATGATTGCACTGTGCCGCCTGAAAACCTTATCGGTATTGAGGGTAAGGGTTTCAGATATGCCATGGCAGGGCTCGACGGCGGACGCCTCAACATCGCGGCCTGCGCGCTGGGAGGTGCGCAGGCCGCCCTCGACAAGTCGGTCGCCTACATGAAGGAGCGCAAGGCCTTTGGGGCGACGCTTGCTGACTTGCAGGCGCTGCAGTTCAAGGTCGCGGATATGGAAACCGCGCTGCAGGCAGCCCGCATTTTTTTGCACCAAGCTGCGTGGAAGCTCGACAATAAGACGCCAGACGCCAGCAAGTACTGCGCGATGGCCAAACGTTTCGTCACGGACGCCGCCTTCGACGTCGCTAACAGCGCGTTGCAACTGCATGGTGGCTACGGCTACCTGGCCGACTATGGGATCGAGAAGATCGTGCGCGACCTGCGCGTCCATCAAATTCTCGAAGGCACCAACGAAATCATGCGCGTGATTGTCGCGCGCCAAATATTTGCGGATTGAGGGCGGAATGGAAACCAGAACAGATGCCCGTGTCCGCGTCGAAGGACGGGTCGGGCGTATCACGCTGACGAGGCCGCAGGCGTTGAACGCGGTCAATCAAACCATCGTCAACACGATGACAGAGGCTCTGCTGGACTGGGCCGACGACGATGCCATTGGCTTGGTCCTCGTGGACGCCGAGGGCGAAAAGGCTTTCAGCGCTGGCGGCGACCTTGCCTATATATATCAGCACGCCAAAGCCGGAGATACCAGGACACCAAATCGTTTTTGGCGCGACGAATACCGGCTCAATGCTCTGATATCGCGCTATCCCAAGCCGTATGTCGCGATGATGGACGGTATCGTGATGGGGGGCGGCGTTGGGATTTCGGCGCATGGGACGCACCGTATCGTCACGGACGGATCGATGGTCGCAATGCCTGAATGCTCCGTCGGGCTCGTCACAGATGTCGGCGGCTCATGGTTGCTGGCGAGAGCGCCGGGCCAGATCGGCGCCTACCTCGGCCTGACTGGCTACCGCATGACCGGCGAAGATGCGATCCATGCCGGCTTTGCTGACGTCTATGTCCACCGCGCGCGGCTCGACAGTCTCAAGACGGCGCTTGTGTCCACCGGCGATGTGTCGGCCGTTGACCATTTTCGCGCGCCTCCGCCGCCTTCGTCACTCGCCGCCCGCCAGCAGATTATCGATGCGACGTTTTCCGCATCTACTCTGTCGGAAATTATAGACCGGCTGAGGGCAGACGCGTCGAATTTCGCAAATGGCTCGATCGATGCCATTTCCAAAGGGTCGCCCCTTTCCGCGCTGATGATACTTTCCACGATCCGGGACGCCACGTCGATTGAGATCGCATTACGCAACGAATACCGCTTTGTCAGCCGGGTCCTAGAGCATGGTGATTTTCTCGAAGGCATCCGCGCCATAGTCATCGACAAGGATCGCAAGCCTGTCTGGCGGCACAAGGATATCGCCTCGGTTCCGGCAGAACTGGTGGCAACGATGCGGCGCGAGGCCGAAGGCGGTGATCTTGATCTGATGAAATGGGAGAATGCGAGATGACGAGTGAAGCAGCCATGAAGATCGGCTTTCTCGGGCTAGGCAATATGGGCGCGCCGATGGCCGCCAACCTGGCCAAGGCAGGCCACGCAGTAACCGGCTACGACGTCGCCGGAACCCCTGCGAAGGGTGTAAAGTCAGTGGTAACGGCACTTGAAGCAACCGCAGGTCAGGATGTCGTCATTACTATGTTGCCCAACGGGCAGGTCCTGCGCGCCGTCTATGACGAAATCGTTGGCCATGGCGCCGCAGGCGCTTTGTTCATAGATTGCTCGACCGTCGATGTCGGGAGTGCACAGTATGCGCACGGCCGAGCGCGCGAGGCCAGCCTTGCTAGCCTTGACGCACCGGTGTCCGGCGGCATCGCCGGTGCCGCCGCAGGCACGCTGACCTTCATGGTGGGCGGCGAGGTCGATGCCTATCAGAGGGCTGAACCTTTGTTCGATGTCATGGGCCAGAAAGTCGTGCATTGCGGCGGGGCCGGGACCGGCCAGTCTGCGAAGATTTGCAACAATATGATCCTCGGCATATCGATGATCGGTGTCTGCGAGGCTTTCGCGCTCGCTGACCGCCTCAAGCTGGATCGACGGAAGATGTTCGACGTGGTTTCAACGTCCTCCGGTTTTTGCTGGTCGCTCAATAATTATTGCCCGGCGCCAGGGGTCGGGCCCACGAGCCCCTCCGACAACGACTACAAGCCGGGTTTTGCAGCCGAGCTGATGCTGAAGGACCTTCTGCTTGCCCAGGCGGCGGCAGAGAGTGTGGAAGCGGCCACCCCCCTTGGGGCGGCTGCCACGGAATTTTACCAGGCCTTCGTGGAGCATGGCGGACGCGGTCGCGATTTTTCCGCTGTCCTGCCGCGACTGACCGAAATGAAACGTGGAGACCAGCCATGACCGACGCCCCGATCCAATCTCTCGATATCAGCCGCGATGGCGGCGTCGTGCTCGTGCGCATGAACAGGCCTGAGGTTCTCAATGCTTTGAGTTCAATGGTGATGCGCGAGCTTGCTGAGGCCCTGAAGCCACTGGATCGCGATCCCGACGTCGGCTGCATTGTGCTGACGGGAACGGAGAAGGCCTTCGCCGCTGGGGCCGATATCAAGGAAATGGCGCAGAAATCCTACATGGATATGTTCCATGACGATTTCTTCGCCGGATGGGAGGAATTCTCTTCTATGCGGACCCCGAAGATTGCAGCCGTCTCTGGCTTCGCGCTGGGAGGCGGCTGCGAACTCGCCATGATGTGCGACATCATCTATGCGTCGAAATCCGCCAAATTCGGCCAGCCGGAGATCAAGCTTGGCGTCATTCCCGGCATGGGCGGCTCGCAGCGGCTCACGCGGCTGATCGGCAGGGCAAAGGCGATGGACATGGTGCTGACCGGCCGGATGATGGAGGCCGAGGAAGCCGAGCGCAGTGGGCTGGTTGCCCGTATCTTTGACAATGACCAGCTCATCGACGAGGCCGTGAAGGCAGCCAAATCGATCTCCTCCTATGGCAAGGCGGCGACCATTGTCGCTCGTGAAGCAGTAGGCCGTGCCGACGAGGTTCCGCTGCGCGAGGGGCTATTGTACGAGCGCCGTGTCTTCCACGCGCTCTTTGCGACAGAGGACCAGAAGGAAGGCATGGCGGCATTCATCGAGAAGCGTCCTCCGAATTTCGTGGGACGCTAAACACGTTACGTGGCTAAGCTAAAGCGATATGGATGGGCAGTGATCAGCTGGTCCAGAATGCGTCCACTGACGCGAATCGACCACGTCTTCAATCCTTCTACCGTTAATTTCGCCTGTAGCGATAATGCCCTGGCGTACTGGCCGATCAAATACCACGAGCAGGCACATCGGAGGCGATGCATCTCGCGATGGATCCAATCGTAATCACCGGAGTGAGAAACGAATAAACACGGCATACCTCACCGTGCGGCGCTAGTTCTATATCAGTCAAGCCATTTGACGTGCAGCTAGCGGGTCAAAACACATTCACGATGGCTTGGAGAGGGCCTTCAGCGGCAACGCCGACGGCAACGCGGCAACTTCAGATGATGGTTTTGTTACGAAAATTGGTCCGTTCTTATCTCTTTCATTATGAGGGTCAATTCCATCCAAGACCGGGTGGATGACCGTTGATACGCCCGGTGACAGCTTAGCGATTTGCCAATCGAGTTTCCTCGAAGGAGAGACCAATGCTGCACAACGATCCCATTGCCGCCCTCACGGATGACGTCATCAGCTGGCGTCATCACATCCATGCGAATCCTGAGCTTGGATTCCAAGAGTTCGAAACCGCACGGTTCGTCGCCGAAAAGCTTCGCGACTTCGGATTCGACGAGGTGCACGAAGGAATCGCCGGTACTGGCGTAGTGGGCGTGCTTCGTTCTGGAACGGGTAAGCGAGCAATCGGTTTCCGGGCGGAACTCGACGCTCTCCCGGTCATGGAGAAAGCTCACGTTCCGTACATTTCGAAAAAAGAAGGTGTCATGCACGCTTGTGGACACGACGGCCACACCGCAATGCTTCTCGGAGCCGCAAAACTACTCTCGGAAACGCGTTCTTTTGATGGGACGATCTACTTCATTTTCCAGCCCGCGGAGGAAAATGAAGGGGGAAGCATGCGCATGATCGAGGACGGTCTTTTCGATCGTTTTCCGGTGGAATCGGCCTTTGCGGTTCACAATTGGCCGGGTGTCAAGTTCGGTACAATCGCGACCCGCGTTGGCCCGCAACTCGCGGCCGTGGACAACTTCGAACTCTCCTTCGAAGGCCTCGGGTCTCATGCAGCAATGCCACAGCTTGGCGACGATCCCATTCTCGCCGCCTCAGCATTTGTGCAATCGGTGCAGAGAGTTGTCAGTCGGTCAGTCGACCCGCAGTCTTCGCTCGTGATTAGCATCACGCAGATCCACGGAGGAAATGTCGGCAACATCGTGCCGAAGAAGGTTTGGTTGCAAGGTACCTGCCGCTTCTTCGAGCCGGGCTTTTCGGACCATTGCGAAAAGGTAATCAGCCTGATCGCCGAAGGCATAGCCTCGGCACATTCCCTGACCGCCAAGCTGGACTACAAAAAGGGGTACCCTCCCCTCGTGAATACACCAGAAGGTACCGCGCAAGCAATTCGAGCCGCCTCTACGGTGCTCGGCGCCGAAAATGTCACTACCGATTTCGCGGGTAGCCTTGGCTGCGAAGACTTTGCCTACATGGTTCGAGCGGTGGGCGGTTGCTATGCCTGGGTTGGCGTGGGCGACGTAGGCCCGTCTGAAGGCTTGCACGGCGACAAGTTCGTTTTCAACGATGCAATCGTCCCGACCGTTTTGCGCTACTGGCAGACCCTAGCTGAACAGGTTTTGCCGCTTCAAACACAAGAGGTTGCAGCATGACACTACAATCACGGACCAGCCACCGGCTTATCAGTCATCGCCGCGGCGGCCACGCCATTATCGACGGCGTTGACATGATCATGCTGGGCTCGAACGACTATTTGAGCCTTTCCCTCGACGAGCGCGTGATTTCGGCCACGAGGGATGCGCTGGAAGTGTACGGGACTGGGGTCGGAATATACCCGGTTCTAGCGACTACCGAACTTCACGTAGAGCTTTGCGAGGCGCTCGCAAGATATCTCGGCACCGAGGCAGCTGCGGTTTTCTCTTCAGGGGGGACCGCGAACACCGGAGTGCTCACAACGCTAGCTCAGGAAGGAGACGTCATCATCTCCGACCGCCTCAATCATGCGAGCATCATCGACGGTTGCCGGCTGAGCAAAGCAGATGTTGTTTCCTACGAGAATAGGAGCGTCGAAAGGCTTCGCGAGGCGCTCGATAATGCTGGCGAGAAACGTCGAAAGCTCGTTATTACAGATGGAATTTTCAGCATGGAAGGCGGTGCCGCCCCGCTGCAAGAAATCTACCGGCTCACTCGCGAGTATGACGCTTTGCTGGTGGTAGATGAGGCGCATGCAACTGCTGTTGTCGGACCTCAAGGCATGGGCACGGCACCGCTCTGCGGACTTTCGAACGCCTCACCGGGATTGATTCTAACCGGCTCTCTCTCAAAAGCTCTCGGAGGGGCAAGCGGTGGTTTTGTCGCTGGTTCGTACGATTCGATCGAAGAGCTGAAAAGCAGAAGCCGCAGCTGGATTTTCACGATGGGAATGACGACAGCCAACGCAGCCACCGCGCTGGAGGCGGTCCGCATTGTCAGTTCAGACAAGGATCCGCTCGGACAACTGTGGCACAACGTTGAATATCTACGGGAAGCCTTCAAGTTCTACGGGCTTTCATTTTATGAGAGCGACAGCGCTATCACTGGGCTGCGAGTCGGAGACGAAGATAGAGCGTGTGAACTGGCGGCAAATCTTCGTGCACACGGCATATTCGCGCCTGCTATCTCATACCCGATCGTGGCCCGTGGGGAATCCCGACTACGGATCCAGGTTAGCGCTGGTCACACGACAAGTGACATCGATAAGGCGGCATCGACGCTCGGGGAACTCATGAACCAGTATGACCGAATCGATATCTAAAGCTTCGGAGACTGCTCAAATTGCAAGCGGCGCCATTCAGACGCATCAGCCGATTGCTCAAGGCATGCTGGAGCGCGCACATAAACACATCACCAAGCAACGACAATAATACCCGCTAGCGTTTGACGCCTTCGTCGACTCCGGGCCTAGATCACGTAGTGTCATCGAAGATGCTGGTTCAGATGTCCTCTCAGATCTATGTTCTTTCGAACACGTAACTTATATCGTGTGTGTCTAACCATTCTTTCCATTAAGAGCTTACGACAACCGAGCGACATCTTATCGCGGATTGAAAGGTGCCGGGCGTCATGCCGTTAACCGCGCGAAAAACTCGCGAAAAGTGACTCTGGTCGAAGAAACCAGCCTCAAGGCCGGCTTCAGCAAGAGAGAAACCTTCTGCGATCTTCGACGCGGCAAATCGAAGTTTGTGATTTCGGACGTAAGCGGCCGGGGTTAGACCGGAAAACTTCTTGAAGTCGCGAATGACTTGGAAGCGCGACACTCCGGCCGCCTCGGCAAAAAAGTCTAGGTCAAACTCCGCGGTGATGTTCTCTCTCACAAGTTCCTCGTAAAGCCTCACCCGCTCTCCAGCTCCAGAGAATGTCGGCACTCTGCCGAGTGCAGTGCTATCGCTGTGGCGTAGAATCAATAGTTGAAGTGCGTCGATCAACGCCGTTTCTGCCCCCAGACCCTCGCTGTCACGCGACATCGTGTGCGCAAGATAGAAAGAGTTTGCCAGTTCGTGATCATCAACGTGCGGACAAGCGAACTCTGGTACGCCGGTCTGCCCGAGTTCCTCGTAGAGGGAGCGCATGAGGCTAAGAGTGGGGTAGAAGGTCAAATAAGACCATCCGCCTTCTGCACCGGCCTCGCCATCGTGGCATTCTTCTGGATTGACGATTGCGATTGTTCCCGGCGTCGCTCTCACACTCTTGTTGCCAATCCTGGCGCGCTCACAACCGTCTGTTATGAGGGCAATGACATAGGTCGAATGCGTATGCAGATTATACTTATGATCTCGAAATGTCGCTCTGAGCATACCGAGATCACTGAACCGAGGATGCAGCCAAAAATCCGTAAATTCTGCCATTCCTCCTCCTAGAGAATCCCGCGCAGCAGCGATCGTCGCGTCATGTAAAGGGTTGTCGATTACTCGTCACGACGCCAAAAAAATGTCTTGTACACAATTGACGACCTTTGTGACCGCCCGATCGGCAACCCCTCCGCTTAACGGCCTGATCGACTAAGACACGTGTTTAGCGGCGTGTCAGCCTTACGGGCGCCGCTTTGTGCAAATCGATAGCTGTCGCCTCTCGGGCTTAAGCCCCACTTTTGCTCTGCCGCGTGGCCGGAATTCGTGCCGCCGTTCACACTGTTCAAGGCGAACAGAGCGTGTTCTGGGAACGAGTTACAACTTTCTTATTGTCTGCATTATGTTCTGTCAGATGCGTGACCTAGCCCAATCTTGATAGACGCTTTCGGACGTCTCCCTTCTCATCCGAGCGTAAAAAAGTGCGTCGTCGCCTACTATGTGTCGCAAGCCTTCGTCACTCTCGCTTGCCGCATCATAAATAGCTTGCGCGACCATTTCCTCAGTGGCTTGTCCATAAGTTGGTGGTTGCGAAAATAGTGCCATGGTCCTCTCCCATACGTCAGCGTAACATGGAAGCACCCCGATCGAAAAAGACGATTCCTGCGTGTTAGCGATGAAGTTGGTTGTGGGGACAAGTCCAGGCTCGATGAGTTTGAGATGAATATTTTGTGGCCTCAACTCGAACATCAATCCCTCGGTCATCGCTTCGAGCGCCGACTTCGACGCGGAATAAGCTGCCATTAATGGGTCCGGCGTGATGGCGGAACCCGAGGCAACATTGACGAAGCGGCCGCCACCCCGCTCTCTGAAATGGGGTATCATGGCCCGCATGACTTCTATCGCACCAAAGAAATTCGTTTCAAACATCTCCCGAATTGCGCTAGCTGGAGTTGCTTCAAAAGCCGAGAGTATCGCGCGCCCCGCGTTGTTGACAACGCAGTATAACTCGCCGAACCGCTTGATGGAGCGATCCAATGCCTGTCTAATCGACTCTTCGTTTGTGACGTCGAGTTCCAGTGGCAGGTAATTTTCTGTTTCCAACCTGTTGGCGAGCGTGGACTTTTTTCGGGCTGTTGCCACTACATTCCATCCTGAGGTCAAGAACTTTGCAACTGCAGCTTTACCGAATCCCGTTGAACACCCAGTAATCAATACCGTTTTGGTCAATTTCAGTCCTCCTGTTTCGTAAATAGTTGTGCTCTACTCTTCGAAGACGATAAATAGGCAATCGTCGCTAATCACTTCGAGATCGTCCTGAATGGCTGACCCAATCACCCAGTATCTCAACATTCTGCAGCCGAGGGCATTTCTGTGGAAAGAAATGTTGCTGGAAAAGCAGCACAAGAAAGACTTCTCAAAACACGACGGCATTGTGTTCGGGTCAGTTGTGAACGGCGCGTGTAAGTTACGCTTGCCCGATGGCCAGACGCTCGGCGTTAAGCCGGGCGATTTCGTGATGTTAAATGCGCCAGGGCATTGGTCGATGGAGGTGGATGACAAAGGCGCAAGCCAGTCGGATCCATTGTTTGGAGTATGCCAGCAATCTCACCTCGGGATACTTGGCCAAAAGACTTGCCTCGTTTTAGCGGGTCATTTCGATTTCATCTATGCCGACGTCGGGCTGCAAACATTGCTTCTCCCGCGTGTCAGTCACTTTACCGAAAATCAGATGGCACGCACACGCTTGCGACTCATCCTCGATCTGATTGTTGAAGAGGCCTCGGCGGACTTGGCAGGAGGTGAGTGGGTGAAGTGCAGACTATTGGAACTAATGCTGACACACGTTCTGAGGCTGCAATCTAATTTTTCGCGCACGTTATCGAGTGGCGCGCTTTGCGCAATGGCGGATCCGCGAATCGGCCCCTGCCTCAAGCTCCTGCACAATGATTTCGGAAAGCCTTGGACGGTGCAATCTCTAGCTGCTCTTGCAGGTATGTCCCGCTCGGTCTTTGCGAAAAATTTTCGCCGATTGGTAGGCATCCCTCCCGTCGAATATCTCACGTACTGGCGGATGACGTTAGCAAAACGCGATCTTGTTCATACCGACCGCACATTACAACAGATCGCTTGTAGCGTTGGCTACCAATCGGCGACATCATTTGGCACCGCATTCAAGAGCGTTGTTGGCAAAACCCCTGCGGCCTATCGATCTCTAATGAAGCGGTGGAGTAGCCCAGACATTCCCGGCGGCGAGATCGGATCATAGCGTGCTACGACATCCACATCGACCCGTCGATTGAGATAAACCGCGTGTATGCGCCACCCGATCCCACCAAGCTTCGGGACTTCACTGAAGACATTCGCGACGGCGCGTTGGTTACTCCCGTGAGCAGACACATGCCGCTTCATGATGCCGGAGTCGCCCACGCGTTGCTGGGAAAGGTGGCGCCGGAAAATTCGTTCTCAGCATTGACTAATTATAGATCAATGATGACTTAGTTTGCAGTTCCTACCTTAGTGCCAGCGTCCTAGCCGAAAACGGCCGCCACTTTCGGTGTTCAGACCGACCGATTATCGATTACAGCGGCACTTGGGCTTGCCTCGCGCCCTTCGATTTTGCGCAAGCTCATGACCCACACCGTTTTCATCACCTGAAGAAGTCGGGCGCTACGTCAAGTGTAGAAATAGCGTTGGACCGTCGAGACAGGTGGGACGCATTTGGGCGAAGCGGCCAAGCGCGAGACCCCTGCGCCAGTCTCCTTCAGCGTGTTGATGAGATGGTGTGCATGATACCGCTTTTCGGCAATGTGGCACCTACAGGCAGGCCGTCGACAAGATTGTGGGCGAAGGCGATATCTTCGGGTTGCCGGGCGTGCCGATCAGCGGGATCGGCAGCCCGAGCGCCTCGGTGGCGAGAGGGATCTGCCTCCGGCTTCCGTTAGGAGTGTTCAGCCTATCAAAAGCAATAGTTTGCCATGCGCTTTGCCACTTAAACTAATTTCTACCGCCTCGCGCCACTGGAAGAGCTTGAATTCCTGCGAAATAGGTATGGTAAACTTCCGCTCTGCGGCGAGCCGCGCGTAGGTAGGAAGCGCGTCGTATCGAAGCACCATGTCAGGCTCACGCCCCGTTGTGCGTATTCCCAGGTGTCCCTCGTCGAAATCGCTGATGCTCATTACGCGCTGTGGGTCGCCTTCCACAAGTTGGATAAGTTCTGGCAGCAATCCAGACACTTGCGCGGTGTGAAGAACGAAATCGGGCGCTTTGCCGAGCCTTTCGCGAACTCGATTGGCTAAACCATCGCCATAAGGTAGGACATCTGCACCGAGACCGCGAAGGCGGTCAGCAAAGGTGTTGCCCGATGTAGCAATGACACGAACACCGCGCATTAGAGCAATTTGAACCGCCGCAAATCCTGTCATGGTACCTCCACCGCTGACTAGAATCGTCTGACCACTCCGCACCCCAAGGAGGTCAAGAGAACGGACCGCAGTCTCTACTGCCATCGGCAGAGCGGCTGCCTCTTTGAGCGCCAGGCCTTCGGGAACGGGAAAGCAGACACTCAATACAGCATATTCAGAGGCTCCCGCTGTCGAATGATTTAGGAAATCTGGAACTCCGAAAACTTTATCGCCGACTTTCGTGTCGAGCACGCCGTCCCCGACAGCATCTACCACGCCCGAAACGTCAAATCCTATTCCTCGTGGAGCCTTAACTGGAAAGAAGCCCATACAAAGCGCCCAGTCGGCTGGATTAAGGGCACAAGCATGAACCTTTATGCGGACCTGGCCTGTGCCCGGCAGCGGCAATTCGGCATCTCCCAACTTGAGCACATCAAGAGGCGACCCATATTGCTGTAGGTGGACCGTTTTCATCATGGCGGCACGATTGTCACTCATTCTTATTCCTCGCTTTCGACATCAACAGCTTGTCGGGACCGGGTTGGTGAGATAATCTGTCAGTCGCTGACTTAACATATATGTCAGTCACTGACAATACGAGGATACATGCCACGAGATGGTTCACAGATACGCAGCCGTCTTCAAGAAGTCGCACTGAAGATGTACGATGAGAGGGGCTTCGACGAAGTAACCAGTGCGGAAATAGCGGCTGCAGCCGGAGTGACTCAGCGCACTTTTTTTCGTCACTTTCCTGACAAGCGGGAGGTGCTGTTCGATGGCGAGGCGGCACTGAGTGCAACTTTGGTTGAGGCCATCGCCGCAGCCCCTGATGCTCGGCCTTGGGCGATGTTGTTCCGCGCATTCAGCGCGGTGGAACCGCTCATTGTGAAAAACCGCCGGTTTTCCGAACCTAGGCGTCGTATAATCGCAGCTAGTGCTTCATTGCAGGAACGTGAGAATGCAAAGCTGCTGTTGGTCACGAGCAAAGTCAGCGCGGCACTGGTTGAACGCGGCGCAACTAAGCAGACAGCGATGCTATTAGCGCAACTTGGGATGGCTGCGTTTGGGCAAGCTTTTTCACTCTGGCTCGATAGCGAACCGCCTAGCTTTGTCGATCGGCTGACTCAAGCCTTCAAGGATGTTCACGATTATTCGGCCTAGCAAATACAAGTTCTAATAGAGGCTCGAGTGGTCGAGTTGATATGTGGTTCTGATTTTTGAGAAAGACGCTCGTTCGTTTTCGTCACGTCTTTCTGCATTTGCGCTGTGTGGGGGCGGCGGTTTTCGCATACGCCTTCGCCTTCGCCTTTTGATAGCGCACTAAAACACGCCGGCGTCAGAGTCTTTTGAGCCGGCCGTCATAGCGGTTGCGATTTCATCGGCAGTATTACGCATCGCATCAAGGTAGCGCGATGAAGCCTCATGGAAGTCGAGCGCGGACGCAATCCAGATCAAGGTCAGGCACGCGATAACTGTATTGTCGTGAATGATTGGCACCGAAAAGCTCGACGTTTGGCTCTTAAACCCTCGGACCCGATATCCGCAGCCGAGCTTCAACGTCCGCGACACGATCCTCTCGACCGCTTCTGGATTACGTGCCATCAGGTCTTGCGGTCGATCAGATCGCGACAAGGCGTCGATGATCGCCGTCCGTTCGTCATGTGGGCAGAACGACAGATACGCTCTGCCTGCTGCAGTGTCCAGCATTGGAAGTCTGTGGCCGACCATTCCGACGTCAAGCGAAAACGGACTAATTGGATGCGTGGATTCGCGGACGACCATCTCGTATGCATCAAATGTCACCAGATCGATTGGCCAGAGAATTTGCTTGGCGAGCTTAGTCATCGCCGGCAGGGCGATCTGGGTGACCCAGGCCGAATCGTTGAAGCCGGCGCTCAAGGATTTCACCTTGAGGGTCAACAGCCAGGTGTCTTCGGCCGATTTGGTCACATAACCAAGCGATGCCAGCGATTCCAGCAAGCGATAGGCGGTCGGCCGCGGGAGCCCGGTAAGCTCACCCACTTGCTGCGCTTTCTGCGGGCCGTGCAAGTTGAGGATAGTCAAAACTTCCAGTCCACGCTGTAGGGATCGTACGGTGTTGAAGCTCGGCAAGAAGTCTCCCCAATTCTCTCAATCCACGGTTAGACAGTGTCTCATCGATTCTGCCCGAGCGGAAGCACCGGTACGCTAGCTTCAGCTTGAAACTGCCGATGAATGGTTCGCGAGTGGTACAGCCATCGTCCATCGGAGTACCGATAGTTATCCTCGAAGTCGGAAACTGCGAGAACATTGGCCGGTAGAGGCGGCATTCCGTCCTCAGCAAATAGAACCAGGATCGTCGTGCCCGTGGCCTCTGTCGGCGACACGTGGTGCAGCCGCAAATTCGTGAAAATATGTCGGGCTGTCCGGGGTCCTCGGCTGCGACGCGCATCATAGGATTCGCGAATTGCATCCTGGCCGACACTGCGACCGCCGCCCGTCACACCGTAGCTACCATCAGGCGTGAATAGGTTCTCGACACCGTTTCCTTCGAAGTGATCCACCCGATAGGCAAATTCGGCGTTGAGCGCTTCGATTTCCAACCGGATCAAAAGCCGACTTTGCCCGTCACTGATCATGGTCATAGAGCATCACCATAGTCGCAAGCGTTGTTGACAAGCCCGGGCTTGGCTAAGAAGTCGGACCGAGGCGGCGCGAATACATCGATCAGCCAACCCGTCTCGCCGCCAATATTACGGCTGGTATGGACAACGGTTGGAGGGATTATGGCGACTGATGGTGCTCCGACCTCCCATGCTTCGTCATTCCGCCATTGCGAGAGATCAGATGTCCATGGATAGCGAAGATGATGGACGTAGCGGCCTTCCAGAACCACTGACGCCTGTTCGAAATCGTCGTGTGAATGTGGCGAAAGCGCATTGGTATCGCGAGGTGTTTCGCGTCTTGTGAGCACGTTGATCATCAAATCAGCTGTTTGGAACAGGCGCATATTGCTGTCGGATCGAGTGAACTTCGCGAGATCGTAGACCCGGACCGGCCGAGATGGCCGACTGACAACCGATGGCAACGGAACGACATCTGCCGGTCTCTCGTCCGAAGCATCGTTTCTGCGAGGTAGCACTTGCAAGAACCGCGCGGCCTCCAGGCATGTTACTGTCAATGTCCCGGGAGGGGTAATCGCCAACATATCGCCTTGCATCGTCAAGCTCACCTCCGCCGCCGTGAGCGTCAGAGATCCGGACGCAAGTAGCAGGAAAATTTCGTCTTCGTAGCCGATACTGACCTCCGCCCCGGGGGCCAGATCGACTACGCTGACAGAGAAATTCGTGGCGTCCGTTGTCCACGATCGCATACTCGGCTCGGCTATATTCGGCGCTCGCTCGAGATAGTCATCGATAATCGCCCGACGGGCTGGTCGTGTGGTCATTCAGCTTGCTTTCTGTTTGATTGGGGATAGGACGGACAGCGCGCCGTTTCTCAACAAGGCCTGATCGGTCGAAAGGACAAAGCAGGATGCTCCGACGGATGCGTAGCTATGCACTTGCGCAGCACTGCTAACGAAGAGCGCGGCAATCTTGTCGTGGCGCACCGCAGCCGTGATGATCTGTTGGATAGCGTCTTCGACTGGCGTTTCGCCCGGATCCTCGAAACCCATGGAGAGAGCTAGGTCGGCGCGACCTATGACCAGGGCGTCGATCCCGTCTACGGCCGCAATATCGTCCAGGACCGACAGGGCGTCGCGATCCTCGATCTGAACGCCGATAAAGGCGGTATCCCCGTGATCGAGCGCATCGGCACGTGATCGTGTGCCAAACCCTGCAAAACGTGGAGAAATGGAGAAGCCACGCCGTCCATTGCGAAAGCGGGCGGACCGCACGATCTCCCGCGCCTGGGTGGCAGACGTGACATGTGGAACAATGATGCCAGCTGCATCGAGATCAAGGACGTTTAGGATCGTTGCAGGGCGGTCATCGGGCAGGCGGACAAGCGCCGGGAATGCGCAAGCCTTCTGCGCCAACATCATCAGGTCGAGATCGCGACGGTCGAAGGGCGCGTGCTCTGCGTCGAGCACGATAAAATCAAGGCCAGTTGTCGCCAAAACCTCAAACGTTTGCACTGAGGTGGTCTTGAGAAGTGTGCCGACAGTCGGATGGGCGGCGGATCCGCTAACGAAGAGCGTTTTCGTAGTCACGGCTCCTCCCTCTTACGACCCGAGACCGGTGGCGTCCCATAATTCCAGAAACTGTCGACCATCGGCATTCCCCAGCCCGGCCGCTTCTGCGTCTCGGCATGGGTCCAGACGATCGGCTTCCAGTCCGGCGCCAATACGAGCCGGGCCGCTGTATTGACTACCTCGACCCGATTGCCGCCCGGCTCGTAGACATAGACAAAGAACGATTGTTGGACAGTATGCTTGTAGGGCCCCATCTCGATCATCACACCGTTGTCGCGAAACAGGTCGGCCGCTCTGATCACCTCATCACGGGAATCGACTGCGTATGTTACATGGTGGAAACGTCCGCGGGCACCGCTTGGGTCGCGGGTCACGGCGAGGTCATACGACTTATTGTTCGACGTCACCCAGCAGCCGGATTCCAATCCATCTGCGTCGAGCGTCTGCTCCGTCATGCGAAGACCGAGGACGTCCGTCAGGAAAGCGCGCATCGCGGCCACGTCGGACGCAAACAGATTGAGGTGATCGATGCGCCGGACATTGGCCCCTCGCCCCGGAACCCTCTGGTTCTGGTTCTGGAGGGACGGTTTGAGCTCAGGCGGAGCTTCGAACCATCGTGTCTCGTAGTAGACCTCCATGGGGTGACCGTCCGGGGATGAGAAGCGAAATGCATCACCCTGACCGTCCTCGCCGATCCAGGCACCGATTGCACCCGAGGCTTGGATCCGAGCGACGACGTTCTCAAGCGCATCCTTGGAGCTTGTCCGAAATGCGAGATGGCCAATCCCTGCCTGAACGCTAGCCGTCAGCTTTAGAGTATAGATTTCATAATCGTCCCATCCCTTGAGATAAACCGATTGCGCCGATCGAAAGGTCTCGGTCATCCCGAACAGGTCGATGAAAAAGCGAGTGCTCTCGTCCAAAGAAGGCGTCAGGATCTCGACATGGCCGAGGTGAGCGATATCGCCGAAATGAATTGGTCTTGTCATGTTTCACAACGATACTTGATGAAGAGTAAGTGGAGTTTCATTATTGACTGCGCATTTCGCAACGAAGACGCCTTTGGCGTTCATGGTGTGAACGGCCTTGGACCATCTAGTAGGTTCGGGAAAAGGGAGAGCAGATTATCCCTGTATATGCCTCGGAGCTCCGCAGCCGGTACGCGCATAGCGTTCAGTCCATCGCGGGACCGGATTGCAGTCGAGGCTGGAGCGAAAGGAAAATCCGTCCCAAAAAGAATTTGCCTTGACGGCACCAAGTCGCCCAATGCGCGCATCGCGGTTGGATTGGCCGACAGGGCCGTATCGAAGTAGAGCCGCGAAAGAGACTTACGTGGCTCTTCTCCAAGCGAGGCGAAGCGGCGATCAGTCGTCGCCAGACGCGCAATGCGCTCGGCAAGATAGGGTACCGCCCCACCTGCATGAGAAAAGATGAAACGGATGTGCGGATAGGCTGCGAAAGCGCCGCTATAAATCAAACTGGTGATAGTGCGGGTCGTTTCGAACGGAAATTCGATCGTTGAGGCGGGAATGCCGAGGTCGGGCGCACAGAGTGGCGTTGTCGGATGGACATAGACGACAGCTTTGCGCCTATCGAGTTCAGCGAGAATTGGACGGAATTTCTCGTCCCCAAGATAGAGGCCATCGAAGTTGGTGAACAAACCGATGCCCTCGGCTCCCAGACTGTCATAAGCGCGTTCGATTTCGGCAAGACCGGCATCGACATCCGGGAGCGGCAATGCTGCAAACATCGCAAAGCGACCGGGATGGTCAGTGCGCAACCGCGCTGCATAGTCGTTGCAGGTCATTACGAGTCGCCGCGTAGCGTCTGTCGTTTCGCACAAGAGACCGGGTGCCGAGATCGATGTGACGGCGAGTTCGATCCCCAGCTGGTCCATCATATCGATCGAGGCCTGGGGAGACCAGGTTGGCATGGCCCTGTTCGGCGCCGGTGCTCCAATTGCAGCCGCACCAAGCGCATCGACATAGGCGGGCGGGAGGATATGGTGGTGAACATCCAGGCGCCAGCGGTCTGGCTCCTTCAATTCTACCCCGCCGCCGCCCGACCCATCACTCGCGGCAAAAAAACGCGATCCCATGCGACAAGCGAGGCAAGAGGAAAATAGCATTTCGGTCTCCATTAAACGTCAAAGAGGTTTTCCTGCCTGCAGAAAGTTTGTCAAAATCGGCTATCGCCGCCGAAGCATCGAAATTCTCCGGAATGACGGTCAGAATGTAACGATCAGGTCGGATTAGCACCGCAGCTAGGTCGTTTGCCTCAAGCCAGCGCGCGGCATCACGGCTCACTTCGACCAACACGATTCATCCAGTGCGACGGCTCCTATCTCGCTCTGAGCGATCCGCGCAGCCTCGCCGATCAGGCCGGCCGAAAGCAACCAATTCAGCGACGTAACAGGTGGAGCAAACCGATCGGTCAGATCGAGAACTCGGTCTTCCTGCACAATGCCAAAAACCGGCGCGACCTTCAAAAATGAACGAAATAAGCTGCGTTGAATTCCTCCCGTGTTCACAACTGTATGAAAGTTAAACGGCGCGCGGAACAAAAGGGACGAGTTTGTCCGCATCGTGAACGCAATCCACGTTACAATTGATGCGTCCCTGCGAAAGCGCATGTTGCCGGTACAAGGAGATGCCGCATGACTCTGACATCGCTTGGCTACATTGGCATTCAAACGGACCGGCTGGATGACTTCTCTTCCTTCTCCACCGCGCTGCTTGGCACGCAGGAGATTGATCGGGCGCGGTCGTCCCACGCGTTTCAGATGGATGACCGAAGCCAAAGGCTGATGGTCTCGCGCGATCGCCGCGAAGGCCTTAGTTTTCTCGAATGGGGGGTCGAGAGGCGCCAGGACCTCGAACCTATCGCCGCTCGGGTCGAGGATTATGGAGTTCGGATAACCCAGGCGTCGGCCACGCTGACCGACCAGAGGCTCGTGCAGGCGTTAATCTGGTTTGAAGATCCGCCCGGGAACCGTCACGAGGTATTCTGGAAGCCGATGCTGGCAGTCGCTCTGTTTCCGCCGGGAAGGCCGATCTCGGGCTTCAAGACCGGTGCGTTCGGCATGGGGCATGCCGTCCTGAACGTAGAGGACGCCACGCCACTTCTGCCATTCTACACCGAGGTGCTCGGCTTCTCAGTTACGGATTTTGGCAGGACGCCATATCAGCTGCATTTCTTCCACCTGAACAGCCGCGATCACAGCTTCTCCATGGTTGGGTCGGGCCGCCGCGGAGTGCATCATTTCATGGTGGAAATGGGCAGCCTCGACCACGTCGGTCAGGGATACGACCTTGCCCAGCACGATGAGGGCAGGATCGCATATGCGCTCGGCCGACACACCAACGACCACATGACGTCGGTTTACGCCACACGCCATCTGGCTTCTTCGTCGAATATGGCCGGGGCGCCCCGGTCATCGAGCCCGAGACCTGGCAGCCACACGAGGCTTTCGATGGGCCGTCGTTCTGGGGGCATGACCGGCTTTACATGGAGGAGCAGCCGCGCAAACGGCTTCAGGACATGCGGCTCGATGCTGCCCGTCGCGGCGTCAGGGCTGAACGCGGTCGTGGGACGGCCATGAGCAAGCTTCACATTAGCGGGCCACCGGGAATGACTGAAATTGATCCTTCGACCCTGACTCGCGATCAGCGGTATAAGCTATTAACTGGTCTCGTCGTTCCGCGCCCGATAGCCTGGGTTTCCACTCTGTCTCTCGGGGGAAAGGTCAATCTCGCTCCGTTTTCGGCCTTCACCTTCGTTTCCCAGGAGCCGCCCATGGTGCTGGTGAGCTTCGGGAGAACCGCGGGCGTTTTGCGGCAAACAGGAGAGAACATCCTGCGGTCCGGAGAATTTGTCGTAAATATTGCCGACCAGAGCCTTCTCGGGTTCCTCCACGACAGCTCGGCGAATTATCCTCCTGAGGAGAGTGAAGCCGACGCGCTCGAACTTGCCACCGCGCAAAGCTCTGTCGTGGCTCCGCCGCGGGTCGCCTCCGCCCCCGCAGCGCTAGAATGCCGGCTGCACCTTGCAATTCCATTCGGCCGTGAACAGAACTATAGTATGATCGGCGAGGTCCTTCGGTACCACGTCCGCCCAGATCTCCTTGTGAATGACAAGATCAGCACCCGCAAACTCGATCCGGTTGGCCGTATAGCCGGGCCGACCTACGCACAGTTGGGCGAGATGATGACACTTCCGCCGGCTATGGTCCGGCAAGTCGATTAGACAGCGCCTTCGCTGTCACAAGGGGCCCCGACGATGTTCTGGTTGTAATCGATCAGAGAGCCGGTCACGATGCCCGAAAGCGGGCTGAGCAGGTAGGCGACGAGATCGGCCAATTGCTCCGGCTTGGCCAGCTGGCCCATGGGCAAACGGCGCTCTGCCGCTTCTAACCAGCTGTCACCACCTTCGTTGTAAGTTACTTGGATCCTCGCTTCGCCGGGTGTTTCCATCCAGCCGACATTGATCCCGTTGCAACGGATCCGGTCGCAACGATGTGCGTGGACTACATTTTTCGTCAACGCTGCGAGCGCCGCTTTCGAGGCGGCGTAGGGAGCAAGCCAGCTTCGCCCGCAGTGAGAGGCGACAGACAGGATGTTGACGATCGATCCTGGTCTGCCGCCTTCCTTGAGGTGCTTAACGAAGCCCTGCATCAGGAAAAACGGGCCCCGCGCATTGGTGTTGATGTGCTCTGCCCACTGCGCGCGCGTGGTATCCAACAACGAGCTTCGCGTGGTCACCGCAGCTGAATTGACTAAGGAATTCAGCCCGTCCGCAAAGTCGATGGCTTGTGCTATGAGACGTGCGCAATCGTCAAGCTTCGAGACGTCGGCAGGCAAAAATACGCACCGCGCACCCAGTGCGGTAATGCTCGCCGCTGCAAGTTCGCCCTTCGCCCTGTCGCGACCGCTGATCACGATCATTTCTGCGCCCTCGGATGCGAGCCGGCATGCGATCGCAAAGCCAAGCCCCTGCGACCCGCCAGTGATAAGCGTTTTCGTTCCGATATGGCGTTGCTGAAATTCGGACATATGCTACATCGCGCTTCTCAGCAGCTGAGTATAACCCTGCGCATCGGTGGGTTTGATGCAGATCTCGTGGTAACGCATGCGCGTCGCATCCTCGCCTATAGAGGGAAGGATTTCAGGAGGCACGCCAAGTTCGGTCAGGTTCGCAGGCAGGCCGAGCCGCTGATTGAAATCCTCAAGGGCGGTCGCCAGATTAGGCCCGTTCGTCAAGCCGAGAATCGCAGCGAGTTCCTCCTGCTTGGCCCCGAGGAAATCGCCATACCAGCGAATGACCTTCGGCATCAAGACGCCAACCAGAGCGCCGTGATGCGCACCCACTTTCCCTAGAGGGATTCCCACCGCATGTGCTGGGCCCAAACCCTTCGGAATCGCCATTCCGCCTTCGAGCGCTCCCATCATCACGTTCCAACGGGCGGTCCGGTCGGAGGGATTTAGGAGAACCTTTTCGATATTGTTGTAGAGACGCCGCAACCCATCACGAGCGATCGCTTCGATGGGCGGGTTCTTCACCGGCGAGATAAAAGCCTCCATGCAATGAGTGAAGGCATCCATGGCGGTGGTGGCTGTCAGTCCTGAAGGCAGCGACAGGGTCAATTCCGGATCGCATAGCGCTAGCCGCGGAAAGAGCAGCGGATCGATGATGGTCACTTCGGTATGGTCGTCGCCCACCGAAATGCCGGCAGCTCGACTTACCTCACACCCGGTGCCCGCTGTGGTCGGAACTGCGATGACAGGCGCTGGCAAGGTCAGGATGGGGCGAGGTGGCCCGCTATGAGTGCTGTATTCGAGGACGGACCCCTCGTTCGTCGCCAGAAGCGCGATCGCCTTGGCCGTGTCAATCACCGAGCCACCGCCGATCGCCACTATTCCATCGCAACCTTCGCTTCGGTAGAGCGAGAGCCCGCTAAGGACGGAGGCTTCCGTTGGATTGGTCGTAACATCTGCGGTCTTTGCATAAGGCAGACCTTGCAGATGCCGTGTGACCTTTTCCGTAATCCCGGCCGCCTCGACCCCCGCATCCGTAACTACGAGTGGACGGCTGATACCAAGTTTGCGGCAGCGATCCCCAACGAGCTGGCTGGCTCCGAACTCGAACTCGACGGGGGTAGCATAGAAGATCGTAGGCATGAGTTTCCCTGCGGCCGGGAATGGCCGTTCTCGATTTATCTGAATAGAAGCGGTCGGAGGTGGCGCGTTACTGAATCAGACGGCCGCCATCGACCACCAGGTCCGCCCCATTGATCATTTTCGCGTCGTCAGAGGCGAGATAGACGATGGCGGCAGCAACGTCCTCAGGCTCGACCAGCCGGTTCGACGGGTTCATCGAAGCAAACAACTTCTTTGCGGCCTCCGCCGAACCATGCTCCCGGGTCGACTTTTCCGCAATTAGCTGCGTCCACACGTAGCCTGGATGAACGGTGTTGACGCGCACGTTATAGCCGAAGCGCGCTGCGCTCAGTGCAGCAGCCTTGCTCATTATTTTCACAGCCCCTTTGCTGATCGCATAGGTGCAGTTGTCTTTCGTACCGACATAAGCGGAGATCGAGCCGAGATTGACGATCGCGCCACCACCGTTGCTCTTCATGTAGCGTAAAGCAGCCTGGGTGCCGAGCATGACGCCCTCAACGTTGATTGCAAATACCCGGCGCCATTCATCTATCTCGATTTCATCGAAAGCCTGAGGCACCTGTGTCACCACGCCGGCGTTGTTAACAAGAACATCGAGCCGTCCAAATTCTCTGACGGTGACCTCAATGGCGGACAGCCAGCTTGCGGGATCCGTGACGTCGAGTTTTGTGACGAGCGGCGCAGGCAGGCCGGCGAAGACTTCGCCAACATCTTGGCGGGAATTTGGGGCAATGTCGGCGAGAACCACGTGCGCTCCTTCGAGCAGGAAGCGTCGCGCCGTAATCATGCCGAAGGCACCAAGCCCGCCGGATATAAGAACGACCTTTCCCCTAACCCGCTCATTGACCGGATTGGCGCTCGCCTGAGTACCCATGTTTTCAGATGCTGTCACTGTCATTCCTCATTCATATCTGTCTGGTGTGAAAGCGTTTAAATGTCGAACATTTGGATTACCGCCTCAACACTGCGTATCCAATTGTTCATCGCGTGAACTCGAACGGGTCTACCCTACTTCACGTTACCGAAGGTACACGCCGCCGTTGACGTCTAGAATTGCTCCCGTCATGAAACTTGCCGCCGGAGAGCAGAGAAAAGCAACTGGCCAGGCGATTTCATCGACGGTCGCCTTGCGCTTTATGATCTGCGCTCCAGACGGGATAAAGGGTTGGGAGGCGTTCATGGCCGTCTCGACGAGGCCGGGCGCAATCGCGTTGACGCAAATGTCGGCGCCAGCGCGCCGCGCTAGCCAGCGTGTGAAGGTGTGCAGCCCGCCCTTTGAGATAACGTAGTGAGGCGGAGTGGCGGCAAGCATGCCGCCACCGGTGTGACCGGCCACCGCACCAGTGATGACAATCCGTCCCCAGCCACGCGCCTGCATTCCAGGCAAAAGCGCTCGGGCAAAATTGATCGGGCCCTTGATGTTCACGGCCATCACTCGGTGGAAAACGTCGTCCCAGCCGTCCGCCATCCAATCGTCAAAAGGTGAGATTGCCGCATTGAGGATGCAACCATCCACCGGCCCCGCCCTGCGGCAAATATCCTCGACCTGATCGCGATGGGTTACGTCGCATTGGAAATTTCGAGGGGTACCCCCCCCGTTCTCAAGCTGCGCGCATAAATCACCCATCGGGTTCTGATCGATCAGGATCATCTCCGCGCCCAATTTGGAGCAAATGAGCGCAATTGAGCGACCAATCTCACCAGCCGCGCCCGTCAGCAGAAACGTCTTACCTTCAAGGTTGAAGCCGTCCCGCATCGTCTTAGGCTTTCGCAGCTCCGGCCGCGGCCTTGCCGGCCAACTGGCCGAACACCAGAGCCATGCCGACATGCGTTCCCGAAAGATAGCCGTTGCCGTGGAAGCCACCTACGATTTCGCCAGCGGCATAAAGACCATCGATAGGCTTCCCGAATACATCAATGACACGCAGCCCACCATCGACTTTCAGGCCGCCATTGTTTTGCGTGGTACCAGGCACGGTGATGATACCGTAGAAAGGCCCAGTCGTAATCTCGGTCGGCTTGCCCGCCGTGCCGACCATATGATCTCTTCCAAATTCCGGATCATGGCCTCGCCGCACACTTTCATTGTAGCGTCCAAGCGTCGCAACCGCTGCCTGGGCGTCGAAGCGACGCTCCGCTGCGATCTGGTCGAAAAGCTCCTCTAGCGTATCCGACTTGAATTCGGGGAAGCCGGTGAGCACACGGCCCCACATTGAATTCTTGTAGGCTTCGCGAACGGTCTCGTCATAAATCTGGAAGATCGTCTCATCTTCCTGCTTAAGGGCCGCGACCGACACGTCGCTATACATGCCCGCCTCATTGGCGAAACGTTCGCCATCGCTGTTCAAGAGCACTGCTCCGCAATAGGCGACAAGGGAGCCCTTCTGGGTCTTCGGCTCCGCCGGACCGGTCGGCGCAACGCCGGCCGAGATGAAGGAGGTTGCTGCACCGAGCGCCAGCGCCATGATTAATCCGTCGCCGCGGCATCCCGAGCCGCCGATCGGCAGCATACGGGCGCCGTTTGGCCCCCCGAAGTTTGTCATCAATGCAAGGTTGCGCGTAAATCCGCCGGTTGCCAGCACGACGCCCTTAGCTGCGAGAATGGTGACGACGCCGCCCGTTGTCTCCACCTCGGCACCGACGACGCGGCCGGCATCGTTGCGGATGAGACGGCGCGCCCGAGCCGCCACGCGGATATCAACGCCCCGCTGCCGCGCGGCGACCTCAAGAAGTCTGCCAATCTCTGCCCCGCCACGCACATCACCGCTGAGCTCATGCATCCACGCCCGACGCATATGGGCGAGCTGAAGCGATTTGTCGTAGTGGAAGCCAAGGTCATCAACCAACCGCCGATAGGCACCAGGCACGTGATTGAGATAGAGTTCGACCAATTCCGGATCATCGTCACCATGGTGGGAATCCCGAAGATCGGCCGCAAACTCCTCGCGCGACCCTTCGACGATACCTGTGCCATAAAATGAGCAGTGGCCGGCGGACAAGCGCGTGCTTCCTGCGAGCTCGTCTTCGCTCTCCAGTGCTACAACCTTAAGGCCAAGATCAGCGGCTTCGATCGCAGCGCTCAGTCCTGCGGCGCCACAGCCCAGTACCAGAACATCCGTATTGGTCGGCATATCGGACATCGTCATTTCAACTCCCATTTGTCTGAATTCGATCAGCGATCGCTCCCGCTGATGCATCTCGCCGATTTTTGAACAGATATCGAAAACTTGAATGGCGGCAACACTACTAACGGGACCCGTAAATGGAAGATTTTTCCGTTTTTTGTTCACCTAATGAACAAGTGCTGGGTGTAATGGGCCCGATGTAGATGCAGCCAACTGTGTCACAGATCCACGACGGGTATGGCTCCGCCCTTACATTAAACGTTATCTCGACGGCTTTGCGATTGGATGGTCCGTTCATCGCCTTCTCCCTTTTCACAGCCTTAATCGACGCCAAACCATCGTTCAGAAGAAGTATCGCGTCGCGACCGTTCGCAGGCTGAACATTGTTAGCTGAACCGGCCGTTCACCTGCCAGACGTGAGACTGGTGACCGTTGCAGCCGTGGTGGGAGTCCTTAAATTTCTTGCCTCATCTTGAAGAAGGGGGACATCATGCATCCCGACGTCATTGTCATCGGAAGTGGAGCAGGCGGCGCGCCGCTGACCAAACGCCTCGCAGATCTGGGTTTGCACGTCCTGCTTTTGGAGAGAGGCCGTGCTATTCCGAAGGAACCCGAGAACTGGAATCCGCGCCAGGTCCTGCTACAGCGGCGATATCTCACGCAGGAGGCCTGGAAGGACGCGGTCGGCAAGCCCGTGAACCGCTACGCCCGCTACAACATTGGGGGCGCCACGAAATATTTTGGATCGGTGATGATCAGGTTCCGAGAACAGGATTTTCTTGCGACTGAGCATCTCGATGGCACATCGCCAGCCTGGCCCTTCTCCTACAGCAGCCTTGAACCCTATTACGGCCAAGCGGAGCAACTCTTCGGCGTTCACGGTGCCACCCAGGACGACCCCACCGAGCCGTATCGATCGACCGCATTCCCCTTCCCAGCCGTTAAGTCCGAGCCTTTCGTCGCCGAGGTCGAGGCAAAGCTTCGGCGCCAGGGCCTCCATCCAAACCCTCTGCCGGTGGCGGTCGATCTTCACGAGGGCGGAAAATGCATCCGTTGTGCGACCTGTGACGGATTTCCCTGTCTTGTCGGCGCCAAGAACGATGCCGAAACTCGCTGCGTGGCCCCAGCGCTCGAAACCGGGCGGGTGACATTGTGGGCTAACGCCGTGGTTCTCAGGCTGGTCAGGGAAGTGGCGGGCTCGAGGATCGCAAGCGTAGAAGTCGAACACCAGGGTGAACTCAAGTCGATCGTGGCCAAAACCATTGTCTTGTCGGCTGGCGCTTTGAACTCAGCGCTGCTGCTCATGCGATCAGCAGACAGCACTTATCCGGCGGGTATTGCTAATTCATCGGGGATGGTGGGCCGACACTACATGGGCCATAATTTCACGGCGATAATGGCCGTTTCCCAGCGCCGCAACCCGACGCACTTTCAAAAAACAATGTCGATAAACGATTTTTACCTGGGGGATACCTCCTACCCGTACCCCATGGGAAATGTGCAAATGCTTGGCAAGCTCCAGGCGGACATGCTGAAGGTGCGCGTCGGCTTTCTGCCAGCTGTTGTCGGTCGCTTCCTAACTGCGCGGAGCGTCGACCTTTTGGTTACCACTGAGGATCTGCCAAAACCAAACAATCGCGTTGTAATCGACGGAGGCGCGGCGCGGCTTGCGGTCGTACGTTCGAATGCGGATCCCCACAAACGCTTGGCCGGCATTATGACGAAGATGATGAAGCAAATCGGCTTCCCCCTTGTCCTGACCAACACTATGCCATTGGCATTCAGCTCGGCGCAGTGCGGAACGGTCAGGATGGGCGACGAACCGTCTCTCGCTCCACTCGACGGACATTGCCGCGCCTACGATCATCCCAACCTTTTCGTGGTAGACGCGTCTTGCTTTCCCTCGTCAGGCTCGGTCAACCCATCTCTCACGATTGCCGCGCAGGCGCTGCGCGTTGCCGATCATATTGCGAAAACTGAGTTCGGCATCCAGAGGTCGTCCGCATCGTGAACAGGCCGGAATGGGCAATGACGGGCGGACTGGCAATCTCTACCGTTCGAAGCGAGCCAAGACCATTTACAATCCGATCGGTGCTTTGATGATCCAACAGATATTCTTTCCCTCACTCGGCCACGTGGAGGTTCGCCAAGCGCCGCTTCCGCCGCCTCCTGGCAATGGTGAAGTATTACTGGCACCGGCCTTTGTCGGCATATGCGGTACCGACGTTCACGTGCTGCATGGAAAACATAGCGTGAAGCCGCCGCTGGTGATCGGGCATGAGATGGCCGGTATCGTCGAAAAGATTGGCGCCGGCGTGGATGGCTTCGTCCCAGGGGATCACGTCGCCCTAAACCCGGTGGTGGCCTGCGGTAAATGCACCGCCTGTCTTCGTGGACGTTATAACATCTGCGAAAGGGCGACAATCATTGGTTTTCGGCTGCCCGGTGCGGCGCAGACGAAACTCGTCGTCAAACAGCAACAACTGCACCATGTTCCGCTCACCATACCTCTACACCATGCGGCACTCGCCGAACCGCTCTCCGTCGGCGTCCATGCCGTTTCGCGCGCAAGCGACCTTGAAGAGGTCCTGATCATTGGGGGCGGTACGATCGGGCTTTGCGTACTTGCCGCCGCCAAGGCAGCCGGTGCCGCACGCGTTACCGTAGTAGAGCCAGTTGCATCGAAACGTGCGCTCGCGCTTCATCTCGGCGCAACGGCAGCCCTTTCGCCAGACGAGCCAGTGGCGGAGCGTTTTTTTTCCACCTGCTTCGACATAGTGGGGCGGCCGGCAACACTCGGGCTTGCAGAAGGCAGTTGCATGTCCGGCGGGACGATTGTCGTGGTTGGAACAGCTTTTGGGTTCAGCGAAGTGAATACGCCGCGCTTGCAACGATACGAACTCACGCTCCGCGGAAGCAGCATCTTCGTGGACGATGACATGCGACAGGCCATTGGCATCCTCGCCTCTGGTCTTTTCGATGCGGAGGCGTTCATTACTGGCCAGAGGTCGCTTGATGAAGCCTTACAGGCTTACGCTGACGCCAGTAATCCGGCGAATGTCAAGACGATGATTCGAATGCAGAACGACTGATCAAGGCTGTTCACTCGCTGGACGTCCGGCGCGGCTGCGTTGCCGGCTTCGATATCAAGTCTAGGCTTCATACTGAGCCTTTTAATGCGCTTGATGGAGAAAAAGATGCAACGCACCATTTCGGTTAGAAATCCCAGGACCGGCGAACATGACTACGTCTTCACCCCACCCGAGACCGCGGAGATCGTCGCGATCTGCCGCGACATGCGCCGCGAACAAAGCGCCTGGGGCGCCGCGCCGCTAGAAGAAAGGCTTGCCGTTCTACGCAAATGGGCCGACGCGATCGAGGCAAGTGCGACGGTGATCGGTGACGCAGAATTCGCCGACACAGGCCGTTACCGTCGTTCGCACGAGGTTCCGCTGATGGTCGTCAAGGCTTTACGTTCCTGGTGCGAACGCGCCGCAGGCGTGATGGAGAAAGCCTATCTGCAAGGCGACAGCTCGACCTTCAAGGACGTTACCTTTGAAACACAACTGATGCCGTATCCATTGGTAGGCATCATCAGTCCCTGGAACCAGCCGTTCCTGCTATCCACGATGGACGCCATACCCGCGCTGGTCGCAGGCTGCGCTGTCATCATCAAACCGAGTGAAGTGACGCCCCGCTTCATTGAACCTGTAATGAGCACAATCCGGGCAGTTCCAGAGCTTGCGAAGGTCCTTCGTTATGTGCAGGGCGACGGCAAAGTCGGCCAGGACATCATACAGCAGGTTGACATGCAGTGCTTTACAGGCAGCGTTCCCACAGGCAGGCTTGTTGCGGAAGCTTGTGCCAAGCGATTCATCCCGGCCTTCCTTGAACTCGGTGGCAAGGATGCGGCGATTGTAACCGAAAACGCGGACATCGAACGGGCTGCCACCGCGGTTCTGCGCGGCTCGGTCTGGTGCACCGGCCAAATCTGCTTCGCGACTGAGAGAGTGTATGTGCAGGAAAGCGTCCACGATCGGTTCGTGAAAGTGCTTTCGGAACAGGCCAATGCGTTGCGGGTCACCTATCCGGATCACTCCAGCGGTGAAATCAATCCCTTCATCTTTGAACGACAGGCGGAGATCGTCGATCGACATATCGACGATGCGCTCGCCAAGGGCGCCAGGATCGTCGCGGGCGGAAAGAGCCAGCGGCTCGGCGGCGGGCTTTACATGGAAGCGACTGTCATGACCGACGTGACCCACGACATGGCGATCATGACCGAGGAGACTTTCGGGCCAATCACGCCGGTCATGAAGTATAAGACCGAAGAAGACGCGGTCCGTCTCGCAAATGATACGCAGTATGGGCTGTCCGGTTCGGTCATCGGCGGCGACATGGAAGAGGCCATCCGCATTGGTCGACAGCTAAATGCTGGTGCGATTGCCCTGCAGGACACAGCCATCACTGAGGCCATCCTTCGGGATGCCGAGAAGAACTCCTTCAACAAGTCCGGTATGGGGGGCTCGCGCATGGGGCCAAGTGGTCTGCTGCGGTTCTTCCGCAAGAAGGCCCTGATAATGAACCATGGACGCGTTAAGAGCATGGCCGAGGAGAGCGAGGATACATTTCGCTCGGCCCAGCCGCCGCAGCGTATCGCCTCGTAAGAGAAGCGCTCAGAATTAAGCATACAGCCTTCACAGGGTTCAAAAACGCCACCGCCGGATTAACGAGCGGTGGCGCTTTTCGTAAGAGGCGCGGGTTGCCTCTCTGAAGCCGAACCATCGGCCACACGCATGGAAGCGAGATACTCTCAATGAAGGTAAGCGCAAGCATACCCCATCTTGCAGTGATAATGGCCATCAGGCTATGGCATCAGGCATTTGATTTCTCTGGTTGTGAGGATCTATGTCTACGCCTACGGCTAGCCCTAGAATGATCCATATGGATTGAGGCCGTGCCGGATCGACTTCAAGGGTCTCCCCGGCAGCTGCGCCGTTTCTGGTCCGACGAATCTAAGCTCGGGGCTGTTGAGGAGGCATGCCGACCTGGAGTGAACATCTCGGCGATCGCACGACGGATCGGTGTTACGCCCTAGCAACTTTATCGGTGGCGGCGAGATCTCCTAGACGATAGCGACGCGGGGGTGGATGTCGATGAAGCACACCTGCGTCTAGTAATCAGAAAGGTGCGGTCGGCATGATCCCATCGAACGTGAAAGTCTTTCTGGCAAGCCACCCAATCGACTTTCGTAAGGGGCCAGATAGCTTGCTGTCGTTGGTGCGCGATGCGGGCAGTGATCCGTTCAGCGGAGCTCTTTATATCTTCCGGGCGAAAAGAGCGGACCGGATCAAGATCGTATGGCGGGATGGCTCTGGTGTTTGCCTTTCTCAGTTGCTGCAAAGCGTACGCCGTGGCCGTGACCGAAAAATCGGAAGCTTGCGGTTGCCTCATCACTCTGACGGTCATTGAGCCGCGTTTCAATCTCTGCAGCTGAGCGCTGGTCGGCGATCGAGCGACCGCCCGCGGGAGAATTAAGAACGACTACACCTTCGATCCGAGAAGAAGGTCCTGTGTGATCTACGGCCACGGCAAACGGACAGTCTCCACAGGCGTCGCGCACCGTTGCCAAATCACTTTTGAGGGCTCCTGGTCTCCCCTCACCCCGTGGCATGTTCATCTCAAACAACCCAACTCCTGGCTTTTTTCGCGGTTTTGAGACAGGTGCACCCATTTGCTGGCAATCTCGGACGCAACCTTGGGCCCCGACAGTCCTTGTCCGATTTCGTTTTCAACCCGAACCTGCCCATCACGGGAAATGTAGGAGACAAGCCGTGCGGTGGTTGCGCCGCCACCAATCTTCTGCAGCAGCAGACGAATGATTGGTCAGGTTCTGAAGGACGGCCTGAGGACCCGCTGTCCACTCCTCCATCAACGGACGATAGACTTCAAGCATCGTGCCCCCGGTTGGAAAATTTCACCGGCGCCTTCGCGTATCCTAGAAGCTCCACGCACAATGCGGTAATCGTGCGCTGCATTGCAAGCATCTCGGCCCTGATCGACGCATCGGCGGATGCACAGTTGCGATTGAGAGCGATCAAAATGGAGGTGAGGTTGAGACCTTCGTTTTTCAGTTCATCGCGCAAATGCAAGAGGATCAAACGGTCATTCTCGGAAAATAATGGCCGGACGCTGGTTGCTTCCAGGGCAGCCGATCTGACGAAGTCGGAGACCGGTATCTGCCGTTGACTTGCCAGATCTGCAATGGCGACAAACTCCGGCTCGCTCGTCCGGACTGAGATGATTTTACTGCGACGCCCAGCCATGCGGTAACCACCCAACCCAGCGCACATGACAATGTTAGCGTGCGTAAACGCATGTGCGCAACCTTCGCGAGATTTTGGGGTGATTTTCCAGAGTAAAATACGTTAGGCAGTGCCGAGTCCTTTCTACGAAAGAAGCATCTGAATGTGCTTGTCCGGAAAAACCTGAGCGGACGGCGGCGGGGGAACCGCAAAGATGACTGCAGCTCTCACTCGAGCGACTATCGCTTTTCGTCGCGGCATTCGCGCCAACTCCCATGCTAGCTGCTGTCGCTAAACAATCCTTCTTGCGGATCATTTAGCCCCATGGATTGCGGATTGAGGTCGACGACTCCTGCCATCCACGTCCAGCAGCACACCCAGTCAGCGAACTATCACCCAACACTGCAATCCCAGATAGATTTACGTCGCGATATTCTAAAATGCAGTCGAGATTCATTTCTGATGTGGCGCTCTTTTTCCGTCCGAAGATTGCGACGCGGCGGTGAGGCACCTCGGTATGCCATCTCGCGCCGCGACGTCTTCGAGCGCTTGCTGACGGACGGCCGCGTCGAGCTCGACAACATGTTGAGCGGGCAATCAGACCCCAAGCTATCATCAGGAAGAACAGCCTCTTCGCTGGCAGCGATGGCGGCGGCAGGACGGGGGCGACAGTCGCGACGCTGCTGCAAACGGCAAAGATGAATGCTGTCGATCCCCAAGCTTGGCTCACCCAAACGCTAGAGCGCCTCGCAAACGGATGGCCCAGCAGCAAGATCGACGCTCTCATGCCATGGAATTACAAGGCCTGAACGGCCTCAGCTTCCCGCTTACCAATGAAGAAGGGCGCAGACAGATGTCAGCGCCCTGATTTCATCAGCTTCCGGCATGCGCGCGCGTCGGGATCAGGCGCTCTGCACCTTGATGCCGCCTTTCCCCGCCGGTTCTTCGCACGCTTGCGCGCGGCGCCGCAACCAGGTGCGCGCAACGCCATTCGGCATCAAAACCAAAACGACGACAAGGATGGTGCCAACAATGACTTTGTTTCCATCTCCACCGACGGAGAAGAAATTCTCCTGTACGAGGATGACGGCAACCCCGAACAGCGGTCCCAGCAATTGGCGTCGGCCAAACAGAATGATTGCAGTCAGCGTCAGGATCATAAAGTAAGGCTGGAACAAATCTGGACCGACATATCCCCGCTGATAGGCGTAAAGCCATCCTGCGATCGCGGGAATAGGTGCCGAAACCAAGAAGACCTGCAACCGGAGCTTCTGGACGTCAATCCCAAGGCTTGTCGCGAGATCAGGATTGAGATGCACCATTAATGCCTGCCTGCCAATCTTGGATGTCCGGAATCGGCTGACGAAGTAGACTGCCAGCAGTAGCACGACGAACGCGACAGGCCACATGGCTATATTGGTATCGGCCGTATACGAGGTGCCGAAGAAAGGCAGAGTCATCAGCGGGATGGCAGTCAACCCCTCCGAGCCACCGAGCGCTTTGGTGTTGAAGACAATTTCATAGATGACGATGGTGCTAGCATAGGTCACTACCGAAAAAATGAACTCCCGAACTCTCAGTGTAACGAGCCCTAATATGGCGCCGACTACCAGCGACAGTAGGATCGCGATTGCCAGCGTCAACCAAGGGTCAAGCCCAAGCCGCGTGCTGCAATAGCCCGCTGCATAGGCACCGACGGCAAGGAAGATTGGATGCCCAAGGCTGACCTCGCCGAGATATGATAGGACGAGGTCTGTGCCGTATGACATCACCGTGAAGATTGCAACGAGTATGCAGACACTGACGACGAGCGCTGAATCACTGAACACGTAGGGAATGACGAAGAAGGCAGCTAGCGTCACTATCGTCCCAAGTGTCGCTTTCGACAGCCGCACGGCTGCTCCGCTGGAATTCGATTTGGTATTTGTGTGAATTGACATGTGATTAGACCTTTGCCAAGCCGCCGGGGCGCACAAGGAGAACAACAAGCATCAGCGCAAACAGGGCCGCCAACGCGTATGCAGAGGACACAAGCGCGCTGAAAAAGGCCATGAAAACGCCCATTCCAATGCCGGCAAGCAGCGCGCCGGTGACCGACCCAACACCGCCAAAAACAACGATGACGAACGTTAGGATGACCTCCTGGAAGCCCATGCTCGTCAGAATTGGAGAACGTGGCGCGATCATGCCAGCTGCAAGCGCTACGGAGACGGCCTCAAACATGAAGATCCCGCCAAAGAGGACTTTAGTATTGACACCGAAGAGCTGCGCAAGCTTGCTGTCTTCCGCGAGCGCACGCATCCAAGCGCCTAGCTTAGTCTTGTTCCGCACGCTCCAGACGACTGCATAAAGCACTAGCGTCAGCACAACGATCGCGACATCCTGCAACGTGAAACGAACGTCGCTAACCACGAACCGTATGGGCCTCAACGGGCTGTCGATGTTTTGAGGACGACCTGAAAACAGCAGCGCTGCGGCGCCTTGCAGAACATAGCTGATCCCCAGTGTGACGATCATGATACTCGTCATGTTCTGCTCAACGATCATCCGGTTGAGCAAAAGCTGAGTGGCAAGACCCATGGTCGCTAGAACCAGCATTGAGATCAAGATGGCGGGGAAGTAGCCCAGCCCCAGGCTGCTCATAACGAACCAGATGACAAAGGCCGCAACCATGTACATTGTGCCATGGGCGAAATTGGCGAGCCGTGCCGTGCCGAGGAGGATCGTCCACCCGACGGCAACCAGAGCATAGCCACATCCGGCAATGATACCGTTTACCAGGAGTTGAAAAAAGTATGAAGCTGTCATCTCAATGGGACTCTCCGATGCCGAGATAGGCGGCCGCGATCTTTGGATCGCTGCGCAGTTCCGACGCTGGGCCGGCGGCAACCTCCCGACCGCGTTCCAGCAGGATTGCATGGTCGGCGACACCAAGTGCTGCGGTGGCGTTCTGCTCCACGAGCACGACGGACAACCCGAGATCCACCAAGCTTCGGATGCGCCCGAGGAGCTCTTGGATCAAAAGCGGCGCCAAGCCGATCGATGGTTCATCGAGCAGCAGCGCCCTCGGTCCAGCCATCAGCGCGCAGCTAACAGCCAGCATCTGTCGCTCCCCGCCGCTGAGCTGAGAACCTTTATGGGAACGTCGCTCCGCAAGTCGAGGAAATAGATCGTAGACCTCGGCGTTGGACAGCACGAAACGGCCGTGGTTTTCCTTCGGCGGATTGACCATAAGGAAGTGATCCATGACCGTTAGATTTGCAAAAACATTGCGACTCTCTGAGACGAGAAGAACTCCTCGTCGCGCACGCTCATGAGACGCAAGGCAGGAAATATCGGCGCCCTCCAAACTAATCGTACCGGTCACAACAGGGGTCCCACGGGACCAACCGGCCAAGGCGTTGACGAACGAAGACTTCCCAGCGCCATTTGCTCCGAGCACCGCGATCATCTGCCCGCGTTTTAAGGTCAGATTGACGTTATTGACCGCAAGACTGCCACCGTACCGGCTTGACACCGCATCGCACGACAGGACGGGATAAGAAGCGTCCGACATCACTGTTCCTTTCCGAGATAGGCCTCGCGCACGGCGGGATTGGCTTGGATTTCCAGGGGCGTGCCCATCGCGATCTGACGACCGCGGTCGAGCACAACGATCTCGTCGGCCAATTGCATGATGAGGTCCATGTGATGTTCGATGACGATCATGCCGACGCCGCGTGCTTTCAATTGGGCGAGGATCGCGATAAGTGCTTGCATGTCGTTTCCGCCGATGCCAGCGGCGGGTTCGTCGAGCATCAGGATGCGAGCTCCATTGCCATAAGCCATGGCGATGGAAAGGATACGCTGCGTCCCGTAGGGTATTTCATGCGGAAAGCGGTCGAGAAAATCATCGGGTAGATTGAAGTCCTGTAGCAAAGCGCGGGCACGCGCCTCTGCCACCGCGCGGTTGCGCATCTCGACCCAGGGCCGCGTGAAGCTTGTCCACAGGTTTGACGTTGCGCTATCCTGTATCGCGCAGATCATGTTTTCGAGAACAGTAATCTCGGAAAAAAACGAATTCTGCTGAAAGGTCCGCTTGATGCCGACTGTAGCGAATTGATGCGGTTTGAGCGTGTCGATAGATGCTCCATCATAGCTCACTGTACCGCTTCTGCTGACCCGGTTAGTCAGCGCCGCATAAGTCGTAGACTTTCCAGCGCCGTTTGGGCCAATGACCCCGAGAATCTGTCCGGCACGCACAACGAAGTTCGCATTGTCCAGGGCAACCAGCGAACCATAGGCGACGCGAAGATTTCTGGCGTCTAGTAGAAGAGCGTGGCCGTCATGTCTCGCCGGACGGGGAGCAACGCTCTCCGTCTCCAGTCTTACGTTCGCTGCCATGATCAATCACCCGACAGTTCGAAGGGTACGCGCTTGCCATCTTTAACTTGGAATGGCACGTACACTCCGCTTGCCTGTCCGTTCGCATCTATCTTGTATTCACCATAGATAGACGGGAAAGTGCCCCCGCGTATCGTACCTGCAACTGCTTTGCGATCAAGCGTGCCGGTCCGTCGTACAGCTTCAGCCCAAAGTTGAGTTCCAGCATACCCAGCCGCCGCAAAATGATCGGGCGACTTACCGAACTTCTTTATGTAGGCTTCTACGAACTTTTGGTTTTCCGGAATTTCGCTGAAGGGCTTAGTGTTCGGATAGTAGACGCCGACTGACCAGACGCCATCGGCGGCTTTACCGGCCACGTCGAGCGTGATGTCACCAATGCCTCCGATCATTTCCAAAACCGGTATCTCGACATCCAACTCCTGGATCTGCTGTAGCAGTGCCGGCATACCAGCTTCCTGGGAAGAATTGGTCACCATGATTGCATCGGCGCCCGAAAGGCGGATGGTCTCCAGCGTGTTGCGAAAGTCGGTGTTCCCGAATGGGAATTTTTCCGTCGCAACCACTTTGACTTGCCCGTTACCGAGCTTCTTCAGGCCGTTCTCGACATGAAGCTGAGTGTTCTCGCCATAGACGTCATTCTGGGTGAGGAAAGCGACTTTTTTTGCATGGATCTTGTCAATCAAGATCTTCGCGAGAATTTCACCGTCCATCGCGTTGGCGGAGGGCAGCTTGATCGCCAGCGGATTTCCGCCGCCCGTCAGCACCTCGTCTACCTTCGGGATGACTGAGATATCGACAATGTTTGCGCGCGTAAACACCGGTTGGTAAGCAAGCACGACAGGTGAATTATATCCCCCTACATGCGCTTTGACACCCTCTGCCACCAACTCGTTTGCCCGGCTGACCCCGACTGCCGGAGTGCTTTCATCGTCCTTCAAAGTCCACTTAATCTTCTGGCCGAGCAGCCCGCCCGAGGCGTTCAACTGCTCTACGGCGAGTTCAACCCCGTGCGCGACGTTTAGGCCTGTCACGGCTGACGGGCCACTCAATGGCAGAATCGTCCCGAGGCCTATCTCGGTCGCGTAAGCCTCTGCAGGGCTGATCGATGCCAAAAGTAAGCAAGCCATCATGATACGATTTTTCATTACACTCCTCCTCCAATACATGCCTCCGCATGCAGTAAGTTCCGAAATAACGCGGGTTTGAGCGGAACACATCAAGCGCGTCTAATGCAATTGCACGGCAGATGGCGTTCACTCTGTGAACACTTTCTGCAGCAAGATCACGTGAACTGTTGGTTTCGACGTGGAACTGCATCGGCGGCACCTAACCTCTATGGATGCCTCGGTTTGGCAAGAAGAATGTTCTGATTGCTGTCTGCGAATGAGAAATCTATGGGCCGCCTCCCTATTGGTGAGCCGTGAACGGCACGGGGCGGATGCAGTTCGAAGAACAGGGTCCGGTTCAGAGAGCTTAGTTGAGTGGAGCCTCCGGACCGGATCACTATTATGAACATGAAATCCTTTGTGCATCGTTCCGTCAATCGATCGTCTCACTGGGGCTCAACACTTCCCCTTCGACAGAGGGAGCGGATGCCATCCTGTAGTTTTGCTCCCTTGTCATCATTGCAAAAATGATGCGCGCCATCTAGTTGGCGAGCGCGACAGCTTCGACCATTCGAGGTTTACGGCCGAGCATGTGCCCGAGCCAGTTGTGGGGAAGGTGACCCAGGCTTCCATCGCGACAAAGCAAGGCGATTGCTCATTCAGAACCTGCTGTGGTCGAGTTAGCGATAGGACGCGATTAAATAGAACCGCACCGCCGCGATCCGTTGCGCAAACCTTGAAACTCCGTTTGGCAGTGTTGACTGCGAGAATATGCACCTATGCCTTCCTTCCCTGCGCGCCATCATGGCGCTGCGCAGGCATCATGCTCTGACGGCGGCCGGACGGGGGCGTCTCACCATCAGTTCATCCCCTGCAGTCGCTCGCCCGTTACACGGATCGGCGCCATGTGTTCTCGTAGTTTGGAAGCTCACCGGCTTGGTGCGAGGGTCGCCCCTCGTGAACGCGGTGAAGGATATGTCAAAGCGCGAGATCGCCGGCATCTGCTAAGTGTGAAACCGCCTCAGATCGACACTACGCCCGTGTCCGCCGGCATCTTGTCTGACTGGAGCGCTTATCTCGCCCCATGTGCGGCAATCGAAACATCTTCCCAGGCTTCCCAGGTCCTGATGCGCTGCTCATAGGCAGCTTTAAACCGCGGGATCGTGGTCGCGCCAAGTACGAGACGCAGTGGTGGCTCCTGCGCATCGACCACCTTCATGATAGCGGTGGACGTTGCAGAAGGATCACCCTGGTCGGATGGTTTGAATCCGGAGCGTATGGCTTGCCGAACAGGATCGTAGACATTGATACCGGATGCGAATCTCGCGGATGAACCGAAGCCGGTTGCAAAGCTCCCTGGCTCGATGATGGTGACTTTGATACCAAGATCCGCCACTTCGCCTGCGAGCGCCTCCGAGATAGCTTCCACGGCAAATTTCGTTGCCGTATAAGCACCTCCTGTTGGGAAGCTGAGTATACCCCCGATACTTGACACCGTCAGTATATGGCCGCCCGCTTGTCGCCGAAGAATAGGCAGAGCCGCTTGAATGACTGAAAGGGTGCCGAACACATTGGTCTCGAAGTTTGCCTTTGCGGCGTTGATATCGAGCTCCTCGACCGCACCCATGTAACCGTAACCTGCAATACTGAGAACAACGTCGATGCGACCGAAGTGTCGGTGGGCTAAGTTGACGACATTGAAGACCGCTTCGCGATTGGTAACATCGAGTTCGTGCGTGAGAACATTATCGCCGTAAGCGTCAACTAATTCTGTGAGGTCGCCCACATTTCGTGCTGTGGCCACAACCTTGTCACCACGAGTGAGTGCCGCTTCGGACCATGCGCGACCGAAACCGCGAGATGCTCCTGTAACGAACCAGATTTTACCCTGTGGCATTCCGAAATTCCTTGCCTATAATGTTGCACTTGGTGCGGAAATATGTCCGCACTCGGTGCGATAATGTCAAGTAAATTCTTGTGAAGTGGGCGTGGATGAGATGGAGATTGTGAAGCCGCAAGGCTTGCGAGAGCGCAAGCGTAAAGAGAAGCTTGAGCGGATTGCCCAAGTGGGTCTCAGACTTTTCATAGACAATGGGTATGATGAAACGACCTTGGACGTCATTGCCATGGCTGCGGGAATATCTCGTCGGACGTTCTTTTATTATTTCAAATCGAAGGAAGACATTCTTCTCGCGCATAACAGCAGTGGCTTTATGGAAGCCATGCGTTCCGCGATCCTGGAAGAGTCATCAGACGCTAGTCCTCTCGACGTCGCCAAGAGATGCATGCTGGCCCTCGTGTCGCAGTATGAGACGAAGGACTCGATCGTAGCCGATCAGTTGCTCCGGTCAACCGAGGCTCTAAGGATGCGAAAACAATCACATTTCATCGAAATGGAGGATGAGCTCGCAGAAACCTTCTATGCGAAATGGCCCGGCGTGGAACGCCGAAAAAGTCTTCGTATCACAGCGATGCTGGTGATGGGAACACTTCGTTTGGGACTAGAAAGGTGGCGAGAGAAGGGAGGCAGATGCCCGTTAGCCGAAGAAATCAGTGACAACTTCGATGCAGTGGAAGATCTTGCATGTTCATAGGATCCGTACAAGATCAGAGCCTTAGCCTACACCTTCGCGCTCTCCCGCAGCAACTCCGGACCCCCTGATGTCCTCTAGATATCTAGCCGCAGATCCTCGCCTTCGGCGGGTACCGAGCAACAGATAAGGGCTTCCTTCTCCTGCACACGATAGCTCGGCTCGAACAAATAATTTACGTTACCTTTGACGACCCGAGAGCGGCACTCACCGCAATTGCCTGCGCGACAACTATATGGCGGCGACAGCCCGCGTTCTTCCGCTAGTTCCAGCAGCGTGCCACCCCCCGGCTTCCATCGCGCCTCCTTGGCAGAGCGCGTGAAGACGACCTTCGCGGGCTGCGTCGCAGCAGGATGCGCGGGCTTTTCCCCGGCCGCTCCCCTGTCCTGACCTCGTTTTAGGGCCGATGGACCGAATGCTTCCGCATGGATGCGCCCCTCGCCGATATTTAGTCCTCGGAGCCCGTCATGGACCAACTGCATAAAGGCCGGCGGGCCGCAGAGGTAGAAATCGTAGTCGCCGAAGGGCAGATGCGCCTTCAGCAGGTCGATATTGATGCGTCCTGCGGCATCGTAATGACCTTCATCCCGTGCTTCCGGCGCACTCAACACGCGGATGTCCCGCACGCTGCCGTCACCACGCTGAACCAGTTCGCCGATCTCCTTGTCGAAGGCGCGCTCGGACGCTGTTCGCGATGACCGGAACAGCCAGACTGGCCGGCGATGCCGGGTCCGGTCTCCCTCCTGAACGACATGACGCAGCATGGACAGCATCGGCGTGATGCCGATGCCGGCGGCAATCAGCACGGCAGGACGGCTACGTTCCATCGCATCGATGACGAAAGCGCCGCCCGGAGCCATCGCCTCGATCTCGTCTCCGGGCTCAAGGCTGTGCAGAAGCTGCGAGCCCTTGCCGTCGCGCTTGACGCTCAACCGGTAGGAATTGCCCGATGGCGCACTCGATATCGTATAGCTCCGCCGGATGAAGCGATCCTCGTCGGCGATGCGGATCGGAAGATGCTGGCCGGCCTTGTGGGGAATCAGCGCATCGCCGTCAGACGACACGAGATGGATCGAGCGTATCGTGTCACTTTCGTCGACGACCTGCTCGACCCGCAGGCGCCGCCAGCTTTTTGCCCTCAGGGCTGCCTCTACACGCTGCTCCGCTTCCGTCCAGCTTCCTGTCATGAGGCTACTTGGAGAAAAACCGTCTTCGGCAAAGGTCCAGCGCAGCGGTAACGCATCCGGCCGCAGCACCATCTTTTCTGGAAACACGCGCCACAACCGCTCCGCGCCTTCGAAAGCCGCAATCTCGGGCGACTCCAGGATGACCTCGACCCTGCCGGTGACCTGCAGCATGCTGCCGGTTTCGTGATCGACGAACAGCAGCCCGGCGCGCGGGTTGACGATAAAATTTCCGAGCGTGTTGAAGAACAGATTGCCGTTGAAGTCCGGCACCGTCAGCCCCCCATCCGCATCGACGCGCACGAACCCGGTCTTGCCACCGCGATGGGACACGTCCACCTGACGCCCCTCGTCGCCCCGATTGGCATAGGATGCCACGAAGAAGGTGTCGGCACCGGCGATGATCCGGTGCGCCTCATCGTTCAGGGCCCTTGACACGGAGGCCGGCGCGGACGCCGTCACGGCCGGGTCACGCACGAACTCGAAATGCCGGTTCTGGATATAGCGCGGACAATTGCCGAAGCTCTGGCTGACGGCGACATCGAAACGGCGGTCGTCATGCCGACGGATCGTGCCGTTCAGCCGGTTCCGGCGTCGCGTGATGAGATCGACGCCGACGAGGCCGATCGGGTCTCCGTCTTCCATGCCGCGCTCTGCCGGGTCGGCCGCGTCGCGACCGGCCTCGATGGCAAGTGTTAGGGGATCGGGAGAATGCAGAAAGCCGGGCCGGCCGGCACGGAGGGTCGCCCAAGGCGCGCCATCCGGATCGACGGAGCCGATCGCGACAAAGGGCAGAAGCGGAAAGAACTCGCGATGCTGGTCGAGCAGGAAGGGGCGCAGCACCCTTCGGCCGACGGGGTCCATCTGATCGACAACACCGACGCTTCGCTGCAGTTCGAGCTCGCCTTCATGCCACGGCGAAGCATGCGGTTCCATACCTTCTGACATTGTCGCCTCCTGAAGAATGGCGTCCGGTCATGTCCGGCCGCAATGTACCGTCAGGCCGTAAGGCCAGCGGCGGTCTTGGGCATTTCGACAAAACCGGGAAGAGCCTCGATCCGGGCCAGCCAGTGGCGCACGTCCGGATAAGGCGTCAGGTCCACATTGCCTTCCGGCGCAGCGACAATGTAGCTGTAGAGCGCGACGTCGGCGATCGTGGGCTTGCTCCCAATGATGAACTGGTGATGCTCAAGCTCCTGGTTGATGAGCTTCAGGATTCGGTGAGCACGCGCAATGACTTCATCGGCACGGAAATCAACGCCGAACACGGTGATCAATCTCGCCGCGCACGGCCCATAGGCGATTTCACCGGCGGCGACCGAAAGCCATTTTTGAACCTTTGCAACGCTTTCGAGATCGTCCGGCAGCCAGTCCTTACGGCCAAGCTTCGTCGCGAGATAGACGAGGATTGCGTTGGAATCGTTCACGACGACGCCATCGTCATCGAGTACGGGCACCTGACCGAACGGGTTAAGCATCAGGTATTCCGGGGTCTTGTGAGCGCCATTGGGGATATCCACCTCGATTAATTCAGCTTTCTGGCCGAGCAGCGAGAGAAACAAGACTGCCCGATGGGCATGTCCGGAAAGAGGGAGATGGTAGAGTTTCATGGTAGCACTCCGTGTTTATCAACGATCGTCTATAGTGTCGCCGCAACCCTACCGATCTCGAAAAATTTAGAGTAGATGTATCCCGTTGTAATCGACCTCTCACTTTTTGGAAGGCAAAATGGATCGTATCGATGCGATGCGCGTACTTCTTAAGGTGATTGAAACCGGCAGTCTCTCGGCCGCCGCGAGATCGCTTCACACCCCGCTGCCAACTGTCAGTCGCAAAATTTCCGAATTGGAAAGGCTACTAGGAGCGCGATTGATAACCAGAACTAACCGCAGAATTCTCATAACGGACGCAGGCCAGCAGTACGTTAGCGCTGCAAGGGACATTTTGGACCGTATAGACGAGGCGGAGCGACGGGTAGCGGGGGAATATCTTTCGCCGAAAGGCGATCTCACGGTGACTGCTCCGATCGTGTTTGGCCGCTTGCACGTTCTGCCCGTGATTACCGATTTTCTTAAAACGTTCCCCGAGATCGATATGCGGCTGATGCTCAGTGATCGAAACAAAAGCTTGGCGGAGGAGCATATTGACGTCGCTGTGCGTATTGGTGAGTCACCGGAAATGAGCCTTATAGCGGTTCGAGTGGGTTACGTGAGAAATGTTGTATACGGCAGCCCGGAATATCTCACGAGATATCCCGAACCCGCCAATCCACGAGACCTAAATGCACACCGATGCATAGCTTTCGAGGGCGTTCAGTCGTCCCACACCTGGCCATTCCAAGAGGGAAAGAGAATGCTCTCTATTCCGATTCAACCGCGCCTATCCGTCAACACAGCGGAAGCCGCAGTCGACGCAGCGGCTGCGGGTCTCGGATTAACGCGGGTGATGTCATATCAAGCACGCAGGTTGGTGGACAAAGGTCTGCTTGTGCCTGTCCTGGAACGCTTTGAAACTCCAGTGTCGCCTGTCCAACTGCTTTATCTGCCGAACGCCATCCTGCCGCTCAAGCTCCGCGTCTTTTTGGATTTCGCAGCGCCGCGCTTGCGCGCGACCTTGTCTCGATAGCTTGCCTCTGGTTGCACCAACGGACAAAGATGAGGAGGATCGCTAATGTCGAGTTGGATCGACGAAACTGAAGATCGACGGCGAGATGCTCGACTTCGCCAAGCATATCATCAGCACCAAGAAGGGTGACTTCGACCGGGCCACGTTCTACGATCGATATAAGGCAGTCCTCGCCGAGTTGGTGAAGGCAAAGATGGAAGGCGGATCCCTGCCCAAGCCGAAGAAGGTCGAGGTTTCGAAGGCGAACGATCTGCTTGCCGCCCTACGCTCAAGTGTCGGTATGCTGGAAAACACCGGGGACTAACCAAAACGCACCGCCGCCGATGCCAACGCTGGCACCGGTCGGCAGCGCGCCGCGCGCGGGGCGGCTGCGAAGGCCGCCTCCTCCAAGGCTGCTCCGCAGCGCAAAGCGAGCTAAGAGGTCGATCATGGCGCGTCCCTACTGGAAAGGCTACCTCAAGCTTTCGCTCGTGACCTGCCCGGTCAACATAAGCCCGGCGACGTCGGAATCGGAGAAAGCGCCCGCGGCGAGAACGACTATGTGATCCTGACGGACGGCGACCTCGACCGAGTGGCGCTCGGCACCGTCAAAACGATCGACATCGAGAAGTTCGCTCCGCCGGAATCCATTGAATGGGTCTACCTGGAGAAGCCGCATATCTCATGCCGGACGGACGCCGTCGGCAACGAGGCATTCGCGGTCATCCGGGATGCAATGAAGGCCGACAAGGTCGTCGGGATATCGAAGCTAGTAGTCGGCCGACGCGAGAAGGCGGTCGTGCTCGAGCCGCGTGACGAAGGCAACCGCGAAATTCAGCTCTGCGAGCCGGCACCCTTCCTGTACTTTGAGAACGGGCAAATGGCCGTGGCCGACGGTGCGTCCGTCTGGCTTGTAATCGTCACGTGCGAAGCCATGGAGGCGACCGCTCACCCGCCGAAAATGTCGCTTCGGCGGCTCGTTCGTTTCGCCGAATATTATCGCGACCTGGCCGCGGCTGCGATCCGCCGCGGTGAAGACATCAATGGCAAGGTCTGGGTGACGGAGGCCACAGTCCTCTCTTTGCCTCCGACGTGTGGGTTGCACACCGAATTGATCTCATCGGGACATCGTCCGCCGAGCGGGATCCCGAAGGGGCCGGCCGATGCCCGCCATGGTGCGTGATAATAGGAACATCGCATCGCTATCTACAGCCCGGGCAGCCGCTGGGCGGTCGCCATTTCGCCGGCAAAACTTGTGATCTATGCCAGGCAGCGACCGACGCAGACGACTTGGTCGAAAGATCCTATGCCTGCCATGAGGGCGAAAGTCTTCAACACAAGGGTTCTGTGCCTCCAGTTCGTCATCACGCAATGCACCTCGCCGCCCCCAGGACCTGGGCATCTTTTTTATTGATTTCGCGCCGAGGTACAGCGGAGCCGAATCCACATTCAGACTGGACTCCGCTCCCTGGGGGCGTTCATTAAGACGGCGTGGCTTAATCGCAGCAGCGACTTAACTGCCAACCCCGGCTCGAAATGACGCGAATACAGAGGTAAACTTATGACCAGAGAGGAAATCCTCAGATATTCCCAAGCTGTGTGCGACGGACTTCGCGAGGACGACGACGGGGTAAGACGTGAGGTTCTCACTCACGCAGGAAGCAGATGGTCGCTTGGCGTCATTCACACCCTTGGCGTCTATGGCAGACTTCGACACGCAGATATTGGAAGACGGATGCATGGCATCACCCAACGAATGCTAACTCGCACCCTACGCCAACTCGAAAGAGATGGCCTTCTCGCGCGCCACGATCTCATAGAGATGCCGCCGCGGGTAGAATATGAACTCACAGAATTGGGAATAGGTCTTCTTGTTCGTATGATTCCGCTGTGGACATGGGTCGTCGAAAATTCCGACCAGTTTCGAAAGTCCCGCGAGCACTTCGATTCCCGTCCGCCCGAGAAGCCGTCCTGGCAGACCGGTTGGCAGCCCTGACACAAACGCCGTCCTCCGCGATCGCCAGCGCAAAAAGCGGCCGCTGCGCAGGCCGGAGTTGGAGGCTATTACACAGCGAGACAGGGGAAAGCGATACTATTGCGCTCCCCCACTGCACCTTAAACTCTTCAATTAGACGTCAGGTTCGCGTTGATCCAATCTGAAACATCCGTGACCTTGATGCCTTCTCGTACGTTGAACGTGCCGGCCTTGTCCCATGCCATACCTCGCCCGATACCGAAGGCCGCTCGATACTTGCGCATCATGTTCTGCGGATCGTTTGCCAGATCTTCCATAAGAACTGCAACCGTCCATTCGGAGCGGCTGAAGGGCCTTTTCAAACCCGCTTCCAGCTTGTCAGCGAGCTGACCATAGGTGACCGTGTCCCCCGCCAGGAATACGATTTCGTTGGCGATAGTCGGCTCATAGAACACGATTTCAGCAGTGAGCACGCCGATATCGTCAGGCGTCGTCACTGTGACAGCGTTGTCGTAGCTGCCAAGGGCCCTGACCGTGCTGTTTTCCAGATCGACGACACCAAATTCTGGCTCGAACAGATAGCTCATGAACATGCCGGTGGAGATGATCACCCATTCGGTCTTGTTTTGCGAGCGCAGCAGTTCACGCACATCAAGCTGCGCATCGAAGATGTCCTGCGGACCACCTCGACCGATTGCTTCGAAATCAACACCGAACTGCCACGGGAAGTAGCGCGGGATCCCCGACTGCAGAGCAGCCTTTGCCAGTTTCATCGGCGTGTCGATGCCAGCCGCATAGCCTGTACAGCCAATGACGGTGTCATACCGCGAGAACAGAGAAGCCAATTCGTCAATTGAACTTTTAACCAGATCACCCAAGACGATCTCGATCCCCAAGTCCCGGATTTCAGCAACATCGCGCTGCTTGGCGGGCGAAGCAGACTCAACGGCGCTCGCCCGCAACAGAACGCTGATCTTCGCGTCGTCGATGTCCATTGCGCGACGCGCCAGATTGCGCAGGACTGGCATCCCGAGTTCTCCAGCACCCAGCACCAGGATATTCTGTGATTTCACGTTCGAAGCTGTCTGATTCATCGTTTTTTCCTTCAAGAATTCAGTGTCGCCACTACTTGGCAAGAGCGGGGCATGAAGAAAAGAAGGTACACGGATGATACTTCGGCAAAACTGAGGGCGGGCAGAAAGGACCCTGATCCGATCAGTTCCTCTCGCGGGATAACGCGCTCGCTGCGCTGGACTGTTGATGAGATAACTCCACAACCTCTGACGCGCTCATCGTTTTGCTAGGCAAGCCTCCAACTGACTTGTGTTGGGAGCCGAGGCTGACACTCGGGGGTGGTCCCACCTTGCACGAGATGATCTGCACACTGAGTGGAAACAGTCTGGAGTCGCAATCATTCGGGTTTGAACGGCTCGCGGTATTGATCACATAGTTGCGCCGATTCCGCGGAACGCCAGTTCAAGGAGTCGCTTCTGCCGCTCAAGTCCTTCCTCGGTCTCTGGCAAGTTCAAAAGTAATGCAAGGTATTGCAAAAAATCTTCCGCATCGACCGGCTGCTTGACCACACCTGCATCGACGCACAAGCCCAAGAGAGAACGTACCGCGGCAACCATTGGCCAGTAAGTCTCGTCAAAATCCTTGGGGGACATCGCTGCGCGCATTGCGTCGGCCACCCCCCGCTTCTTCCGACCATATTCCAAAAACTGCCCGCACCATGCCTGTAAAGCCTGCAGCGGCCCCATTTTGCGTGGCATGCTGGCCGCGAGCTCGATCAGTGCGTCTATTCCATCGCGGTACACGCCCAAGAGCAGAGCGTCACGCGTTGGAAAATGCCTGTATAACGTGCCTTGTCCCACGCCCGCCGCTTTGGCGATGGAATGCATGGAAGCAGTGGGATCAGCGGCCAATGCGTCACGAGCAATTACCAAAATCCGTTCGCGGTTATCACGCGCATCGGAGCGCAGACTGTCTTGCATTTCACACCCCTTGACGAAACGGACAATTGTCCGGTATGAATTTGCGAAGTGGACATATGTCCGCTTATCGCAAAGGAGATAGCGATGCAATATATCAAGCTCGGCACATCCGGTCTCGACATCTCGCCAATCTGCGTCGGTTGCATGGGTTTCGGCAACCCTGGAAAGGGTCATCCGGCTTGGTCTCTCGATGAGAACGCGAGTCGCACGCTGATCCGGCACGCACTCGAAGCAGGTATCAACTTCTTTGACACCGCCAATCTTTATTCCTCAGGGACAAGCGAGGAATTCCTGGGTCGTGCTATCAAAGACTTCGTCAACCGCGACGCCGTCGTTGTTGCCACCAAGGTATCGGCCGGCATGCGCAACGGTCCAAACGCCGTCGGGCTTTCCCGCAAGGCTATCATGGCTGAGATTGATCACAGCTTACGCCGGCTCGGAACGGACTACATAGACCTTTACCAGATCCACCGCCGCGACCAGCAGGTGCCATGGGAGGAAACGCTTGAGGCACTGCACGACATCGTGAAAGCGGGGAAGGTTCGCTATATAGGAGCCTCATCGATGAAAGCTTGGGAGTTTGCCAAAGCGCTTCACATCCAAAAGAAAAATGGCTGGGCCCGCTTCATCACCATGCAGCACAACTACAACCTCGTGGCGCGTGAGGAAGAGCGCGAGATGATCCCTCTCTGTGCGGACGAGGGCGTCGCGACAATAATCTACAGCCCTTTGGCGCGCGGCAAACTTGCCCGCCCATGGGGGAAGACGACAGAACGCACTCAGACCGAACCAGCGGGGGCCGCCCAGAGCCCGGTTACTTCGGCAAGTGACCGTTCGATAATTGAAACCGTCAACGAAATCGCTGCCGCGAAGGGGGTTAACGCCGCTGCGGTTTCGCTTGCGTGGTTACGCCGGAACAAGACTGTCGCGGCTCCGATCGTAGGGGCGTTGAAGGCCGTGCACATCGACGACGCCGTGGCGGCGCTTCACGTCACACTGACGGAGGAAGAGGCTAGAAAGCTCGAAGCCCCTTATACGCCACGAAATGATTTCCAGGGGGTCTCGACGCCCGCGCTCCTGCACCGTTCGATGGAAGAAGCCACTGGTTTCAGAGCCACGGCGGCGCTTATCTGACGTGGCGCCGACCCGTTCAGATGGAGACTGACAGCATCGGACCGAGTTGGGAAGAATGGCCGATGAAGCTTCGATGCTAACTCCCTCACACGACGCTCGTCTCGCATCTTCAACGGTTTAGCGTCTCCACTCGTCCACCAGATCGACCTTGCTTGGAAAGTTGTGGTCGATCCTGTTTTGCGAGTCTGAACCATCCGAGATGTCGGCACAGCTGAACACATCATGGCCTCCGCTGATGATCAGGGCGCGGGCGGAGGCCAAAATGTCGCTGGGTTAGGAAGGATTGCCGGTGAGCCCAGGCAAGAAAGTCATTGGCTATGTGTTGGGTTCTCAATTCACCCGTCGGTTGAAACCGTCAGGGCTTCCCAAGCCTCGATTTCCTGCTGTAGGCGATCGATCCGAGCCGTCACATGTTTGAGAGCATCGCTCCCGAGCAAAAGTTGTGGAGGAGGGTTTTCTGAAGCGACCAACGTGAGGACCGCCGCAGCTAACTTCTGCGGATCGCCAAGTTGTTTTCCGCTGACGGCCTGGCGCGCCTCGCGGATCGGATCAAAAAGGCTGTCGTAATCCGCAATCGACCTGTCTGTGCGGACCATGGAACGCCCGGCCCAGTCTGTTCGGAACGAGCCAGGGCAAAGCGTTGTCACGTGAACTCCGAACGGCGCCATTTCCGAGCGCATGACCTCGGAGATGCCCTGAAGGGCGAACTTGCTACCGCAATAGTACGCGATGCCAGGCATGGTGATCATCCCGCCCATCGATGTGACGTTCACGATAAAGCCAGAGCGGCGCTTACGGAATCTTGGAAGAAATGCCTTTGCCACCGCAACTGCGCCGAACACGTTCACGTCGAACTGTCGGCGCATCTCCTCGATTGGCGATTCCTCGAGCACACCCTCGTGACCATATCCTGCATTGTTGATCAGGACATCGACTGGACCGTGTTCCTCTTCCGCCTGCTGAACCACATCCGGAATGCGATCGAATTCGGTGACGTCCGCGAGAACGGCATGGAGCGTGGGGAGTGTTTCCAACAACTTGTCTCGCGAGGCTTGCGAGCGGACGGTCCCGATGACCGTGTGGCCCGCCTGGATCGCGGCCGTAGCAATGGCGAGGCCGAAACCGGAATTGGCACCGGTGATGAAGAAGGTTTTGCTCGACATCTCTGAATCTCCTTGATCAATCTTGCATGTGACAGATATTCTAGGAGAGAGGTTAGTTCGATTGCGGATCCTCTCAGAGATTTGCCAAATCCTATGCATGTCAACAAAACTCACTCTACGCGCGACCAGCTTGTTGCCTTTGCCGGGCAACTAGCGCCTCGTCTCGGATACAATCAAACTGAACTTGAGAGCGTCCGTATCCTCCGTACGGAAGCGGTGCTCAACGACATTCCGGTTCTTTATCGACCGGGGGCAGTCTTCGTATTGCAAGGAAGCAAACACGGCATTCTCGATGGGGAGATCTATCTTTACGATGAGGACCACTATCTTGCCGTTTCGGTACCTGTTCCCTTCCGGATGACATCTACCGCCAGTTCTCTGCGGCCACTGCTGGCGGTCTACCTCCAATTTGACATGCAAATGGCGGCCGAGATTGCTGTTCAGCTCGAACAACACACTGGCCCTGGATCGACCGAGCCGAGAGGGCTGTTCTCAAGCAAAATGGACAGCGACATGGAAGACGTCTTGCTGCGCTTACTCAAGGCGCTCGGCAGCCCGGTCGATGTCGCGGTGCTCGGCACCTCGACCCTGCGCGAATTGCACTACCGCGTGATGCTCGGTCCGCAAGGTGGAGCGGTGATCGCGGCGCTTCGGCGCAAAGGGACGTCCGGAAAGATAATTGAGAGCGTGGCGTGGTTGCGAGACAACTTCGGCTCCGAAATTGCGGTCGTGGATCTGGCTCGATATGCGGGAATGAGTATTCCTTCCTACCACGTCCACTTCAAAAATCTGACGGGCTCGAGCCCGATGCAGTACGTGAAAGCGATGCGGCTCCATGAGGCAAGACTTATGATCGCCCGCCAGAGCGCGACGATCGCGACGGTGGCGACTTCAGTAGGCTATGCCAGCCCGGCGCAGTTCAGCCGGGATTTCAGGCGTCATTTCGGGCGGACGGCCTCGGAAGAAGCGAGATGGGTGCGACAGCACCTTGGAGAGCAGATCTGACATTGAGGTCACGATGCCTGGCGTCTTGCTGCGGATATAGCCTGAAGCGCAGCATATTTGAGGAACATAGTTGTGGCCGGAGTCCGACGCTTCCGACATCATTTGGCTCAATCAGGTTCAGACTGAACCACGCTCTAGCAAGGTTTTCCGTGCGCGTTTGGATCGTCTTCACCGCTAATAAGCGTATGAAGAATTCTTATGGAACGTTTACCTGCGGTTGAGGGACATTCGAGAATTTGCCCTGCCCGCAGTTACGCTTCAAACGTTATTGCGCCCGGCTGCCATCGCAGCCCAAAGCCCCAGGGTGGCTGCTACGCCCCCGATCAGGAAGACGGAAGAATATCCGGAGTAGTCGGCAATGACGCCCACGACAGGACCGGTTGCACCATACGCAAGGTCTTGGAAGGCCGCAAAACCACCGATTGCTGTTCCGCGGAGCTGCGGCGGTATCCGCTTGATGACAACAGCTCCCATCGATGGGAAGACCATGGAGCATCCAATGCCAGTTAGGAGAGCGCCCGCAAGCGCTGCGTAGGGCCCGGGCGCCAGCCAGATGAGATACTGGCCGAGCGCTTCAACCGCGAGAGAGATGGCTGCAACGCGGGTGCCGCCCATCCGATCCGGCAAATGCCCGCAGAGCAGCCGCATTGCCACAAAGCCGGTTCCGAAGAAGGTGAGCCCAAGTCCGGCATGAGGCCAGCCCTTGCTGAGGAAAAAGAGCGGGAAGAAGGCACCCAAGGCGGCAAAACCTACCCCCTGCAGACCCACCGCCGCGCCAGGGCGCCAGATCCGTCCGACGATGCGCCAGAAAGACTCGCGTGGGCCAGCATGAGGTTCTACGGCTGGAACAGATTGAATGATGACAAGTCCGACTATTGGCAGAACACTGCATGCCGCCATCAAACCCACAAAACCGATCCGGTCAAGCAAGGTGAGTCCCAGTGGCCCACCAGCGGCAAATGCGCCATACATGCCCATGCCCACAAGGGATATGACACGTCCCGACCGCGCTTGTCCTGTTAGGCCGATAGCCCAGCCCATCATACCCACCAAGGCAAGACTCTCGCCCAGACCGAGCACGAGCCTGCCGCCGAGCAGCAGCACATAGCTCTGTGTTACCGACAGATATGGCCAGGCAGCCAGAGCGCAGACAAGGCCAGCTGCAGCGTAGATGAGCAGGCCGTATTGCATCGCAAGTTTGCCCCCCACCCGGTCGCTCCAAGCGCCGGCATGCCCGCGAGTAAGGATCGTGGAGAGGAAGGCGATGCCGACAGCAAGGCCGCCCCACGTGTTGTCGAAGCCGAGACCTTCAACCACGTGGACTGGTACGGCCGGTAGAGCCATCGCAACGGTCAGATAGGAGAGGAACAGGGCGATGGTCAGAATGACCACGCGTGAATAGCCAGGCGTGGCGTCGGTGATATCAGTCATAGAACGCACTCTTTGTGGATGTTGGGTGCGTTGGTTCACGTCAACGCTTACGGTTCCAGCGATCAGCGGAATAGGAAAGGGACACGGTCAGGCCGCTCCGAGAACATCGGCCTTGTAGAGTTTGGCGTACTCGTTCTCGATCGCGGGAATGATCTTCTCGATCGTGAAGTAGCCGCTCCAGAACTTGGTCTCACGAAGATCGTTGACCACGCCGTTGTAGTGCTCGAGATCGGTTACGGTCCAAACCATAACGTCGGTGCAGTCGGCGGTGAAAGCCTCACTATCAAAGAAAGCCATTCTGGCGCCTGGGTACCGTGCCAGGATTGGGTTGAGGACGGTCTTGCCGAACGCAAACCGCCCTCCCTCGCCTTGCGGCGGCAGCTGTAGCCACTCCGGTGTTGTCTTGATGAGCCAAAATATGGTCAACGGGTTGGTCGTGAGGTCGTATTGTGATCCAGCGGTGCTCATTTTGTCTCTCCTTCACAAGGCTAGAACGGGCTTCAGGTGTTGCTCGCAGAATGCCCGGAAGCTGGTGTGGCCCGTCGTTTCAGGTGAGCGGGCAGCGGTGTTGTCGATGCCCTCTTCCTTCGCCCGGTACATATCGACATAGCCCTGAGCGACGGATTCGCTTGTGCCTCGGGCAAGGAATTGCTGTTTGAACTGCTCATAGGAAATCTGCTGGTAGCGCACGGCATGTCCGGTGACCTCTGAAATGATGGCCGCCTGATCATCGAACGATAGATCTTCAGGACCTAACACCGGAATTTCCTGTTGGCCGCTCCAGCTATGATCAGCAAGCAGACGGACCGCGGCCGCAGCCATGTCACGCGTTGCCGTGAAAGGCAGCTTCCGGTCTGACGCAATCGGACCGAAGAACATGCCCTTCTCCTTCATGACGCCGACCTGACGGGCGGTGTTCTCCATGAATGAGGGCATGGCCAGTGCGCGGAATGCTGCGCCCGTCTCCATCAAGAGAGTGTCCATCCGGATCGAGGCAGTAACCGGCCCTGCACGCTCCTGCCAATCCGTTCCCCGGCCAATCGCGGTGATCGATAGAACACGCGGGACAGAATGGCGGCGGATCGCCTCGGCCGCGGGCTTGGTGAAGGTGAGGTAAGCATCTTCCAGTGACTGCGCCCATGGGGGCGGCGCCAGCCAGAATACCGCGTCGGCGCCTTCGAAAGCGCGGTCGACAACGGATGGGTCGCCGTGGGATCCGAGGACGATTTCTACGCGATCGCGCACGTCGTCTGGCAGTTTGGCAGCGTCGCGCACGATTAGACGCAGCGGGGCGTCTGCCTCAAGGAGCGTGTTGACGATTTTGCTGCCAATTTGGCTGGATGGGGCGGTAATGACAATCATGATGAATTTCCCTTTTTTGTTTTGAAACGGTTGGTTGCAGGCAGAAAGCCTAGGTTCAAAGGCGGATCGAAAGCTCGATCTCCTCGCCGATCGGGACCGATAGATAACCACTCCCGGGACTGCGCACGTGGTCGAGGTAATCTGGGCACAGGTCCACATTATCCGCGACAATCAGAGCACCCGGCCTGAGACTGCTTTCCACCAGGCGCAGGATGTCGGCGTAAAGCGGTTTTGCACCGTCGAGCAGCAGGAGATCGGCCTGTTCCGGGATATCCCTGCTTAATGTGTGAAGGGCATCTCCTTCCCGCATTTCGACAAGGTCGATAAGGTCAGCTTCCATCAGATGCTTGCGGGCTTTCGCGAATTTGGAGGGTTCAAACTCTGTGGTGATGAGGTGCCCACCGCCGTTGTCGCGCAGTGCCGACGCCAGGAAAAGCGTTGAAATTCCGAACGACGTACCGAACTCGATAACGGTCTCTGCCCTGATGCTCCGCGCCAGCATGTAGAGGAGCTTGCCCGTCTCCCGCGAGACTGGCAGCCAAAGGTCTTTCATCAACGTGTAGAGCTGGAGATACTCCGTTTTGCTGTTCAGCAGACGCGCCCGCTCGCTTTCCGGAACTGTGCGAAAGATCGGGCTGGTCGCGGTGTCCGCTTCAGCAAAAAGCCGATCCAGCAGCGGTGCCACGCGCGAGCTCTGTAACGTGTTCATGGTCTTCCAATCGAGATGAGGTTGTAAAGGATGAGATATAATGCGACGAATTCGTCACATTTAACAATTCGCATTGGGAGAGACACTTGGCCAACGGTCGCGCAACCCCCCGTATCTCTTCACGAAAGCAGCCAAAACAGGCTAGGTCAGAGGGGCTTGTTGCGGCTATCCTCGAAGCAGCTATTCGCGTTTTGGCGGAAGAAGGAGCGCAACGCTTCACGACCGCACGCGTCGCGGAAAGGGCTGGGGTCAGTGTCGGTTCACTGTATCAATACTTTCCGAACAAGGCATCGATCCTTTACCGCCTGCAGAGCGACGAATGGCGAGAGACGACCGAACAATGGCGGAACATTTTGACTGATCAGGCACCGTCACCCTCCAACCGCTTACGGCGCCTTGTGCACTCGTTTTTACATTCTGAGGTGGAAGAAGCCGCGGTGCGGCTAGCGCTTGATGATGCCGCGCCCCTCTATCGTGACGCAGCCGAGGCCCAAGAAATTCACGCTGAGGGCGATCGGATCATTGAGGCGTTTATGGTCGAGGCGCTGCCTAGGGTTCACGAGACGGCGCGACAACTTGCAGGCGATCTAATCGTCATGACGATGACTGCAGTGGGGAAGGAGCTGACCGAGACTCCGCGGACAATCGCCGAAATTGACGCTTACGCAGACGCCATGGCAAACATGTTCATCGCTTACCTAAATTCTTTACGGCAGGTTTGACACCAGTACAAAGAAGTCCGGCCATCGGCTCGCGCAGCCCCGTACGAGCTTGACTGTCTGATCTGCTCTTAAAGTTATCGATCCTACGAAGCGGCCAACTCGATCCTCATACGCAGTCGCGGAGCTTTGCGCTCAAGGGTTGGGCAATGACGATCGCCAGGCGGCGTGGACTGCGGAAAGCACGGGTGGCGCTGGCGCGTCTTGCACTTATCATGCATGGTGAGATAAGATTTATTTGCCAGAGGTGAAGCCGGATATCTGATCCGAGGGCGGTGTTCCTAGAGGGAACGCAGGGACGAACGATCTGCGAAGGTTACCGGATGGGCGAGAAGCCTGCATCGAGTCAATGCAACGTTCGACCTTGTGAAACCCGATACAGCACGATCGCTGCCTGCAGCCATCAGTGCGGACAGATCCTTGAAACCCTCAAGGGACAACACCGCCAAGATCTGCAAATTACAGATCCGTGTCCTAGCACAACGCATCCGCCGAGCGCCGTGACCAATATTGTTGGAGCGGGCGTCTCCAGGTTCCTGCGCCTTGATGAGGTCCGAACCATCAGTCCGGTATTGTCGTCGATTCAGTTCAAACTAGGCTATTGATGTTCGGGGGTGATCTCTGCGAAAAGATCTTCGCTCCAACTCAATATTCTCCGACGACTAAGATGCGATTCAAGCTTCATTGACACACAGATCTAATTTATTCTGGAATGCCAATAGCGGGCGGTGTACTTCCCCCGATGGTCAGAGTTGGCGACTCTCAGTAGAAAGATCGGTATTTGCGAGACATCAGGAGATCGAGGAGCGGCCTAGGCCCTTAACCATCCTCCCTCTTCGCTTATGTCAACTTGAGGTTTGTCAGTGCTTTCTTTTCAATGGTACCGACCCGGAAACACAATGTCCTGATCCAACAGAACATTGAACTTGTAACCCGGGCGGATTTCCAGCGTCGGCTGCACTTCCATATTCCGTTGTATCGTCCGATCGGCAACCCGGCCAAAGGACTCGGCGAAATTGCGCCTTGCCGCATCGGATGCCGTATCCTGGGTGGCGAGAGTCGAGCTTTGGGGGACAGCCATGTCGATGCCAGTCCCGATCAGAGCGATCATGACCGCTGAGCCGAAGGTTTTGAGATAGTGGTTGTTCACCTTGTCATTGAAGCCGCCGTACCCTTCCGCGTCCGTGCCGGGCATGCCGCCGATCTGCAATGTCGAGCCGTTCGGGAAGATGATGTCTGACCAGACGACGAGGACACGGCCCTGGCCGAACGAAACCTTGCTGTCGTAACGGCCGAACATTTTCGTGCCTTGGGGAATAAGCAGTCGATGGCCGGTCGCGCTATCATAGACATTCTGGCTGACCTGCGCGGTAATGCGACCTGGAAGGTCGGAGTTGATGCCGGTGATTAATGTTGCCGGAATGACCGAGCCTCGTTTCAGTTCGTACAGGGACTGCTGTGGCACGACGCGGTTTGGCAGATAGCCAAGATCCTTGAGGTCGGCATTGAAGAAGTCTTCCTTGGAGCTCTGTCCATTCGGATCGACATTCTGGCCGCCGAGACCAGCGCGTAGGGCCGCGGCATAAAGGTCGGAGGCGTTTGCGCTCGCGGCGGCTGTCGTCGTCCGGCCCCCCGCGCCCTCATCTCTTTCCGACCGCGCTTCCAGCTTGCCGCGATCGATGGCAAGCGGCGCGTCGTAGGCGGTGTCTCGCGCCTGCATTCGGGCCATCCGCTGGCGCTGCTGCTCGCGAAGAATCTGTTCCTGTTGCTCACGAGCAAGACGCGCCCGCCAAACTTCCTCCGGTTCCAGTTCCTGCCCGCGCCGTTTCTCCTGTCTCTGTTCCGGCTGCTGCGTAAAGGGATTTGCCGCCTTCTCCTCGGCCTGTTTCGTCTCGACCGGCGTCGGCTGAAACGTTTCCTGCTGCTGTGGCTCGCCAATGATGCCGTCGGTGACGCCGCGCTTGATCTGGTCGGCATAGGTCGAGGCCGGATTGCCTGAGCTCGTTTCCGGGCCGCTATCGTTGCCGAAGTAGAGCCCGCGTGAGGCGAGCCCAAAGAAGATGATGCCGAGAAAGGCAATCAACAGCACAATGACAAGGATTACCGGCACGCGGTTTACCCGCTTTATGCCGGATGCGGCCTGACTGTTTTGCGCACCACCGAGTTTAAGAGACTGCACCATGATATCCTCCCTCACCCGCGCCGCATGAGGGACAGGGCGCTTGCCGGTGTCGCATCCGATGTCGTCACTGTGTAGGCGCGGCCGAGTTCGACGCTGCTCGTTGAGAGCCGTGCGAGCACCTGGCCGTCATAGGGCACGATGACATAGGCGAGCGGAACGACGGCAGTCCCGCTATCCGTCTTCTGGTCGGTAACAACGGCGTAGCCCCATCCCTTCAGCGCTGCTTCAAGTGCCTGGCCGAAGGGAGAACCATCCTGTTTGAGCGCAACGGTTGCCTTCCCCTGTCCGATCTGCTCGGCGAGACGGCTGACCATGTCGCCGGCGATCGCACCGGCCGCCGGTCCGGAGATCTCTGGAGGTGCAGCGCTCGTGGCGAGACCGCCGGTTTCCATTGACTGGCAACCGGAAAGGAGGATGGCGAGGCCACTGCCTATGGCGAGGCAGCGGATGGGGCCGAGGCTGTTCGCGGTGTGGCGAAGGAGATTCCGCATCACCGCCCTCCCCTGCTGATCGTCACCTTCTGCTGCTTCCAGCCGACGCCTGAGACGAGGACGGCACGATCGATATTGTAATCGACCACCATCATGTTGCTCTTCATGCGATAGTTGACGATGCGGTTTTGGCCGCCGGAGACGACGAAGAGAACCGGTGCATCCTGACCGGAGATCGAGCGTGGAAACTGGATGTAGGTTTTCTGCCCATCGGAATAGACTCGCGTCGGCCGCCAGCCGGCACTGCCCGAGACGGAATAGGCAAAGCTTAATTGCTCCGCCGGAACGCCGGCGCCGGGAATGGTGCTGGCTTCCAGCCGCGCGTTGACATCGGCAAACTTTGCCGAGACCTCCTCAGGATATTCGAACCCGACACGCGCCATATATTGCGTTGCATGTGACTTGAGCTGGATATGATAGGTCCGCCGCGACGTCGTCACCACCATCGACGTGACCAGACCCGGCTCTGACGGCTTGACGATCAGATGGATCGCCTGCCCTCCCGCGGCACCCGAGGTTGCGGGCTCGACTTTCCAGCGCACGGTATCTCCGACCAGCACGTCGCGAACGACCTCGCCACCCTGAAGCTCGATGTCGCAAACCTGCAACGGTGAACAGACGACGGATGGCTGTACCTCGCCATAAAGGAAGATGACTTTGCCGTCCGCGCCTTTCGTCACGAGCCCGCGACTTCCGCGCCACTGTGCCGAAATCCCCATGCCTTTCGCCTCGTTGGCGGTGACACCATCGGCGGCACGTGCCTGGAAGGTGGGGAGAGCCATCATTGGGAAAATCATCAGCATGGCGGCGCTCGCAGTCATCGTGGCCCGTATTCTGAAGTGTCGTATGTTCATGTCGGGAGCCATGCCTTTCAAAGCTGCGCGGTCCAGTCGAAGTCTCTGAGGTAGAGACCAATGGGATTGAGGCGGATGACGCCTTCGTCCTGAGGCGGCGTCAGTGTCACGGTGGCGATGCCGCGGAAACGACGCGTGGCCGTCTCCTTGCCGCGGCGATCCCGCTCGAACTCGGTCCAGTCGATCTGGTAGCTCTGGTTCGACAGCGCGACGATGTTGTTGACCTCGATCGCCACCGTCGCAGTCTTCGCCTTCTCGAAGGGCGAATTCGAGCGAAACCAGGCATTGACCTTTTCGGTCGCGGGATCAGAGGTGCGCAGCAGCCCATAGGTGCGGTCGATATATTGCTTCTGCACGACCGCATCCGGCGTGACGGATCGGAAGTTCGACACGAAACCGCCGAGTGTTGCGCGCACCACCCGTGGATCGGCGTACTCAATCTGCTGCGGGAAGCCGGCATTGACTGATGTGCCGAGCTTGTCGACCTCGACGATATAAGGGATCAGCTTGACCTGGGTGCTCTGGTAGAGCGCATAACCAAAGCCGACGACCGCCATGGTCATGCCGGCAATGCCGACGACGCGCCAGGCGGCGGCCGCTTTGACGTAGGAGCCATAACGCTCGTTCCATTCGTTTCGCGCAGCGATGTAGGGATTATCTGGGATATTCTGTCCGGCCATTCTGTCGGTGTCCCGTCACTTGCTGTCGTTTATCGGCGGTGGTGTTGGTGCTGTGCCCGGCCGGCCGGATTGTTGATCGAGTTTAGCGTTGGCAAGGCCTAGCATCGATCCGGCATAGGCGCCGGGCGAACCGATCGCCTTTTCCTTTGCTGCCGAGCCGACGGCACCAGCGGCTCCTCCGATCCCTGCCTGCATACCGCGCAGCGCTGCACTGCCCAGGGATGCGCCCCCTGCCCTCGCGGCAGTAGCGGCTCCGAACCCTCTGTTGGCTGCACCGATCGTCAGGAACCCGGCGCCGAGTGCCGCGGATGCCGCTTGCCCGCCATGACGAATGGCTTCCATGCCGCCGCCGACCGATGCGCCCTGGACCACGCCCTGCAGGATGGGCGGCACATACATGGCTATGACGAAGACCACGACCGAGATACCGGCAATTGCGAGCGTCGTGATGAACTGTTCCGATGTCGCGGTTGGCGCCTCCGCCAGACCTAGAAGGATGTCGGACCCGATCTTGGCGATCATGACAAGCGCCATCAGCTTCATGCCGACGGAGAAGGCATAGACTAGGTATTTGATGGCGAAATCCTTGGTATGGGAGGAACCCCCGAGCCCGAGCATGATCATGCCGGCGAGCAGGCCGACATACATCTCGACCATGACGGCGACGAAGATCGCAGCGACGAGGCTGAACGATACGACGACAACGACCATGGCGAAGACGGCGGCGATCGCCAGCGCGTTATCCTCCCACAGACCAAACTTCGCCTGTTCCGACATTTTCGTCGCGACACGAATACCGGCATCGAAGATGTTGGCGGGAGACGCCGAGCCGCCGCCGGCGCCGATCTGATAGAGACTGTCGACTACCGCTTTCGCAAACGCCGGGCCCTGATCGAGGATAAAGGCGAACAGGCCAATGAACATGATGCGTTTGACGAGTTCGGCGAACCAGCTGTCGAGCGAGGCGGCGTTGATCGCCAGCCATACGGCGGCAATCCCGACCTCGATGCCAGCGAGGATCCAGAACAACGAGCGGGCGGCATTCATCACCGTCGTCTCCCAGCCCTTGGCGGCGGTGACAACGGAATTTTCGAGTGTGGTCAGCACTTGGCCCTGTTGCGCCAGCGCGGGCGTGGTCGCCAGAAGAACGACCGCCATCGCGATAAACACCCGTTCGAGCGCGCGGGAAGAGGGAATGGCTACCATCGGGGCTTCATCTCCTGGCCGCCGCGGATGTCGCGGTCGGAATTCCCGCCAAAGAACTCTTCGCGATGTCGGCGCTGTTCTTCATCGGAGGAAGAATTCGTTGCGGCCGTGCCCGACCCTGAGACTGGCGCGGCTTGCGGTTGGACGATGATCCAGGTGATGGCGCTCGCACCGGCCGCGGAACCGATCGCGACGAGGGCAATAAAGAGGAACAGACGCGGGCTCACCAGCGCGGCTCCATGGTCTGGCCGCCCCTGATGTCACGCTCGGTTCCGCTGAAGAACTGTTCACGCCGTGCTTGCGCCAGATCCTTTTGCGCCTGCTCGGACTGGTACCAGGTCCCCATCATTGTCATCTGCTGTGAAACCAGACCGCGCAGTTTCTGCATCTGGGCGACCTGCTGCGCTGCGATCTCGTGGCCGACCTGCAGAGCCTTCATCTGGCCATCTGCTGTTTCCGACATCGATCGCAGCGAGGACATGGTATTCTCCTCACTGGAGAACTGTTCGGCCGTGAGATTGGCGGCCTTCAACGTGCCGGCGATGGTGTCGCGATTGGTGTCGGACCAGTTCTGATAGGTCGTGGAGAAGCTCGCGCCGTCAGGCAGGTTGCTCTTCATGTCGGCGAAGCTCTGGAAGCGCTGCTTCAGCACATCGTCGACATTACCCAAGGAGAAGGCGACGCCCTGTCCCTGGTTGACGACGTTCTGGAGGTTCTTCAGATCGCTTTCGACCTGGCCCCATATGTGGTTTGGGAGCTGCGCGGTGTTCTGCAGCATGTTCTTGTAGATGTTGAGCTGGTTCTGGATCTGCTCGGCCAGCTGCGAGATCTGGGTGATCTGGTTGTTCACCTGTTCAGCGGACTTGCCGACGAGCGAGATCAGTTCGGTATTGTTGGCAAGCTGTGTCCATTCGGTTGCCTGACCCGTCACGCCGCCGGCCTCAGCTGGAAGCGGGAAGGCGGACGAGAGCGTGAGGGACACACCGAGCGCGGCGTGCCATATCCTATTCGGTTGGGAAGAGCGTGTGGGCATGGGCGATCCCCCTTTGCTGGAGCCAATGGAGAGGCCAGGCGGCCCCATGTTCAAAATGGAGGGCGCGGATGCGCTTGAGGTCTTCCTTTCCGGACGCTCCGACAAAGGAGAGCGCCACCGGCCCAAGCGCCATGTCGAACAGACGTCGACCCTCGGGCGACACGACGTAATAGTCCCGCTTCGGGATCGCGGTCGCGACGATCTCGATTTGCCGCTCGTTAAAACCGATGCGCTCGTAGAACTCGCGCGTGCCCGGCTCCCGCGCAGCACCGTTCGGGAGGCAGATCTTGGTCGGGCAGCTCTCCTTCAGCACATCGATGATGCCTGACCGCTCGGCATCAGAGATTGACTGGGTGGCCAGCACCACGGCGCAATTGGCCTTGCGCAGTACCTTCAGCCATTCCCTGATCTTGTCGCGGAACACCGGGTGGCCGAGCATCAGCCAGGCCTCGTCAAGAATGATCAGGCTGGGTACACCGGTCAGGCGTTTTTCGATGCGTCGGAAAAGATAGGTCAGAACGGGCACAAGGTTGCGTTCGCCCATATTCATCAGTTCCTCGATCTCGAAGCACTGGAAGGCGCCGAGCGCAAGCCCGTCTTCTTCGGCGTCGAGCAGCTGACCCATCGGACCATCGACGGTGTAGTGATGCAGGGCGTCCTTGATCTCCCGCATTTGGACACCCGAGACAAAGTCCGAGAGCGAGCGGCCGCGGGAATCGGCCATCAGGCCGACCTGCCGTGAAACGGCATTGCGGTAGTCCGGCGTGATCGTCACGCCCTGCAGTGCCACCAGCATCTCGATCCACTCGCAGGCGAAGGCACGATCGCCCTCGGTCGAGAGTTCCGCCAGCGGGCAGAAAGAGAGCGACCTCGCCACGCCATTCGCCGACGGCCCGATATCGCCGCCGATCTGGTAATGGTCGCCGTCCAAGCCGAGCGTAAGCGGGAGCATCGAGCCACCCTTGTCGAAGGCGAAGATCTGCGCATCGGCGTAGCGTCGGAACTGCGCTGCGATCAGCGAGAGCAGCGTTGATTTGCCGGAGCCGGTCGGGCCGAAGATCAGCGTGTGGCCGACATCGTCGACATGCAGGTTCAGCCGGAACGGTGTCGACCCGCTTGCGACCTGCATCAAGGGAGGCGATCCAGCCGGATAGAACGGGCAAGGCGCTACCGGGCTGCCCGACCAGACTGAGTTGAGCGGGATGAGGTCTGCGAGATTGCGCGTGTTGATCAGTGGTTCACGGATATTGGCATAGGAGACGCCCGGCAGGCTGCCGAGAAACGCATCAGTGGCGTTGATCGTCTCGATGCGTGCGCCAAAGCCTTCGGCCTGGATCAGGCGGCGGACTGCCTCACACTTCTCCTGCAGGCTTTGCTGGTCCTCATCAAAGAGAACGATAACCGGCGTATAGTAGCCATAGGCCACGAGCTGCGACGAGGCCTCGGCGATCGCGTCCTCGGTTTCCGCCACCATCAAAATGGCGTCCTGGTCAAGTGACCGCGACTGCGTCTGAAACAACTGGTCAAAGAATGGCCTGACCTTCTGCTGCCACTTCTTGCGGGTCCGCTCGAGCCTCGCGCGCGCCTCCTCGGCGTCAAGGAATACGAAGCGGGATGACCAGCGGTACGTCAGCGGCATCACGTCAAGGCTGTTGAGTATTCCCGGCCAGCTTTCCGCCGGCAGGCCATCGATCGCCACCACGCCGAGAAACCGGTTCTCGACCAGTGGCGTCAAACCGTGCTGCAGCTCGGCCGTCACGAGCCAGTCGAGGTACATGGGGATCTCTGGCAGACGAACCGGATGGTTCTCGCCGGTGATGCAAAAGCGGATGAACTGGAACAGCTCGTCGTAACGGGCGACACGATAACCACCGCGCTCCGGCGTCTCGCGTGTCATCATCCGCCGGATCGACACGACATTGTCGAGATACTGTTCGACCTCCCGGATCGACGTCAGGAAGGTTTCGATAGCCTTGTCGGCATAGGAAGCGGACCGGCTGCCAGCATCGGAATAGACATAGCGGGTCAATCCGGACCGCCGCGGCTCCGGTGGGCGCCAGGTCAGGATCAGGGCATGACGGCTTTCGTAATGCCCTCTCTCCTTCTGGAAATGCGCCCGCCGCTCCACATCGATGGCGCGGGTGACCGGATCGGGGAAATGGCTGGCGTCCTCTGTCGGATAATCCCCCGTCGGTACCCGGACAGCCTCAACCTGGATCATCCAGCCAGAACCGAGGCGCGACAGGATGGCATTGATCTGCCGCGATACTTCGTTTCGCTCGGCGTCGGTCGAACTTTCACTGTCCGGGCCGGCAAAATACCAGCCGGCCATCAGGGAGCCGTCCTTCAGGAGAATGACGCCGTTGTCGACCAGCCCGGCATAAGGAACGAGATCGGCAAAGGACGGTCCGGTATGGCGGAAAGATTTAAGGGAAACCATGCCGTACCCCCTCAATACCTGCGCCACGGCGCCGATGTCGCGCGATAGAAGGTCTTGTAGGAGATATGACGGATATAGACCCTTCGCATCAGCGGATCGGCCTTGGCCATCGCTCGAAGGGCTGCGACCGTGACCAGCCAGATCGCGGCGCCGAACAGTGCTGCATACCAGGTGAGCACAACGAAGATCAGGATGACGGCGGCGAGCGCCGTTACCAGGACAAGCTCGCGATCGGCGCCCATCAACAGGTTGGGACGCGACAGCGCCCGATGCACCCGCGATCGGATGAGATTGGAACCGGCGTCAGCCACGAGCCCCCTCCCCTACTGCTGACGGCGTCGGCTTAGGCGTAAAAGCTGTGGGATCAGTAGACGCCTCGGAATGGTATTCGCCGATCGACGCACCGGTAGCGCCAAACAGGGCGACGATCTGGGTGGCGCCGAGGAGGACGCCGCCGACCAGGGCGACATAGCAAAGGCGACGGGCAAAATCGTTGAGTTCGCCCCCAAAGATCAGCATTGCGCCGGCGATCGCGACCGCTGCAAGGGCGATGAACCCCGCGACGGGGCCGGTAATGGATTGCTGGATCTGCTGCAGTGGCGATTCCCACGGAAGCCCGCCGCCACCTGAGCCCGCGAATGCGGGCTCCGAAAGGCTGAAGGAGATGGCAGCAAACATGATCGCTGCGGCGATGGGATAGGTCTTACGCGACATGGCTGTCCTCGTCGATCTGGGCATAGTGTTCGGTCTGGTAGTGGTTGTTGCGGTATCCCTCGATGTGGATAACCTCGCGGACCCGCCTCCCCTTTCCCGTCCGCTCTATGGAGACGACGAGGTCGACCGCCTCACCTATCACTTCCTGCATCGGCTGCTGGCTCGCTTCAGCCGTCAGCTGTTCCAGCCGGCGTAGCGCCGACATCGCCGTGTTGGAGTGGATGGTGGTGATGCCTCCCGGATGGCCGGTGTTCCAGGCTTTCAGGAGGGTCAGGGCTGCACCGTCGCGGACCTCGCCGACGATGATGCGGTCTGGGCGCAGCCGCATGGTGCTTTTGAGCAACCGCGCCATGTCGACCGTATCGCTGGTATGCAGGCAGACAGCGTTTTCGGCCGCGCACTGGATTTCGGCGGTATCCTCGAGGATAACCATGCGATCGTCGGGTGCGCTCAAAACGATCTCGGCGATGATTGCGTTAGCGAGCGTAGTCTTGCCTGATCCCGTGCCGCCGGAAATAACGATGTTCATGCGGGCGTCTATGGCGCTACGGATGGCAGACGCTTGCGCCTCTGTCATCACCTTCGAGGACACGTAATCACTGAGCGGGATGAGACGAGAGGCGCGGCGTCGGATCGTGAAGGCAGGTCCGGATACGACTGGCGGAAGCAGGCCCTCGAAGCGATGGCCACCGATCGGCAGTTCGCCGGAGATGATCGGACGCTCGTCGTCTGCCTCCGACTGTAATGCGTGGGCGACACTGCCGATCACAACTTCCGCAGCCGCTGGTGTCATGACCCCTGCCTCTGCAACACCGTGGCCGAGTCGTTCAATGAACAGTCGGCCGTCAGGGTTGAGCATGATCTCGACGACAGTCGCATCGTCGAGCGCGACGCAGAGCTGGTCGCCGAGCGCATCCTGGAGTTTGCGGACAAGTCTTGGATGGGAGCGAAGCTGGGTCACGCTGCGCTCCTCTCCGAATGATCATCAGTACGAGAGAGAGCGGACCGATAGTTCGATGGGCGAACCTGATCGAAGCTCTCCTGATCCGCTGGAAGTGTGCCGGCGATGGCGACAGTGTTGCCAATTGCCACCGGTTCACCCAACCGCGCCATCGGCCAGCCTGCCCGGTTCAGGATGCGCTCGAAGCGGAGATCAGTGGCGGTAACGATCCTGTCGTAACCATTCGTCATCGACCATTCGATGATCCCAGCGAACATGGTAAGCGTTGCCAGGTGGAGCTGACCCCCTCCCCTGCCCACGGGCAGGGTCGTATCGACGCAAAAGCGGGAACTCTCGATCATCGCGCTGTTTGCATTGAGCGAACCATCACTCAAGAGTTGCGGAAATGTCAGCTCCAGCATGGTCGGGCCCACTGCGGGAAGAAGGCGTGCGCATCCCACAACCTTGTTGCCGACTGAGACGGCGAGAATGTAGGTCGGGTTCAGATCGTCGTACTGATCTCGCTCCCCACCATCGGTGACGGTTACGTCCCATTCAAGCCGGCCGCCGAACACGTCGGCGCGCAGCCGGTACATCTGCTTCAGAAGATTTTGATGCTCGACATATCGGTCGGGCGAGATGGTGAGAACCTGCATCCTTATCTCCGCGTGAACTTCGTCAGCGGGATGAAGATCATCTCAATTCACGGTTGGCCATCTGCAGATCTGCAGGCGGTGATTCTGGTGAGTCGGGGTAGCCGAGTTGTGAATCAAACTACGGGCGGGGTGTGCGAAATGCGCTGGATTTCTGCAGATCTGCAGTTTCCACCGACTATACGCCACCACTGGAATCTGACTAACTAGCGGAAAGATATCGCAGATTCAGCAACCGGACTGAATTCCCGCCAGATCCGTTAACTTGTTGTTAACCTTAAATGTCTTGCGGCGCGGCGGGAATCGGGAGATAGTTTCGCAAATGATGGCCTTCAAGCCATTTTTTCGAAAGTGACGACCTCCGGGAAATAGATCGCAAAATGAGCAATTCGCTGCCCAACAGATTTGATATCGAGATCGCCCAGCAGGGGTCGAAGATCTCAAGCGCATTGCATATGTTGCGCAGCCAGCAATACCCGCCTGATGCGCGCAAGGGCCTGCGCAAGTTTCAACTTGCAGAAGTTGCGGACTTTATCGGCGTGACCCAGACTCACCTCAGACAACTTCATTCTGATGGAAAAGGGCCAGAAATCGAGTCGGTCAGTGGACGCCGTTATTACACGGCGGACCAGATGCTTGAGCTTCGTGATTATCTAGAGGCGAACAAGAAATCCGACAAGCGGTACTACGTCCCCAGGAGGCGCGAAGGCGAACCGATGCAGATCGTCTCGGTCGTAAATTTCAAGGGCGGAAGCGGGAAGACTACCACCGCCGCACACCTTGCGCAGTATCTCGCTCTCACCGGCCATCGCGTTCTGGCGGTCGACCTTGACCCGCAGGCGTCCCTGACTTCCCTTTTTGGGATCCAGCCGGAGCTTGATGAGACAGCCTCTCTCTATGAGGCTCTTCGATTTGACGACGAGCGCAAGCCGATCGGCGATGTGATCCAGCCGACTAACATTCCGGGACTCGACGTCGTGCCGGCGAACCTGGTTCTGCAGGAATACGAATACGACGTGCCGCTCGCAATCTCTTCCAAGAAGGGTGAGGATGGCCGTCTGTTCTACATGCGGATCGCCAGCGCTTTGAAGCAGGTTGATGACAAGTATGACGTGGTCGTCATCGATTGCCCTCCCCAGCTCGGTTATTTGACGATCACCGCGCTAATGGCATCGACCGGGATCCTCATTACCATCCACCCTCAGATGTTGGACATCATGTCGATGAGCCAGTTTTTGATGATGCTCGGCGGGATCATGGGACCGGTCGCCGAGGCAGGCGCCGAAATGCGTGTTCAATGGTTCCGCTACCTCATCACACGATTTGAACCCACGGACATCCCGCAGGCTCAGATGGTCGGATTCATGCAGTCAATGTTTGCACAGCAAATGCTGAGAAACCACGTGCTGAAGTCGACCGCGATTTCCGATGCGTCGATCAAGAAGCAGACTTTGTATGAGGTCGAACGGGGAGAATTCGTCCGGGCGACCTACGACCGAGCCATGGAAAGCCTGAATTCGGCGAATGCCGAGATCGTTGAGCTCATCCACGGTGCCTGGGGGCGAAAATGAGAAACTTGTCAGCCGTTTTTTTCGGTATTTCACTATGTAATTTCAACGGCTTATTGGCGTTGACAGTAGATCCGGAGGGTATTCATGTCTCGTGAAAATCCTTTCGCCAAGCTGGATATGGCGTCCATCTCGGCAAACCAAACACCGACCAAGCCCGGTTATGGCATGACAGGGGCTGCGAAGACGGTTGTCCGCTCCATCGAGGACATGGCCGAGAACACCAAGAAGCTTATGGAAGGTGAGGTTATCGTGGATCTTGATCCGCGACTGATCGATGTCTCCTTCGTGGCCGACCGCCTTTCGGACGATGGGGAAGAATTTCAGGAGTTGCTCCAGGCGATCAAGGAAGCAGGACAGACGACGCCTATCCTTGTTCGCCCGAGTTCGACAGACGCCAAGCGATACATGGTCGTGTTCGGGCATCGTCGCCTCAGGGTAGCTCGTGAGCTGGGAGTTCCGGTTAAGGCAATCGTCAAGAATCTCGATGACGCGACTTCGGCGATTGTGCAGGGGCAGGAAAACGCGGCCCGTTCGAACCTGTCGTTCATAGAGCGTGCCTATTTCGCGCAGAATTTGATTGCGTCCGGATTGACAAAGGAAGTCGTCCGGTCGTCGCTTGCCATAGATGAAGCGATGCTCTCCAAGATGCTGTCAGTTGTCGAGACAGTGCCGGCGCCAGTTATCACGGCATTGGGCGCATCCAAGAAAATCGGGCGCGACCGGTGGCTCAGCCTTCGTCAGCTCGTCCTTGCCCCTGCCCTGTCAAAGGTGGCCGTGGAGTATTCGGAATCCGCCGAACTCCAGAGGCTTCCTGAAAATGAACGATTCGATGCGCTCCACGACTACCTGAAGCGATATAAGTCCAAATCAGCCGCGAAGAAGCCGAAGGCTGACGTCCCTGTCCGGGACTGGGTCTCGACCGATCGCGCACTAAACGTGGTGATGAATTCGAAGGCAAAGAAGGTTGCGATCGAGCTTACGAATGTTGAAGCAAAGCCTTTCAGCGAATGGCTGTCTTCACACTTGGGTCGTTTGTACGAGGAGTACAAAGGATCGAAAACCGACACACACGGAGACTGAACCGCAAAAGAAAAAGGCCCCCGAACGGCGAACCGTGGAAGCCTCTCTCGTCATCTCTAGCAGGATCGAGAATCGCATTTCCCGGAATCACAGTCAAGAGTCTTGGCGCCGATTTGGTGAGCGGATTTCTTTTGCCTGAAGAAAGGTAAGAGAAAAATGCAGACGGGAAATGTGACGACGCCCTTTGGGCGGCGGCCGATGTCGCTCGCCCTAGTGCGAGGCCAGATGGCGATCGAAAATCCGCGGCCGGACACGCGCATCGAAAAGTGGAAAGTGTTTCGTGACGTGTGTGAGGCACGGGAACGCCTAGGAATCCAGGACCGAGCACTTGCCGTCCTTGATGCCCTCCTGACGTTTCATCCTCACGCAGAGCTCGAACCGAGCCATGGATTGGTCGTTTTCCCATCCAACGCCCAGCTGTCTGTGCGGGCACACGGGATTACCGAGACGACATTGCGCCGACAACTCGCGGCATTGGTCGACGCGGGCCTTATTCTACGCCGTGACAGTCCCAACGGTAAGCGATACGCGCACCGTAATCGCGAGGGCGAAGTCGAACAGGCTTACGGATTTGACCTCACGCCGCTGCTCGCGCGTGCGACGGAGCTTGCTCTCATGGCACAGGACGTCGTCGCCGAACGCGCTCGTTTCCGCCGCGCAAAGGAGGCCCTCACGATCTGCCGTCGCGATGTGCGCAAGCTAATCTCAGCTGCCGTGGAGGAGGGCGCTACAGGGAACTGGGAACGGGCGGAATCTGAGTATGTCAGTATTCTCGCCCGCCTTCCCCGCAATCCGAACCGGGCACAGGTCGAGATTACGCTCGACGAGATGGAGCTCTTGCGGGAAGAGGTTCTCAACATCCTGGAAACACAACTAAAAACTGAAGATATGCATGGCAATGCCGTTCACAATGCCTGCCACATACAGAATTCAAAATCCGAATCTATAAATGAACTTGAACCAAGCTCTAGAAAGGAGCTGGGCGAAAGCCTGGCGAATAAACCTCTGACGAAGAATGAGCCGAACGGACGAACGAAGACGAAACCTGAGCCGATCAAGGCTTTCCCGCTCGGTATGGTCCTTCGTGCGTGCCCGCAGATCGCTGATTACGGGCCCGGCGGGCGCATTGAGCATTGGCGCGAGCTCATGAAAGCGTCCGTCGTTGTGCGATCAATGCTGGGCGTGAGCCCGTCAGCCTACGAGGAGGCGTGCAACGCTATGGGGCCAGAAAATGCCGCGGTGGCTATGGCCTGCATTTTCGAACGATCGAATTTCATAACGTCGGCCGGAGGCTATCTGCGGAACTTGACCAGACGCGCTGAGCGAGGCGAGTTTTCGCTCGGCCCGATGTTGATGGCTCTTATGAAAGCGAATGGTGGCGAACAAAGGATCGCTTGATGCCCGAGTCCTCTTGTCAGCCGTTTTTTTTCGTTGTTTTCTCAGACGATACAGTGAGTTATCAGTTTTGAAGGCCGGATTTCCCTGGGAATTATGATAATAAACGTGAAAAGCTTGTTACTTGGGAAAGGTTACCAGTGGAACGTTCTTCACCTGCTCCGGTGACAATGGAGGATGAGAAGTGGGCCCGAGCTGCGGGTGCGATTGAGGCCGCAATGGATAAGGCCGTGGCGCAGGGCCGCCGCAGGCGCGCGAAGGTGGAGCGAGACAAGGCCAAAGCGCGCGCTGGTGCTGCCGATTATGAGCCTGGTATCGTGACCTTTATAGACGTTCTCGGATTCCGTGCGATGCTGACCGATCGATCTGCCGGTGAAATTCACGATATCATCCTTTCGCTGAGAGAATTCACCACGCCCGAGGTCGAGCAATTTCGTCGCATGAAGGAAGTGCGTCTCTCCAGTCGAGCATTCGCTGAGTCGGTTTCAGATGCTGTCGTGCGCGTTCGAGTTTTCAACACGCAGCATTCTGACGGGGCGTTTTTTCAAGAGCTGCTCGATCTGCTGCATATCCAGATCCAATGCATAAATCACGGCGTCCTCATCAGGGCCGGGCTGGCAATCGGGAATGTTCATGTCGGCCTAAACGGCGCCGGCCCTGTCTTCGGCCCCGCGATGGTCCGCGCATATGACATTGAGAGTGGAGAAGCGATCTATCCGCGCATCGTCGTAGACGACGCAGCTTACGAACACTTCCTCTCCGACGGCCGTCTTCACAACGAGAACCACGATCTGGAGGAGGAAACCGAGTACGTAAACCGACTTTTGCGTACAGGGGAGGACGGGACACGCTTTATCGACTATCTCGGTGCGAGCGAGGATGAGCATGATGCGTTTGAGGACTACGTTGCGTTCTTGGACCGTCATGCGGCGCTAATTCGGCAAAACCTTGCAGAGGCCTACAAGGCTTCGATCAGAAGAAAATATCTTTGGCTCGCTCGCTACCACAACGGTATCGTCTCAGAAATTCGCTCGCGATTTGACGCTGGCGAGCTGTCCGCAGCGAATTTCCTTGCTGTGGTAGGAAGAGAGGCGACTGACGTCCTCGATGAACTCATCGTGCGTTACTAATCCAGCCGTTTTCAGGCAGGCTATTAAGCTACCGCGTATCTTATTCAGGCAAGTCTGACCCTGCGGGATATTTCTATGGGCAATACGGTCTCCTCAGCTACAAAGGTTGAGTCGAATCGCATGCCCAATATCGGCAAATTCAAACGCACTGAAGTTTCGGAGGGTGAGTGTGGCGTTTAACAGGATTATTAGGGGGCTCGGCTGGCCCGACGCGCCTCAAGGCGAGATCGATTTTCCTTCTGATCGGGTGCCTGAAAACTTCTCTGACCCAGAGGTCGCTCTTTTGCCCACTCTGTTCATGGCCGAGGGCCGAGAGCAGAGTGATCTAGCTCGCGTTGGTTCCATACAAGTGGTTGGACGATCAAGCAATGCCGTGCGGCTGCGGTATCAATATGACACCGCGGTGCCCATCATTACCCAAGACCGACTTGAGCGAGTAGCAACCGAAATTGGTCTCTCAAGTCAGGGCAGTGGTAGGAACCGCTTCGACTGGACACACACCCGATGGAGCGTACAGGAAGGCGACCTCTATCGCACGGTGGTTCGTCTGTTGCTCCATAGTTCTTCTGCCAATGCGCCGACCGTCTTCAACGTGTCCACACCCAGTCGCATCGATCCTCTACAGGCGTCAGCGATGATGCCATTCAGCGCTGGCTTCACCGCCGTTTATGAAGCGATTGTGGGGGCTGCGGATACCGTGGGAATGAGATGCAATCGTGCCGACAACATTTGGGAGCATCACACTATCATCCAGGACGTCGTGTCACTGATTGATAGATCTAGGGTCGTGATCTGTGATCTGTCTGGCCGCAATCCTAACGTTTTTTATGAAGCCGGAATATCCCATACGTTAGGTCGGGAGGTCATCCTTATTACTCAGCATGCAGACGACGTCCCATTCGATTTGCGTCATATCAGGTACATCACATACCTCAACAACGCCGAGGGGTTGGAGCAACTTCAGCGTCAGTTGTCGGATCGAATGCGAACGATCCTACGCGGCTAGCGTTAGGTAGCCCTTGCCACGGGATAAAGGGCTTGCGGCTATCAATATGAAATAGAAATCAAACCCATACTTTGTGCTCAATCGGATCATGCCTATCCTTTTTTGCAATATTGCCTGGATGAAAAACTACGCAGGGCGCGATCGTGCCGATCCACCTAAGGGTGGAGGTCGTTATGTCGTTTCGGAAGGCATCGCCGGCGAGGAGCTCAACTTTGTCGCCTGCGACGACGGCTACGTGTACGGCCATTTCGAGACGATCAAGGATGAACTCGACCGCCAGGTGAAAGTCGAGCGGCTTGGGACCACCTCAGGGGCCGAGTATGCCGACAACGTTGATGTTGTCTGGACCGCCCCAATCGATGGCAACGATCCAAGGTGCGTCGTTGGATGGTATCGGAACGCGCGCGTTTATCGACGCCGCCAGCTCTTCAACGGCATTTATCCGTCGGCTCAGCACGCCGAAGATGAGCTAAGGAGTTTCCGGGTCCGAGCTAGAGCCGAGGATGCCACCCTGCTTCCATTGAAGGCGCGAACTGAGACGCTGCACCTCCGTCGTGGACCGGGGTGGAGTGGTCAAGCGAGCTGGTGGTATGCGGAGGACACGAAAGATCCGGATGCGCGGGCTTTCGTTGAAGACGTGCGGCGCATGATGCGAGGCGATGAACCACAGTCCGCGCAGCGGCCGGCGGCGAGCCGAGGTAAGTACCGTGTCGGGCAGGCGACATCTCATGTGCATTCGCGCTACCTGGAACGCCACGAGATCCAGATCAGCCCGAGGCACCGCGAGCTTGAAGACCGGTTCAAGAGGTTTGTTCGGCGCAGTCTGAGGGACGTTACATTTCCTAAAGTGTTCCGTGACGACCTTCGTTTCGTGGGAGCAGACGGGCGGGCCGTGATGGTAGAGGTAAAGCCAACCGAACCCTCGACCGTCCGCTTCGCCATTAGAACAGCAATTGGACAACTTCTCGACTACCGACAGCACCAAGGCTGGATCGGAGACCAGTTGATAGTCGTGGAGACAGAGGTCGTTAATGCTGATGATAGGGGCTTGGCACACGAGAACGGGTTTGGATTAGCGTGGCCAATAGATGAGGACAATTTCGATGTGATGTGGCCCGATGGAAGTACTGGGCTGGTGCGGCGCTCGCAAAGGAGACAGAAAGGATGACGAGACACGGAATGCCGTGAGTTTAATAGGGGCTTAGTCGGCCTGAGATTGGAGGAAGGTTTGCCTAAACTTAGATGTAAGGATTCCTAGAATATCTCCAGGCTGATATCTGACCTAAGTCATCGAAAGGCAATTAAGTGGCAAGACGACCAAGACATTTCGCCCCTCCGACCGACCAGGAAAGATGGGACTTAGCATCGGTCACAATGCAGATGCGCGTAGACGTCGTCTCAAACATGGAAGCGAATACTCCTGTCCCGGTCTACTTCGCGAATTTCGACTATTTGGAAGCCTATTGCGACTGGAACGCCCTTGTCATCGATGAGATCAGGGGTGTGAAGTTAAAAGATGCCGCATTAATACGCCACGAAGGCACACGCGTTGGCTACGGACTTGTATGGGTGAATGCTAAGACGCCGCAAAGGGAGGTGCGAAAGGCGATGGTGCATCACATTGCCGACGCGTACCATCTCCAACCGGATGAACTCTCGCCTGTCGACGCTGACCACGTAATGAACCGGGCAAGCCTCGCCAAAGTTCCTGCTTCTTGGGTAGCTGTGATGCCGGTATTTTATGAGGTAAATCAACGTACTGGTTTCATTTTTGAGAAGGGGCTGGAAGTTGATACCTCGCGATCAAAACTCCACGCGAATCCACTCCAGTTGTTCAAAATTCTCTCCGACATCTGGCCAAAATCGGTCTCCGAGTTCGAGGATGCCATGCGGAGGATAGAGAGCCAACATCGATTAGCGTACCTTACTCCAAACATCCGCGAATGGATCAAAGGCGGATTCCCGTTTGTAGCCCAATAGAGGTGCCAGGCGCTCAAAGGCGATAAAAGCAATCCAACATATCAGGAGGTTCTAGGATTATGAATATCGTCGAGTATCCCTTCCCGGGAGCTCCTAAAATGGAGGAGCTGCAATATCGCGTGTTCCCCGAATCGTTGGAGAATGATCCGCTGGTGCTTTTTCATGCCACGCTTCCAGCAGACTACGATGAGATTCTTCTAAGCGGCTTCAAGACCGCGGCTCAACTTGGCAAACCCAACGGCCTCGCGTCGGTATCGTATGCAAAACAAAGCTCGACCGCTTTGGGTCATATAAGGAACCGATACAAAAAACAGGAAGTGATTATCATAGCTGTTCAGTTCGAAAGCCTTTCTGCTCGGGAGGGCATCGTTGTTAATGCAAGCGATATTCATATTTATGATGGGACCCAGCCCACTATCATTGGGTTTTGCAGGGTGCCGGAGGACTATTTATTTGTGTGAAGTAGGCTGGCAGCGACTCTCGCGACCATCCGGCTATCCCGATCACAACATTCGAGCGGCCCGTCCACTTCGGCGCGTTGCACTATTGTAATAAGCTGAGGCCTGCTGAATCGAGCGATGGCGCGACTGCTCCATCGCCTCAGGAAGGGGAATGCCGCGATTGGCGGCCTCCGTCAGATATCCCGACCTTAGCCCATGCGCCGAAAACTCCCCAGCCTCCAATCCAGCCATTTCCGCACGCTGCTTGAGGATCGCATTGACCGACTGCGGATCGAGCGCCCGCCGCGAGACGGCGCCCCATCTTCCGATCCCCCGGAACACGCTGCCCTTGTCGATCTTCGCAGCCGCCAGCCAAGCGTTCAGCGCTTCGACGGGTCGGCCTGTCAGATAGACGACGTCATCCTGCTCGCCGCTGGTGGTTTTGGTGCGGCCGAGATGGATGGCCAAAGAGGGGAGGGGTGGGCCGCCGGGCACCTCGATCGGCGTCTCGACAGAGAGCTGCTCGACGCGCAACCCGGAGATTTCGCTGCGCCTCCGCCCGCCGGAGGCAAAGGCGACCATCAGGATCGCCTTGTCTCTGACATCGCGCAAGCTTTCGCTGGCGCAGGTCGCCAGCAGCTTGGCCAGCACGTCACCGGTGACCGCCTTGGCGCTCTTGCGGCGACGCGTCCCAGGCACGGCACGCACGGCCAGGCGGATGGCGGATTTCAGAGCAGGGGAGGCGAAGGCGCCGTCAAAACCGCGCCATTTGGTCAGCGTCGACCAGTTCGCCAGCCGACGGCGTACCGTTGATGGCGCGTGTGGTCCGACGGATTTGAGGAAACCCTGGCTTCGAAGGTTGTGGTCGACGTCGGCCGGCATGCCGTGATCCGGATCGCTCTCCCGCCGCTGCGGATCCCACAGGTGATGCGCGACGAATTTCAGCAGCAGCGCTTCGGGGGCCGGCCAGGCCAGCGATTTTTTTGTCGCCGCCAATCCCCAGGCTTCGAGATAGGCGAGATCCGAAGTCAGGGCGCGCAGCGTATTGTCGCCCATGCCCTGGTTGACGAGATGGCGCAGCGTCTCAACGTCGTGGTCGCTGAGCAGTTCGGCGAGTTCGTCGCGACGCTCGATCGGCAGCACCGCGGCAATGGTGTCGAGTTCTTCGGCGCGTCGCTCGACGGCGGTCAGTGATGTACTGGCTTTGGCCAAAGGTGCTCCAAATCGCGGGTTTCGGCGGCCTCTGGGACCTTGATTTGTCCCGATTCTTTCTGATTTGCGACTCCAGATCAACTACCATCGATAAACGATTGTTATCGATGGTTAGCGCACCAACCGTCATTCATACCATGTGAGGAACCATAACGTTGAAATAGCATTCCTTTAGCAAATCATTTACCATGATTTCAATGGCTTACGATCTCGCGAAAATCAGCATGAGTGCCCTGATGCGGCCGGCTTTCGATGCCGCCGTCGCGCTGACCCGTCTGGACGAACGGATCGCTCGTTCACCGGTCGGCCAGGGCTTCCTCGAAGGCTCCCACTTTACCGATGCCAGTGCCTCACTGTGGATCGACGGCGAACTGGTGCATCTCGAGGACCTCGTTCTCCACGACGCGACCCGAGACATCCGCACACCCACCCACGAACTCACCATCGCCCGCGATGTGCTGCGAACTCGCCGGCGCATTGCTGGCCAATCGCCGGATTGGGCACTGTCGGCCGACGGTGCCCGGGCGCTGCGAAAGACATCCGAGATCACGTCGGTCGGTGGAGGCGAGGCGGGCAGGGCCGGCGCCATTCAGCTCGCGGTCGCCATTGATCGGGAAGGGGAGGGGGAGGATGTCGATGACGTGGAAAACCTGCCCGGCGTCGATTATGCCGACATCGATGCGATCCTCGCCCGCTCTGACGCAGCTATCAAGGATGCGACACAGCCCGGGCGCGCTAGCAGCAGTCGAACATCGGAAAAGGACCCGATGATCTATGATCTCGACTGGGACGAGGATGCGCGGCTCGACGAATGGCGCAGCGTGCTGCGGCAGGCGCAAAACCTGCCGGCAGTGCTGCAGGCGATCATCGCGTTGGATGCCTGGAACGAGCTGTCCGTGCTGCAGCACGCGCCCTGGCTCGGCCGGCTGCTTTGTGCGTCGATCCTGCGCCAGGCCGGCGTCACCAGTAGCGCGCATCTTGCCGCCATCAACCTTGGCCTGAAAACCATTCCCGTCGATCGTCGCCGGCATCGCGACCGGGAGACGCGGCTGCTCGCGATCGCCCACGGGCTGATCGCGTCCGCCGAGATCGGCATGAAAGAACATGATCGGCTCACGCTGGCCCGAGCGCTGTTCGAGCGGAAACTCGACGGGCGGCGAGCGTCTTCGAAGTTGCCGGAGCTGGTCGAGCTGGTAATGGCGAAGCCATTGGTGTCGGCGGGGATGGTGGCGAAGACGCTGGACGTGACGCCGCAGGCGGCGCGGCGGATCGTTTTGGAACTCGGCCTCAGAGAGATGACGGGCAGGGGGAGGTTTCGGGCGTGGGGAATTATGTAGGTTTGGCCTGCTTGGTTCTCCGAGCTCCCGGCCTCGTGCAACAGTGATTCTACATGAAGAACCGGAATTGATAGGGTGCAGTTCCAAGACCGCTCATACGCTTTATGACGCGGGCCAGAATATGCGAGTAGCTCATCGTCACCGGTAACGGGTCATAGAGTGCATCGTTATTCCAGTTCATCTTCGACAAAGCCAGAATTGACTTCGCTGTATCGTCCCACGAGCCATGGCCTGCGTGGCGCACCAACCGCACCGGCTTCGGGGTGCTACGTGCTCCCTGAAAATAGTTTCCCTTATCGGTCACGCCTGCGACGCTGCCATGCATCCACAATAGGCACTCGCGTTGCGACAAAGGGACTAGTGATCCGCGGGCTACGGGAAATCCTGCCGCCATGCCTTTTTTGCCGCCTCGCCTGTCCTTATCAACACGTATACCGCGCCAGCCCACGTCCTCTACTATCTGGACCAGGTCGACGGACTCGCAGAGATGGAAAGCCTCCATGCATCCCGCGATCTCCTCGGACTTGAACTCCGTAGATTTGTGGACGAAGACCCGCCTCGGGGACCGTCCCGCGTGCCGGCGTCGATAAAGTTCCAGCGAGCGCGTCATGACGCGGAACATCTCGGTTCGTGATAGATAGGGATTGTCACGTTGGACCTCGACGTCGTGGGCGTCGTAGGCCACAAACTCCAGCCCGGCGCCGTCGGCGTCAAAGACCTGGCTGCAGCATGTGACGAAACGTGCGCGATCGGACGTGAGCGGACGAAGCGCGTAGGAGAGACCGATATACGCGATTTCAGGATCGGCATCCGCGAGTTTCCAAGGAACGCCACCCGCTTTGGCATAGAGTGCCAAGCCGATGCGCCACATGACACTCGCACGATGCGGGTAAGCGATCGCCTTGTCTTCCCGAACAATCTGGATCGAGATCCTGCGAGCCGCAGCCACGGCCTTCAAATGATCGTGCAGATCGAAATCATCGCCGGGAGGCCCTGAGTACGCCTTCGCCCAGCGGCTCGGTATATAGATGAACACGACGTCAAAAGCAGAGCGATTGGATTCAAGGCTATGGATCGCGCGTGTAAGCCGTTCTGACAGGGCGAGATAGGGGATCTCGGAGTTTTCAATTTCTTCGTCTGCCTCCGCACTAATTCGAACGTGGCAGGTGCTATCCGCAGCGCGCATATGGACGTTGAATACCTTGGAAAACCCAGGCCATTTGGGAATGAAGTCTCTACGTTCAGTCGGTTCAAACTCGGAATTGAGTTCTTTCATGAAGGCATAGAGCTTCTGTTCATCGCCCTCCGGTGAGATTGTAGCAACACGGATTGGGTCCGGTATAAGACCGGATGAGTAGGGGCCGAAACGCAGCAGACCCTTGAGGGGATGCAGTTCTGTGTCCGAAAGCCTATCGGGATGGAATGACAGTCTCGGCTCAGAATACGAGACATGCGGAGAGAGTTCACTGCTCATACGCCGCCCACCCGCCTTGAAAATGAATTGGTTTTGTCGAGCTTGAAGGCAGCGTCGATGCCGTTTCCGATGCCGAGCGCCCTGACTTCGTTCCCGCCATCGAACAACAGGTCGGTCCAGAACGCGACGAGATCGTTAAGTTGACGATTGTATCGTCTCACCGTGCGCTCGCGCGCGAAATCGGTGGAGAGGGCTCGGTTTTCGTCGGTAACGCCTTCGAAGACAGTGCGAGGTTCCGTCAAGAGCCATAGGTGATCGCTCGCCCAATCAAGCCTGATGGCGATCCCTTCCCACCATTTTAAGCCGGGGTGCCGCGACATAGTCCCAGCGATCTGACCAACCAGCTTTCGAAGAGGCGCCCATTGAGCTGACGTTATGTCGCGTGGCATTAGAAGATCTTTGCCCCGCTTTCGCAAAAGAAGCATGTCATGCCGTGTGGCGATTGCGCGGGACAGCGCCTCCCTGAGCAGGCCGCGCTCACCTGAATCATATCGCAATCTTCTCGTCTCGATTGAGTGGAGATCGAACGCTTTGATCCCGTAGGGGGCGAAGATCCCTGTCACGTCAGAATCGGAGCCGAATGCCAAGACTCCTGCCTGCGTACGGGTCGCGATTACGTCGAGCCCAGATTCTGCGACAGCCCTCGAAACATCGGAGGAACCGCCGATGGCGCATTCTACACGACGACATGCTGTTGGGATTTGTGCCAGGCGAATTCCGTTCAGGCGGATCACCGGGAAGCCCTTCTGCGCGGTACCGACGATGGCAGGTGTCCAAATTCGGCGGCCCTCAGCGAACGTGTCGAGTTCGCCGGTATCCAAGTTGCGGATAAGTCGGATCACGTCCCGCAGCGTTTCATCGAAACTCTCAATGCGGACTAGACCACCGTCGATCTTTGCCTCCTTCGCCTCTTTGAGCAATGATATGACCGATGGCAATGGATTGCTGTCGCCGCGGTGAAGCCAAAAGAGACCATTGGGAAATGCATCAGGAACGCCGACAGCGTCAGAGAGGCTTTTCATGATGGAGTCGTCGCGGCCAGAGTATCCTGCAACGACCAGACCGGAGCGACTGCATAGGTCGATCATCGCTTTGCGCAACCGCGCATCTTGCTCGCGCAATTCATCGGAAGTATTCTTCAGACGGCGCGAGCGAAAATCGCCGTGTAGTTTGATCTCTGCCGGCCAGCGTTCGGTTCCGATCACTTGCTGTGCTAGATCCGTCGCGTCGAGCGACACCGAAGTGAGATTACCGGTGCTATCGTATACTTTTGCGCAGGCGTCCGCGACCAGGGCATCGAAATTCGTCGTCCAGACGACCTTTGTGAACTGGGCCTTCATAAGGGTCGCGAGCGCGAGGTGTCCATAAGATGGTTTGGCGCCGGACAGCTTGCCATCAATGTAGGTGCGACGGTCGGCCTCGCTTGGATAGGCCGCCTCGAAAAGGTCCGCGTATTCTTCCGGGGAATCTGCGGCGGCATATTTACCGCTTTCGTCAATATAGGATTGTAGCCTCATCCGGATCGACGGATTGGAGAGGTCGCCGACAGTCTTGGGAGAAACCCGCTTTTGGCTGACATAGAGCTGCTGTTTGAATTCCCAGATCATATCCCAAGCAGTAGGGATGCCAGCCGCGGCGGAGGTGCCGGCACCCAGCAACCACATCAATCCGCCCTTCCGCATGGAAAAGCGCCGCACAAAATCGTCTGACTCGATGACTGCGTACGCAGAATCAGTACCCATGAGGGAATTGTGCCACCGTGGCTTGCGAAATACAGAGGCGGAAATTCAGTTCAACAGCTTTTCTGTGTATATCTGGCAAAAGCTTTAGTTCTGTGGTGCTGCGTACTATCGTTCGCGCGCCGCGTAGAGGCGAGCTTTTAGGATGTGGCGTCTTAGGTCAGGCCGGGCAGGCGCGGCAACAACGGGGAAGTCATTGCCAGGGCTCCGTGAATTGGCGAGTCTCCCGCTCGGCTGATACATGAGGGTATGGGTGTAAATTGGGCGATCAACACGATTTGGCTACCGAGAAGAGGGCGTTTCTCTCCCTGGCGATGATGAAGGGCGTTGGCTTCCACACGCTCTGGCAGGTCGCGGAGTCAAAGATATCATTCAAATCGGTTTTCAGTTCTAGCGGCGAGGAACTGGCTCAGGTGCTTAAATCGAAAGGAGCGCGTCTGCCAAGTAACTCTAAAGCCGATTGGGGTCGGATAAGGAGCGCGCTTGCCAGATCCGTTGATCAGCTCGAAGCAGTTTTTGAGGAAAGCCAAATCCAAATCGTTCTTCGCGCGGACGAAAGCTACCCGCGCGCATTGCTTCATCTCGACGATCCACCGCACTGGCTCTTCGTCCAAGGCAATATAGAAGTCCTTACCGCGCCATCTATTGCAATCGTCGGAACGCGTGATCCCTCTCCTGAAGGCTTGTGGCTCGCGGAATACGTGGGCTTGACTTTGAGGCATTGGGGCCGCCCGACCGTTAGCGGACTCGCACTTGGGATCGATCAAGCCATTCACAACGCCAGCCTTGCTGCCAAGGTGCCAACGATAGCCGTTTTGGGAACGGGAATAACAGCGGATTATCCAAAAAACATCGGTCCAATTCGGAAGAAGATAGTTGATGCCGGCGGCGCTGTAATCACCGAGTACTTGCCTGGCGAAAGCTATAGCGCCATAAACTTTGTCCGCCGCAACCGACTGCAGGCCGCCTTGGCGAGAGCGCTCATCCCGGTAGAATGGAAAGAGCGAAGCGGCACGGCACATACAGTTCGCTACGCAGCGGGCCTCGGTCGGGCCATCGCAGGTCTGCGGTTGCCGACATGGAACCATCGATCAATAAATCTTCCAGATGGCCGAGGCCCCCGACAAGTCTTCACCGTGCCAGGGCAGGACGAAGCATTTCGTGCCTTTGTCGAGAAATCTTTAAGCGACGACCTTCTTTATCGACAGACAAGTTTTCTTTAGTGGGGCGCGTAAATGTACACCTTGAAAGGCGCAATCTTTTCCCTGCGCGACACCCTCGTCGTCGAGGGCAGCATCGACCCAACGCTTATGGGCGAAACCGTTAAGCTGCTGAAGTTCTTAGTGGCCCGAAATGTCGCGCCGGTGATCGTCAGCAATAGCAGTTGGATTGAGACTGCGTCTAAGCGCGAGATACCCGATATTTTGAGTGAGATGGTCGGGCACAAGATCCCCTACTTTCGCGGTGGTCACGATATGCCGATGAAGCAGTTTGCCGGTGCCATGGAGCATATCTTGCAGACTCAAAACTGGCAGCCGGAAGAGGCGATCTATATCGGTTCGACCAAGGAGGATATGATAGCAGCCAGAAACGGGAAGCTCATGTTCCTCAACGCCCGCTGGCATGCACAGAACAGCGCTTATGGGTTCGAATTTGAGTCCCCGAAAGACATTGCTCGATTTGTCGATTGTTGCTGTCTGTCAATCGGTGACTGGTTTTGGGCAATCGAAAACGGTGACCTGAAGGTCTATTGCATAGCTCCGCTTGCAGAGTATTCAAGGTCCTACCCAACTGCCGGGGCTTATTCCACGGATGCGAAGCAGGCTGTTAAATTCAATAAAGGCGATGTGCGGTTCTGGGGCCGCTTGATGGGAGCGCGCCTCTATTTTTCCGGGTTGGGGAGAGTCATCAACTACGTGGCACCCTATCCGGGCCATCATCCCAATTCGACCCAAAAGGTTCTTTCAAATGCCCTTAAGATTGTGGCCGACACCTTGCGTGCGAGCTATTTGGTCGATCTTGTGGAACGCCATGCTCCAGCGCAAAAGTCTCAGACGGCCCGCCAGCAAGGCATAAGCCTGGACCACAAAAATCAGCTCTCCACAATCAAGCTTCGCCGTGACCCGTCGAAGACAGGACAACTCGGTGGTCGCTATAAGGCTAGCCCTCTTAAGCCAGGCAAGACCGTTTTGGTCGTTGACGACATTCTAACAGAGGGTTTTTCCCTCGAGGCGGCCCGGGCTTTCATTAAAGCCACAGGAGCTGACGTCATCTGTGCGGCCTGGCTTAAAACACCAGGAGGGAATCATTACCGCGCCCTCGCGGGGGCCACCCCCGAACTGAAGGATCCCTACAAGCCCTATGCTGCTGCCGCGACGCAAGTAAATGTGATTCCAAATGGTGCACAAATTCGAAATCTTAGGGCACCAGAGGAGGTCGCGGACGCCTTCAAACGATATTCCGCGTGGGACTGGCCATAGGATCATACGCGAGGGCGTCGGTGCAACGTCAACTATTCCAAATCCAAGTCCGCGAAAGGATTTTGCGGAACGCGCCGTGCGACGAATACACCTATAATCGATGATTCTGGCCAGATTTCGCTAATCATCTCTTTGCAGACTTTAAAGCTACATCCGGTCGTCAGCACGTCATCGAGAAGTACGACTTGCTTCCTCGGATTGCCGACAAAGCGAGTATCGATCGCCAACGACGCTCTTAACGCGTCGCGGTCTCGTCGATCTGTTTTCGTGTGCCGAGCTTCTCGTTCAATCGCTGTGTAGAGGACTTCCCGCACATCAGCACCGTGTCCCATCGCCAGTGCGACGCGATGCATTCGGTCATCATACTCAGGCGAGTCGCGCCGTTTCGATGGTGGAATCGGGACAAATGTCGTGCTTTGCCAGCTGTTAGTATTAACATTTTGAGCGATTGCCGCTCCGACATTGGCAATCGCGCGCTGCTTCCATTGCCATTGCCCGGTATTTCGAACGGCAGGGCTTTTCTTCAGGTTGCTGATGATCTGATTTGTATAACTGTGAGCGAACCCCGCCCGCGGCGTATAGGTGCCGAAATATGCGCAGGTATCGCTATCATCAAGATAGAAGTGATCGGGGCGCTCGATATCGCCAACGACCCTAAGACGAGCTGACCAGCTCGCGTCTGATGTCGTCATATTCGCGTACTCTTATAGCGCCCTCGGCCTCGAAACGCTTCGGCCATGTGAGATCCGACCGCTCAAAGCAACTGTTCAAAATGAAGAGTTTTCGTTTTTGTTTAATGGCCTCTCTCGCCTGGACGAGCGTTCCCGATGTTTCGCCAGCCTCCACAATAATGGTCGCCTCGGTAAGCGCTGACATCGTCTTATTCCGTTCGGGAAAGAAAAAACGGTTAACTCGAAAATTTTGCGCCTCGTATCGTTCAAGTGGAACCTGGCTGATCAACAAATGATCTCGCGCGATACGCTCCTGAAGGCTCGCATTCGATTTTGGGTAGACATGATTCAATGGTGTACCGATAACCGCGATCGTCTCACCCTCCGCTGCAATTGCCGCGTTGTGCGCTTCGGTATCGATACCTTCAGCGAGGCCTGATACAATTGTGAACTTATCTTGCACGAGCCTCTTCACGAGCTGTCGAACGCGGCTCAAACCGTCGGAAGTAGGTTTTCTGGTGCCAACAACTGCCACGGATCGTGTTGCTATCAACTCCCACCGGCCTTGAAAATAAAGGAGCTCTACCGGATGAGTGGCCTGTCGCAATCTCTCTGGATATTCGAGTTCTCCTCTGACACGCACGTCAAACCGAATGCCCTCAGGACCGCGGAGCTTGTCGATGACCCGGCTGGCAACCAACCTTGCTTGTTCGGGTGGAATGAAGTCAGATGGTCGCGCTTCAGGAGATTCTGCAAACTTTTCAGCGAGGGACTTGAAACTCGCGTTCTGTTCAGTCCACAGAGCCTCGTATGCACCGAGTTCCAGCGCAGCATCGATGGGGTCGACTAAGGGGCCCACTTCGTTTTTGACGTTCCAAAGGGTCGCTTGCATCATTTTCGCCCACTCCAATCGTTTTTATTCAATGCCAACGTAAGGATGCGTCAAGCTTAATTGAGACCCCCTATGGCTTCTTAACACCTTATAATGGAACAAAAAGTGAACATCAATATGGAAGTCCAATTCGCGTATATCCATCGATTGACTGAAAGGTTTGGGTCATATGGGGAGAGATCGTCCTGTCTATAGACTTTCGCTACGAAGCCGCCGTTGGTACGCTCACCCAAACCAGTTCCGGAGAATGATGTGTCAAAGCAGGCATTTATCATCGGCAGTACCGGCCAAATCGTCATGCGATTGGCAGTCTACGACAGGTTTGTAGGTCATTTCAGCTGCGCTGTCAGAACTACATTGGATGTTTATCGCGAAAACTCTCCATTACGTAAAGCCGGTTCGAGGAACGGTAAATGATACTTGGGGAAGTTGCGGGCGATACCGGGCGGCAGGCTGTTGAAAGTCTTCGGGGCTACATATATCAGATTTACGCGAGCGCACTCGCGTGGGTGTCGCTTCAGGAGGACGCCATCCTTCATCTCGAGGTCGCCGAAGACTATTCGGTGGCCGTGCACGATCTATTGAATGCTCGCCAGGTCAAGGCAACCGGCGAACCGATTACCCTCAACACCCCAAGTATCGCGCAGACCATCGACGCATTGTTTGACCTCCAGGATCGAAACCGGGGCAGGGTCGTCAATATCCAATATCTGACGACGTCAGAGGTCGGGCTCGAAAGACGCCTTGATGAGCGGATAAACGAGACGGCGGGATTGACATATTGGCATCTCGCCGCTCTGGGTGCGCCTCCAGAGCCGCTGCGGCAGCGGCTTTTATCCCTGCAGATCGGCGATCGAGCAAAGACGTTCATAAGGGGGGCGTCTGAAGAAGAACTCCGACGAGGCCTTTTCTCCCGGATCGAATGGCGATGCGGTGAGCCGAATTTGGACGGCCTCAGGGAACAACTCGAGGACGTTATCGTCGCCTGGTGTGATCGGCGAAACCAGAGTTCGAGCAACGCCCTATCCATAGTCTCTAGAATGCTGCAGCGCCTTTTGGAGGTTATCGTGTCGAAGGATCGGGTGCTTCGGCGTGCCGACCTTGTTCGTCTGTTTGATGACACCACCTCGGTCTCGGTGCCGAGGGAGATTTTCGAGCAAAAGCTGGCGGCACTCTCCGAGATCAGCCGTCGGGTCGAGACCAGCGTGGTGACCGAGCCTCTCTCCCTGCCAAGCATGTCTCAGCTCGCGCCTCGTCGTGAACTCGTCAAGGCCTGCCAGAACGCACTCGCGGACTTCGGTGTTGCCTGGCTTCATGCCGGCGCCGGATATGGAAAGACTACGATTGCATCGATGGCGGCGGCCGAAGGATTGGCGGACTGGCAGGTTGCTCGGTTTCGAGGACTCGACGCCACCCAGACAGCGCAACAGCTTCGTCGCGCCGCTGCCGACGCTCGGCTGTCCGGCGCCGCCGCTTTGATGCTCGACGACGTCGAAAATCTGGGAGCTCCTGAGGTCCGCCGGGCTATCGAGTTTCTTTGGTTGGGGCGTAGTTCAACCGGACTGAAGCTGTTGTTGACATCATCCCAGGCTCCACCCGCTTCGCTACGGCGAAACCTTCAATTGGTGGACGCGGCGGTGAAGGAGATCACGTCCTTCTCGATAGAAGAGGTGGAGGATCTGGTGGCCCTCAATGAAGGTCATCGATCTGCATTTGGTCGATATGTATATTATGGTGCGGGCGGCGGGCATCCCCAATTGGTTCATGCGCTTATACTCGGGTTGAAGCGAAAAGGGTGGCCCAGTACGGATCTGGAAACGCTTCCGGCGATTATGGGACACGACAATGACATCGAGGCGGAGCGTGCAGACGTTCGTCAACGGCTCTTCGCAGAACTTCCTCAGGACGACCTGATTTTACTTAGCCGTCTGACGCTGGTCGCCGGACACTTCAACAGCGAGCTTGCGAAGACGCTCGGTGAACTGGAGGTTCCGGTTCCACTGCCCGGCCGCGCTCTTGGGCGCCTTCTCGGGCCGTGGATCGACGTCGTCGGCAGTGATCGGTTCCGCCCGTCTTCTCTTGTAACGAACCTCGGCCCGGCGGCTCTCGGTCCCGACGCGACGAAAGCAGCGCACTCTGCGATCGCTAGATTTAGAACCAAGGGACCGGGCCTCGAAGCGTCGGAGATGGACGGTGCTCTCCTGAATGCAATGGCCGGCGAAGAGAGGGGTGCCATAGAAGCGATATTTGCGGCGGTCGTTACCACTGGCGCCGCCGAGTTGCCTATGCTTGCGACAGCCCTTCCACTGTTGCAATCCTTTTCCCTGACGCGGCCGATCTTTCCGACGGACGCTGAACTTTCTTGCAAACTCCGCATGATGCAGGTGCTGCTCCTCGCAGCAAGTGGTTCAGCAAAAACGCCGGAAGCGTACGCGGTGTTCGACGTCGAGGCGGAATCGCTTCCTGAGGCGCGAAGATTTGTAGAAGGTCTGCTCGGCAAACTCTTGCTGATACCAGGCTCGTTCGACTTGATTCCGGGAATGATCGGACGATTGTCGAAAGCACGGAAGGGAGGGTTTGCGGCCGAAAAGGCAGACGACGGGCCCGAAAGTCCGAGCCCAGTCGACGGGCTTCAAATCATGTTCGGCTGGCAGTTTTCGACGGTAAAGAATATCGAAACGCTGGATAGGCTGCTCGACGAGCTGTCCGCGATATCAGCAGAGGAGAGGGACTTCTGGCTTTCTTCGTTCGATCATCCTGGCCTAGATCGAGCGCTTGCGCTCAAAAAACCCTGGACGACAGTTGTCGCCGCCGGCGGGTCCGCCACGACGGAGATGGCCCAACGCTACGAGGCGCTGGCGACTAAGGCGCTATCGCTCGGCGATGACGAGATGGCCGCGGCCGCATGGGAGACCGCGGCGGTCATCTACGACGAGGATCTTAAAGATTCTGAGAGGGCCCTCGGCGTCATCAAAATTGCCAAACAGCAGACAAGTGGACAGACGTGGAGACTAGACCGGGCCAAGTCCAGGATACTCTTTCATCTTAAAAGGTACGCCGAGCAGATTGAGGTCGGCGAACTCTTGATCTCTTCGCCCAGCGCAAGCAATGTTGAGATGGCTTATTTTCTCCGCGAGCTAGGTATAGGCGCGGCCGAACTCGGACGACATCCGACCGATGCATCTTTTTTCGAGCGAGCGGGAGAACAGGCGAGGGCGGCAGAGATGCCCGACATGACCCTGATGGCGATCGGACTAAGCGTCGATGAGGCGATTGCCCGATATCGAGGCGGCGAAAAAGAAAAGCCTGTAATGCTCCTCCGCGACGCGTTGTTCGCACTTGAGCACGCCCCTTCCGAAGGAAGCTTGAGAAATTCTGCTCTCAAGGTTTTCATTCCACATACGATCTCCTGGCTGAACTCGAAGGTTCGCGGTGAGCCCGGGATAGCCGACGCCGCCGTGCCGCCGGGTATGAACAGCAATCCCAATCCAGACAGCCAGGTAGGTGATTTGCGCCGTGGTGACATGGACGTCGTGTGGCTTATCCTCGAAGGTGTCGAAAGACTATTTGGTATCGACGCTGGCATCGGAGCGATGCTTAGGTCGAGCGGGTGGGATGAACGGATTCCGACTCTCGTGGATGCAGCTCTGCTGGAAGGGGAGTTTGAATCGACATTGAAATCCCTTGAAACGGCGTCGTTTTTTGAGAAGTTGATCGGCTTTGTCGCCGCGCGCGCATGGAAAATTAGTGCCGACGATGGCGGTGAGCTTGACCTTGTGAATGTTGCTCGAGGCCGCGTGCCTAGACTCAACGAGCAAGAACTCCTTGGCCGGCGGTCAGTAATCTCCAAGGTCACGCTGGTGTTCGTCACGATGCTTGTCTTGCGAGATAGGCTTGAAGAGGCTGACGCGGTCCTAACCCAGGCGAACGCGCATTTGCCAATCATTAACGAGCAGGAGCTCGCCGCTCTTCGTAGTGGCACCATATCGGCCTCACAAGAGCATGCCTACTGGGGCGCCATGGGCGCCATACGCAACGCGACCATGTCCGGTGCGCCGATGGCGCCGACTGAATTGTACATCTCCTGTTATCGACTGGTGGAGCTTGCGCCATTCGATCCGTCTGGCACGTTGCTGGCGCTCTCTCTGCCCTGGATTGCGGAGGCCTGGAGCAAGGTAGTGGCGCAAAGAGGATTTCAACTCGCAAATCCCAGGGCCGCAAAACGGTCTATAGACGACTTCCTTGAGTCGAGTACATCGCCCGGGTCAAGAATTGGACGATTGCTTCTCGATCTCTTATCCAGTGTTCGTGTCCCGCTCAGCGACGAGATAGTCGTCCAGCTCCGATCGATGGCTGGCCAGGCCTGAGGCCAGACTGCATTCGGACCTCAAGTCTTCGGAGGCAATGTCTATGGGATTGAAGCGTTCAGCGAGTAGCGACGGCTCGAGCAACTATTTCGACCAAACCGCCTTTCGGCACTGCAAGCTATTACAGGCTTTCGAGTCATCGCTTGTCGGGACCTCTAACTCTTTGGCGCAACCGCTTCACATAATCTGCGCCGACAATTTTATCAGGTCCCAGGTCCAACGCGCAGTTCGCGAACGACGCGAATGAGGCATCAGTGAGCTTGAATTGACGGGGTAAATGTCGTCCATCGGAGTTTTCTTCAATGAATTCGAACCACGCCCGAAAGAAGTCAGTCAGAGACGGACGGGATGACGCCGTTCCAGCGGCGGTCAAGGTATTGTGTGCGACTGAGTGCGCTTCAGCAGCGTCGACAGCAAGCGCACCGAAGAACTCTGGAAGCGCCGGCCAGTACTTGAGATCAAATTGACCTCGGATCTGTTTCAAGGGCTCCCGCACATAGGAGTTGAAGCGGTGATTATCGCGGGCAGCATCGTTGATCACGTCGACAACATGGTAGTAGGTCTTGCTTGCAAATCCAGAATGGTTGTGAAGATCTGACCGCTCGCGCAAAAGACCGGCAAGTTCAAACGCGATCGTGCTGATCCTCTCATTCACCTCATCAAGTCGATCTCGCTGGAGCCGGGCTTCGACCATCTTTTGAGGGTTCCACACGGCGGCTGCACCGAGAAAACCGTCGGTGAACACAGAAAGGAAGAACTTGTTCTGTTCAACCTTGATCCACAGATCTTTACAGGCATCGATGAGCTCGGCGCGCCGGTCGAGCAGTCTTCTGCAAATAGCCGTTTCGGTTGGAAGAATTGAACTCTCTTTGTTATAGCGGATATGCTCCTCAAGTAGTTCTTCGAAAATTTTATGACCGGTATCCATGTCGCGCTCGCAGTTTCGATGAATTTTAGCGAAGGATAGTTGGCAGTCGAAACCATTGCGGCACCCGAAAAGAAAATAATCAGTTCCTTTCGGGTACTTCGAGACCCCCAGGTAGCTCCCTCAACTGAGGATTTAGAGAAGCTCCTGCGTTCGCAGAAAATGATACTCCCTCAGCACGCTGCCCGTTGCAAAAGTGGCGGGCTTACGGAGGGCTTCGGCGAAACCGCTTACCGTGTTTCTTTCAACCAGGAACGCCGCAATGTGACCAATCGAGAGCGATGCTGTTGGGCGAGCGCGCTTCCACACGCGGTCGACGTCGCCCGCATCGCCGAGATCAGCGGTTAGGTTCTGCCGCAACCGCCTCAGAATCTCGTTGGGCTTCTTGATGCGCTCTCGGACGCTGGGATCCTCTAATCGCCCGGTGAGCTCGCTGGTCGCCAGCACAGCGGAAAGCTGGCTAAACAGGAAACGGTCCTGCAATGTCCCGTGATCGTGGAGAGTGACCGACAATCGCAGAATGTCGCGACCTTTCATCTCCAAGACGTAGCCGTTGTCAAAGCGGATGTTGCCATCTCGGAGTAGGACAGTTTCATGTTGCAGGGCTTGGGCTTGTCCGGCCACGACTCCCTGGAGATATGCGAGAATAGCATCCTCCTGAATACCCGCCATTGCAGCACGGGTTAGTGGCTTGGCCTTACACTCAAGAAAGATGATCGTCTTCTCGTCTTCAATGACGATGTCGCATTCACCAGCAGTCCGGCCTGCGGCGTAGTTTCGGCCCTCGACAGTCGGTTCGATCCCCCGAAACCTCAGTAAAGTGCCGAGCGCCGTCTCTAAGCCCTCACCTGTAATCTTTTTTACCTCGTTGGGGGAAAGGACGGTCCTAACGGCGGTCGCGACTGCCTCATAAAAAGCAGGTCCCATCGCCGATGCCGACGGAACGGTGAAAGTCCCCGGCAGGATCGCTGTCAGGAGAGGCCGAAACATAAGATCAGCCGAGCGGGCGGCGAACGGAGAGTTATAATGTTCGTTCGGTGCTGGCGAGAAATGAACGAAATCGCGAAGCAGAGCGCCGACGGTGTCGGTAGGCAACTTCTTCTGCAGTGTCTCGCGGGAAATTAGCCCTGGGCTGCTGCGGACGTTCTCTAGGATCACTTCAACAGCGGTAATGATATCCGCAATTCCCCATCCGAGCCGCGAACGGAGGCGCTCATCGTGGACGAAGCCAAAAAAACCACGCAGGAAAAGCGGGGTGAGATAAGGTGTCCATTGTTGCTGCGAAAAGAGGTGATCGTGCAGAGTTGCTTTGGCTAACCAAGCGCCCAAATCGGTCCGCTGCGCGTTCAGGAACCAAAACTGTCCATAGCTTTCGACACCCGTTAACGCGACGACGTCCCGGGCAAGCTCGAACGCGGCGGTAAATTCCACCTGCGGGTCAAATCCACTTACTGGAAAGTCAGGTAGCCTCACCGCCAGTTGTCGCAAAAAGCCGAACGGAAGCGAAGGTTCCCTGGGCTCGTTCGTTGGATTTCGGCCGTATAGGACCTGATCGAACTCGTATCCGAGCACTGCCCGCGCGGTACGCTCAATCTGGTTAAGTGAATTCCACCTGCCCATCCTTCGGAGGTGCTCGTCGATACTGGCCGTTGCGGTGAGGAACCCTTTCGACGCTGGATCGACAGCACCGTTCTCCATCTGGAACTCGTGCCCAAAATCCCGCAACCGGCTCAATGCTGCGGCCAGATTGTCAGCCCTCATCTTGGGGCTCCCTGATAAGCATAAGCGCTTCTGCGCTGCCGTCGATTAGGTTAGATTGCATGAACAGAACCCTTTGGTAGACACGCTGCGCCGCGCATCCCTCGACAATAGCCCATTAAAGAACGTCCCACAGGTCGCAAAGATGACGTTGAACACATCATTCTTCATCCGTCCGCTACCGCTCGCCCACATCTTCAGCGCATTTTCGACAGGACGTGAGCGCGCGGTCAATCCACACTGGTACATTCACTTCTTGGCGTCGAAGTGCTCAGCGGATATCGCCTGCTGCGGGATTTTTTCCGGCTTTGATTGGGTGCAGTAGAAATCGCAAGGCCGCTCACGGTTATATTGGATCTGACGATCCCCAGGTGAGGGCCGTGGGATTTGAGGTTGATGCTGTCCACTTCAATGGAGCATATCGCTGTCACACCCTTTCCGGCGTTGGCCACAACGTTCCGCAGGAAGCGCCGACGATATTTGCAGATGCAGTCCGAGATTTGTCCGGTGCGATAGCTGCGGGATTTGAGAACCGACTACTGTAGTTTTGCCTCTATAGCGCGCCCGACGATGGTCAATTGAAGCGTCGGCTGGCCGCCGATGAAGCTCTCTTCCACCAACTCCATCATCTCCAAGCGCTCGACCAGCTTTTCGGACAGCCGCTTGTCGCCAACCAACCATCCTTTCCCCGCCTTGCGCTGGCGTCGAAAAAACGCGATCGCGCGTAGCGCGTCCCGTTGACTCCGGGTGAGGCTCTTTGCCGTCTCGGCTGGGCCAGGGTGCTCACGGGAAGGCAGCATAAGCGTTACTCCTTCACCTCTGTTGACGGCGGTGCCTCGGCGGGCCAATCGTTCGATGGCTCCTCAACGTCTTCGGCTGGATCGGGGTCACGGTCGTAAGCAAGGCGACGTTTTGCAATGACGTCCTGGAGCGTTTCGATCACCGTGACCGTTCCATGGCCCTCATTTGCAAACCGGTCGATGATCTCGGCGACAAGATCATCGAGATGCTGGAACAGCCGTTCGGCATTGTCGGGTCCATTTGTCACGATCTTCGCTCCTTAGATATCTATCCGGCGCTGCTGCCAGTCTTTGTATGGTGCCAACAGCTGTCCGGGAAATCGATCTTCGATGGCGGTTTCGACCATGGCGATCCTCACAAAGACCTCGCTGCTGTCGCGGTCTCCGGAGGGGACATCTTCGCTTTCGTCTTCCAGCTTCTGCATCAGGGCAAACAGTTCTTCGTCGGTCATCGCGGAAAGCTGATCTGCGAACTCCGCGGTATCAAAATCTTGTCCGTCTGCCATTGTTGGTCGGCTCCTCTGGTTTGGCGATAACGGCCTAGTCGTCATCGAGTTCAATCCAGACCGGCGCGTGATCACTGGTGTGCTCCCAGGCCCGCGCAAACTTGTCGACGCCGCAGGTCTGCAGTCGCTCCCGCAGTGAGGGACTGAGCAGGAAATGGTCGATGCGCAGCCCGGCATCGCGGGCGAAAGAATTCCGAAAATACTTCCAGAACGTATAGATCCTCTCGTCCGGATGGAGCAGCCTGATGGCGTCCGTCCAGCCCATGGCAACGAGCTCGGCATAGGCGGCCCGGACTTCAGGCCGAAACAGCGCATCGTCTCGCCAGCGCTCCGGCTTGTAGACGTCGAGATCCGTCGGCATCACATTAAAGTCGCCGATCAAAGCTACGGGCACATCGAGCTCGAATAGTTCTGTCGCATAGGAATGCAGCCGCTCGAACCAGCGAAGTTTATAGTCGAACGTCGGCCCAGGTGCTGGATTGCCGTTCGGAAGATATAGGCAACCTATGATGATGCCATCGATGGCAGCCTCGATGTAACGGCTGTGGCTGTCGTCAGGATCGCCGGGCAAGCCGCGTCGCGTCTCGCGCGGCTCCTGATCCCGGGCAAGGATCGCGACGCCGTTCCAGGATTTCTGGCCATGCCAGATGGCGCCGTAGCCGGCACGCTCGATTTCCCGGCGGGGAAACTTTTCGTCCGGTGCCTTGAGTTCCTGCAGACAGACGACATCAGGCTGCGCTTCGGCCAGCCACCGCAGCAGCACGTCGAGGCGACCGTTGATGCCGTTGACGTTATAGGTGGCGAGCTTCACCAGCGTTTCCGTCAGTGCTTGCGATCGCCCTTGTCCCCCTGGCCCGGCTTCGCATCATGCTTGGCGTCGTGTCGGGCATCTGCAGAGAGCGATCGGGAGACGTCGACGCTTTCCTTGAACTTACCTTCTTTGTCCCGGCGGACATAACGTTTGTCGGTTCCGGTATCGATCAGTTCGCGTTTGGTCATGGCAAGACTCCTTCATGGTTGCCGCTGTCCATAAACGCACCTGACGTCCAAAAGATGCATGCGAATCAGAGACCTATCCAGGACTCGCAAAACGAGCGGCCCCAATCAGCTAAGTCCTTGAAAATTGATTCGTTTCGACTCGGAACAATTACATGCCGATTCGCTTGAATCGCATTGGTTGTGTCAGGAGTTCAGCGTCATGGTCGCCCCGCGAGCGAATTGGAAAGGCTTCATCAAGTTCGGAGAGGTCGCTTGTCCGGTGGCGCTCTACACCGCGGCATCATCCTCGGAACGGATTGCCTTCAACACGCTAAACCGTAAGACCGGCAATCGGGTGAAGCGCGAGTTTGTCGACAGCGAGACCGGCGATCCGGTCGAACGGGACGAACAGGTGAAGGGCTACGAGATCGAGAATGGCCAATATGTCATCCTTGAACCGGACGAGATGGCGGCCGCCGTGCCCGACAGCGACAAGACGCTGAAGATCGACGCCTTCATTCCCTGTAGCGAAATCGACGATGTCTATTTCGACAAGCCGTACTATCTGGCGCCTGACAAGATGGGCACCGACGCCTTCATGCTGCTGCGCGACGGCATGAAGAAGGCCAAGGTCGCGGCGATCGCGCGAACCGTCCTTTTCCGCCGCATGCGCACCGTGTTGATCAGGCCGCACGGCAAGGGCCTGATCGCCACGACGCTGAACTTCGATTACGAGGTCCGCTCCTCTGAAGACGCGTTCGAGGAACTGCCCTACCTCAAGATCGAAGGCGAGATGCTGGAGCTCGCCGAGCACATCATCGGCACCAAGAAGGGAAGCTTCGATGCCAGTGCCTTCGACGATCGCTACGAGGCGGCCGTCGCCGAGCTGGTGAAGGCGAAAATCGAGGGCCGGTCGCTTCCGAAGAAGAAGGCGCCGCCCGTGTCCAAGCAAAGCGATCTGCTTCAGGCGCTACGCGATAGCGCCGGTATCGGTAGCAAGGCGGCATCGAAGCCCGCAGCCGCCAACGCCAACAAAAGTACTGCCCGCAAGGCGGCAAAGCCAGCCGCCACCAGGGCTAAACAGTCCGCTGCGCCAACCCGCCGCGCCGGTTGATCGGAGGATACCATGGCTGTCCGTCCCTACTGGAAAGGCTATCTCAAGTTATCGCTGGTCACTTGCCCGGTGCAGATGATGCCAGCGACCTCCGAGAACGAAAAGGTTCGCTTTCACACGCTCAACCGCGAAACCCAGAACCGCGTGGTCAGCCACTACGTGGATTCCGTCACCGGTAAGGAGGTCAAGGACGAGGACGAGGTGAAGGGCTACCAGCGTGGCGAGAACGACTACATCATGCTGGAAGACGAAGAGCTGGAGAACGTCGCGCTCGACAGCACCAAGACGATCGACATTTCGACGTTCACGCCACGCGATAGCGTCGAATGGATTTGGCTCGACACGCCCTATTATCTGTCGCCGAACGATCCGGTCGGGCAGGAAGCGTTCTCGGTGATCCGCGATGCGATGGAAGCCCAGGACATGGTCGGTATCTCGCGGCTGGTGATCTCGCGCCGGGAACGCGCCGTCATGCTGGAGCCACGCGGCAAGGGTATCGTTCTCTGGACCTTGCGCTACGGGGATGAAGTTCGTGACGAGGATACCTATTTCGCAGGCATCGATGATGACGAGACGGCGGACAGCGAAATGATGCCCCTGGTACAGCAACTCATCAAGAAGCAGACGCAACACTGGAACCCGAAGATGGTCATCGACCCGGTCCAGGATCGGTTGCTCGATATCATCGCCATCAAGAAGAAGGCGCTGAAGAAGCCGGCGAAAGCCAAGGCCTCGACATCTTCAAAATCCGCGCCGAGCAACGTCATCAATATCATGGATGCCCTGAAGAAGTCGGTCGCGGCAGAAAGCCGGTCCAGCAAATGAGACGTCCTGCCAAGCCGCTTCTCCAGGACGATAGCTTCACCGCAAAATCGCAGCCGCGCCGGAAGCGCGACCCGGCGCAGCCCAATCTACCATTCGATCCAATGCCCGAGCGGGTCGAGCCATGCTTGGCCTTGTTGAAGGCAGCTCCACCGGTCGGTCCGGATTGGGCCTACGAGATCAAGTGGGACGGATATCGTCTCGCGATCCATATCGAGCCGAAGAGTGTGCGGATCATCACCCGTGGAGGTCATGACTGGACACATCGCTTCCCGACGATTGCCGAGGCCGCCAAAAACCTGGGCGTTTCGACAGCCATTCTCGACGGCGAGGCCGTGGTGCTGAACAGCGAGGGACGGTCGGACTTTGGAGCCTTGCAGCGTTCGCTCGGCGGGCGGGGCGGCAAACGTGTTTCGACGGAATCCGTCTTGTTCGCCTTCGATCTTCTTTACTTCGATGGCCACGATCTGACCCGGACCGAGTTATCGGTCCGTCGCCATCTGCTTGAGGATCTGCTCGAGGGCGCGGTCGGAGCTATTCAGCTCTCGGAGGAAGTGCAGGGCAACGGTGTTGAACTTCTGGAGAATGCCCGTTCGCTTGGCCTGGAGGGCATTATCGCCAAGCACCGGGAGCGTCCATACCGCTCAGGCAGGACTGGCGACTGGCTGAAGATCAAATGCATTCAAAGCGAGAGTTTCATGATCGTTGGTTACGAGCAGTCGGCGGTTGCCCGCGGCGGGATCGGCAGCCTGCTGCTGGCTGCTCGCCGCGGACACGATTGGGTCTATGTCGGCGCCGTTGGCACGGGCTTCAAGGAAAAAGATGCGGCGTATCTGAAGAAGACGCTCGACAAATTGAAGACGAGGACGCCGGTTGTGCTGCTGAAGGGTAAGAACTATGTTTTCGCGCAACCGACGCTGATCGCCGAGATCGAGTTCCGCGGCTGGACCGACGACGGCAATCTGCGGCACGCCTCCTACAAAGGCTTACGTGAGATCCAGGACAATGCTGCGGTTTACGCGCTCGACTGACCTGATGTAGGCCGTCGTCGCGACTTCTAATTTTTTTCCGCTAACACTCTTGAATCGGAAATTCTCGAAAACCAAATCGATTGGTGCCAGCCGCTGATAACAGGGCTGGACTTGCTGGGAGCGCCGTCTTTCGGCGCTTCCGTACCCATGTTGCTTCAAGGAGGATATGGCTATGGCAACATCTTACGACTACGCACCTCTTTACCGTTCGAGCGTTGGCTTCGACCGGGTCTTCAATCTTCTCGAAAATGCCCAGCGCGCCCGTTCGATCAGCGACTGGCCGCCCTATGACATCGTCAAGACCGGTGACGACAGCTACCGCATCTCGATCGCAGTCGCGGGCTTTGCCCAGGACGATCTCGACATTACCTTCCAGTCCAACCTTTTGACCGTCACCGGCGAGAAGCAGGAGACCGCCAATGACGGCTATCTGCATCGCGGCATCGCCGGCCGGCCCTTCGAGCACCGATTCGAGCTCGCCGACCACGTCCGAGTGAACGGAGCAGATCTGAGCAATGGTCTTCTGTCTATCGATCTTGTCCGTGAGATCCCCGAGGCCCTGAAACCGCGGAAGATCGACATCCAGACCAACCCGGCCCTCGTGCAGTCGACCGCTCCGGTGCAGATCGAAGCACAGAAGGCCGCTTGACCGAAACTTTGGAGAGAGGCGCCGCGCGCAGCGGCGCCTGTTAAACATTCCGGGTTGGGAAGGAGAGAGATATGAAACCCGATATGTTCAGAGAACCTGTTACCATCCTTGTCGGCCTTGGCTTTCCGGCTGAGGTCCGCACTGTCATGGACGCCTACCGGTATCTGGCAGAGTGGCCGGCCTCATTGAGAGACGCTGCGCATTCAATGGCGCTCAAGGCATGCAGTGCCGCGCTCCGCGGCGAGATCGAAGCCGAGATCGCGCGCGGACTGTTCGCCGCCTTTGCTGAGAAGCATGATCTGCTGGCGCCGGGTACTGATGTCATCGCCGCTTCCCGTCGCCGGTACGACAAAGATCCGCACGTTCGCTAAGGAGGCCGAGATGCACGAGGCTTTGCAGCAGGCCGCCGCCAACGCCATGGCAATGGGACCAATGGTCCTGCTTCAGGGTATGCAGGTTGAGCGCCCGATCGATGTGGTGAGAGCCACTGCGCTCTCTGCAGACGACAAACGAACCATCCTGGCGTCATGGGCTTCGGACTTCTACGCCGTCGACTCCAAGCCGGCGTTCCGCCATATGCCTGGAACACCGAAGCCGGTTTCCATCGATGAGGTTCAGGCGGCCCTCAAAGAACTTGATCGGCGTTGCGGATATTAATTGAGCATACCAGCCGAACGGGCCGGCTCTTTTTCCTTTCGGCCGTTAGCGATCGAGATCGGAATGGTCGAGACCAAAATGATCCAGCACAAGCTCTAGATTCCGGCGGTTGGATTTGAAGTAGACGTCGAACAGGTCACCGACCAACGGGACACTTCCGGCTGCGGCATCGAAACCAATATTGACCAGCATCTTTACGAGCTTGTCGTTCGGCACGCCCAGCCGTCGCGCTTCGTTGACGATGTAAAGACTGATCGCCGCGCCGGCAAAATCGCCGAT
>Ga0105239_10000064_pt1 | contig 151674 bp, 112 predicted proteins | sample KBSC44metaG_FD_92761 | JGI IMG/M metagenome (GOLD analysis project Ga0105239, IMG submission 92761) | Corn rhizosphere microbial communities from Kellogg Biological Station, Michigan, USA - KBS C4-4 metaG | ecosystem: Host-associated > Plants > Roots > Rhizosphere > Soil | place: Michigan... | reverse complement strand
TCCCCGGCGAGATATCCCGCACCTTAGCCAACCCATCCCGGCCATCGACGGCTTCCACTACCTGGTAGTTGGCGCTAAGACAATCCTTCAAAAAATGCCGTAGCTCTTGGTTGTCCTCTACTACCAGGATCGTCTCCACCGGCGGTAAATTCAGCGCGCTGCCTTCGACCCTGGCAACAGGGAAGCTTTCCAGCCTCACACCGCCCTCAGGCACCACAGCTCTCTTTTCCTCCACACTGTAATCTTCCACTCCAACCGGAATGCCGATAATGATCTCCGTTCCCTTCAACCGCTCGCTATACACATAGATATCCCCCTTATGCAACAACGCCAGACTCTTCACAAAGGCAAGCCCAACACCCGACCCCAGGTGAGACTCCGTGATCCGGTAATACCGTTCGAACAAATGATGGATACTGGACGCCGAGATGCCGATACCCGTATCCGCAACCCGGATATAGGCATACCGGCTACCGCGGTAGGGATTCTTCAACACCAGCTCCCCGCTATACGAAGGCGCAAACCCGTCCATCGATGCAAACACCTGCAGGGTGATCTTCCCGCCCGCCTTCGTATACTTGAAGGAATTCTGCAGCAGGTTGAGCACTATCTTCTCCAGCACCTGCCGGTCGAACCAGACCTCGCCCGGCATCGCCCCGTGCAACGAGAAATCCAGTTCCTTCTGCACGGCCCAGTCCCGGAACTCCTCGGCCAGCTCTCCCATGAAACTATTCAGATTACCCGGCTGCACGCAAAGCCGTAACGACCCGCTTTCCAGCTTCCCGAAATCCATCAGCTCGTTGATCAGGCTCAGCATCCGCTGCGCATTCCGGTGCATACCCTGGAAATACCGGTGCAGCGCCGGGGAATTATGCTCCTTCATTATCTTCTCCAACGGCCCCAGGATCAGCGACAGCGGCGTACGGAATTCATGCGAGACATTCGTAAAGAATTGCATTTGCACCTGCCGCATCTCCTCCCGTTTCTTCTGTTCCAGCTCCCGCATCTTCAGCCGGGTCCGGAACCTATACAAAAGATACAGACCCGCCGCCACCAGCAACGTCAACAGCGTGATGAACCAGTCCGTTCGCCAGAAGGGTGGGGTGATCACCACGCGGATCACGGCGCCCTCCTCATTCCATACCCCATCATTGTTGGAGGCCTTTACCCGGAAAACATAATCCCCCGGACTCAGATTCGTATACACCGCCTTATTCTCCTTGCCTACATAGTTCCAGTCCGTATCCAACCCCTCTAGCTTATAAGCATATTGATTGTTCTCCGGCGTCGTATAGTTCAACGCGGAGAAAGTGAACGAGAAGGTCGACTGCCGGTAAGAAAGCCTGATCTCCTTTTTCAGCCCTATATCCATCTTTCGGTTGGCCAGCAGAAATCGGGTGATATACACCGGCGGTACAAAGGAGTTTGCTCGGATCGCCCCGGGGTAAAAGCTATTGAATCCATTGATCCCCCCAAAAAACATCTCCCCATCCTTGGTCCTTAGAAAGGCATTGGCCTCGAACTCGAGATCCTGCAGTCCGTCCCCCGTATTATATTTCTTGAACCCATGGGTCTCGGGATCGAGGCGGGTAAGCCCGTTGGAGGAGGCGATCCAGAGATTGCCCTGTCCATCCTCCGTTATCCCCTTGATAAATTCAGTGGTCAGCCCGGCCGGGTTGGGATACAGCAGAAAACTGTCCCGCGCCGCATCGAAAAGATAAAGCCCTTTCTGCCCCACCCAGAGCCGGCCCCGGCTATCCTGGAACAATACCCGCAGATCGGGCATTCGTTCCTCCCTGTCGAAGTAATGCGTAAAATGCCGCGTGCCCTCATTCCAGCAGTTGAGACCGCCGTCATCGGTGCCGATCCACAGCCTTCCTTCCTTATCTTCCAGCAGCGACACGATATTCTTCCCCGTAAGGCTGCTCTCGCCGCTGGGGTCATCGATCAGCCTGCTGAATACTCCCTTCTTCCGGTCGAAGAGATTCAAGCCGCCATAATAGGTGGCGACCCAAAAATTTCCCGAAAAATCTTCGAAACATTTCTGTACAAAATTGCTGCTGATGGAATGCACATCGGCGGGATTATTCTGATAACGCGTAAAATCTCCCCGCTGCCGGTTGAAATGATTGAGTCCGCCACCCCAGGTAGAGACCCATAACTCCCCCTCCCGGTCCTGGAAGACGTCCAGCACCGCGTTCGAAGCAAGACTCCGTTCGTTGAAAGGGTCGTTGCGGTAGTGGCGGAAAGTTCGTGCCTCCCGTGAGAACAGATCGAGACCGCCGCCATCGGTGCCCACCCAAATATCTCCATTCCCGGTCCGGTCCTCGCAAAAGGTCTTCACATCGTTATAAGAAAGGCTGCCGGACGAAGCCTCTTGCCGCCAGAGATTGAATTTCTCCATCCCTGGTGAATAGATATTGATCCCGCCCCGGTGGGTACCGACCCAGAGATTCCCCTGGCGGTCCTCGAATAAGGCCGAGATCGTTCGCTGCGATAGACTCGTTCCATTGCCCGGTTCATAGGTATAATGAAAAAAGGTGCCGGAAGCCGCATGAAAAAGATTGAGCCCTCCATTGATGCTGCCCGCCCACACCTGCCCCTTGTGATCGGTGAGCATGCACTTGATCATATTGTTGCCGAGACTCGATGCTTCCTTGTCCGAATGCCCATACCGGGTGAAGGATTTCCGCAGCGGATCGAAAAGATAAAGCCCATCGTCCTCCGTACCCAGCCAGAGATTGCCCTGCCGGTCTTCTTTTATGGAAATGATGGTATTCCCGCTCGTATTTGTGATCGCCAGGTTGACGATCGCCGTGAACTGCCCGGTCTCCGAATGAAAAACATCCAGCCCCGACTGCGTTCCCACCCAGATCTGACCCGACCGGTCTTCCAGCAGGCAATTGATCCGGTCATCCCGTAGCGACCCCGGCCCGCCACCCATCCGGAAATGCCGGGATCGTCCGGTGGAAGGATCGAATAAGTTCATGCCCCCGGAAGTCGCAACCCAAAGTTGTCCTTTATGGTCCTCCAGCAGCGCAGTGATCCCGCTGTTGCTAAGGCTTGCCGGATCATCATCCCGGTGCTTCCAGCGCGTGAACCGGTCCTTCACCCGGTCGAGCCGGTTGAGGCCGTTCGCCGTTCCGATCCACAGCTGATGCTGCCGGTCCTCCAGGATACACCGGATATAGCCGTCACTGATGCTCCCGCTGTCGGCCGGGTCGTTCCGGTACACGACCATCTCATGCCCGTCATAGCGGTCCAACCCATCCCGCGTCCCGATCCAGATGAACCCGGGACTGTCCTGGTAGATGGCTTCGATCGTGCTGTTCGACAGACCCTGCTCCGCCGAAAGATGAGTGAAGCGCAACTTGGGCCCTTGCGCGCGGACCGGACCCGCGAGCGCCAGCACACCTATTATTATAATAAGGGATTTCATCATTTACTCAAATTTAAACAATAGAACCACAAAAATGCCAGATAGAACAAATGCCGGTCGGCTGGGCTCCCTACCTTGTACCCAGTTCAAAACCACCTGCATTATGCAAACACGATTGCTTGTAAGGATACCCATCCTTCTTTTGTTCCTATCCCTGACCTCCGTCCTCTCCGCCCAAAAAAGGACCATCACGGGCAAGGTGACGGACACCAAAGACGGCTCCCCCCTCCCGGGAGTTTCCGTCCAGCCAAAAGGAAACCCAAGGTCCGGGGTCGTCACTGGTAGCGACGGCAGCTTCTCCCTTTCCGTCGACGCCAACACAAAAATCCTCGTCTTCACCTTTGTCGGCTACGGGACGATCGAACGCCCCGTCACCGGCGCTCCCATGGACATCGCGCTCACCGCCGGCTCTTCCGGCCTGAATGAGATCGTCGTCATCGGCTACGGCACCGCCCGCAAAAAAGACCTCACCGGTTCCATCGCTACCATCAGCGAAAAGGAATTTCAGAAAGGCGTCATCACGACCCCCGAACAGATGATCGCCGGCAAGGTCGCGGGCGTCTCCATCATCTCCAACAGCGGTCAGCCCGGCGCCGGCAGCACCATCCGCATCCGCGGCGGCTCCTCCCTCAACGCCAGCAACGACCCCCTCATCGTCATCGACGGCGTCCCCCTCGATAACGAGATACCCCTCGGCCAGAAAAGCGCCATCGCCGGCGCCAGCAACCCCCTCAGCTTTATCAACCCGAATGATATAGAGTCCTTCACCGTCCTGAAGGATGCCTCCGCCGCCGCGATCTATGGCACCCGCGCCGCCAACGGGGTCATCCTCATCACGACAAAAAAAGGCCATAGCGGCGGTGAGCTCAAAGTCAACTTTGCCTCCAATAATACCGTCTCCAACCTGATCAAACAGGTTGCCGTCCTCAGCCCGGCCCAGTTCCGCACCGTCGTCAACGCCAACGGCACCGCCGCCCAGAAAGCCATGCTCGGTGGCGCCAACACGAACTGGCAGGACCAGGTCTATCGAACCGGTCTCGGAACCACCGACAACATCAGCCTCAGCGGCGGGATAAAAAACCTTCCCTATCGCCTTTCCCTGGGATATCAGAACCAGAACGGCATCCTGAAGACGGACAATCTCCAAAAGACCTCGGCCAGCCTCACCCTCAACCCCTGGCTCTTCGATAACCATCTCAAGGTCGATCTCAAACTTCAGGGCAGCATCGAGAACGCCCGCTTCGGCAACCAGGCTGCCATCGGCGGCGCCGTCTCCTTCGATCCCACCCAGCCCGTCTATACAAAAAGCCCCCGCTTCGGCGGCTATTACGAATGGCTCGACCCCACCTCTGCCACCGGCCTGACCAACCTCGCCGGCCGCAACCCGCTTGGACTATTGGAAGAGCATTACGACAAGTCCACGCCAAAACGCGGCATCGGCAACCTTCAGCTGGATTATAAATTCCACTTCCTGCCCGACCTCCACGCCAACCTCAACACGGGGTTCGACCTCGCCGACGGGAAAGGCACCACCTTTATCCCCGACAGTGCCGCCGAATCGTATCTCGCCGGGGGGACAGGCGGCTCGAACAACAAATACCGGTCGACAAAGACAAACACCCTCTTCGAATTCTATCTTAGCTATAATAAGGACCTCAAGGCCATCAAAAGCCATTTCGATGTGCTCGGCGGCTACTCCTATAATAATTACCTGACGAAGATCTACAACTACGCTAACTACTACGCGAGCGGGAAAATGGTTCCCAACTCCCAACCCGCCTTCGCCTTCGATAAACCCGAACATACCCTCATCTCCTGGTTCGGCCGCGCCAACTACAACTTCGAGGACAAATACCTGCTGACAGGAACGATCCGGTATGACGGCTCCTCCCGCTTCGCCCCGCAGAATCGCTGGGCTCTCTTCCCCTCCGTCGCCTTCGCCTGGAAGATAAAGAGCGAACAATTCCTCCAAAACACCGACGTCGTCTCCGATCTGAAACTGCGGTTAGGCTACGGCCTCACCGGCCAGCAGGACGGTATCGGGAACTATGACTACCTGTCTTATTACGCGCTCAGCGACTCCAACGCCGCCTACCAGTTCGGCAACAACTACTACCAGGGGTATCGCCCGGGCGGCTTCTACGCCAACCGGAAATGGGAACAGACCGCCACTTCCAACATCGGCATCGACTACGGCTTCCTCGACAACCGCATCACCGGCGCCATCGATGTCTACTATAAGAAAACGACCAATCTCCTCAACAACGTCCCCCAACCCGCCGGGAGTAATTTCTCTGCTTATATCGTCGCCAACGTCGGTGACATGAACAATAAAGGCGTCGAGTTCAGCATCAACCTCCAGCCCATCCGCACCCGCGATCTCACCTGGGACCTTGGCTTCAACGTCACCTATAACAAGAACACCATCACCAATCTTACCGTCGTACCCAACGACACCAGTTATGTCGGCTTCCCCAGCGGTACGATCGCAGGCGGCATCGGCGGCCAGTTCGCCGAGATCAACGCCGTGGACGGCAGCAAGAACACTTTCTACCTCTACCGCCAGGTCTATGATGTAAAAGGCAACCCCATCGAAGGGGTCTTCCAGGACAAGAACGGCGACGGGATCATCAACCAGAAGGACCTTTACAAATCCAAGCCCGCCGATCCCAAGACCTTCATGGGCTTCACGACCAATGTCAATTATCGCCACTGGAACGCGGGCTTCGTACTCCGCGCCTCCCTCGGCAACTATGCCTATAACAACAACTGGAGCCAGACCGGTACCCTCAACCAGGTGCTCGGCAGCCCCGTCCTCTACAATGCCTCATCCAACTACCTGGTCACGCATTTCAAAGGCAGCAATGCCCAGGACCTGCTCAGCGACTACTACATCTCCAACGCCTCCTTCCTCCGGATGGACAACGCCACCGTCGGCTACAACTTCGGCGCGATCAGCCACTCCCGCGCCAACCTACGCGTCAACGCCGGCGTGCAGAACGTATTCGTGATCACCAAATACAAAGGCCTCGATCCCGAGATCGCGGCAGGCACGGGCAACACCCCCGGCATCGATAACAATCTCTACCCCAGACCAAGAACCTACTTCCTTGGCCTCAACCTTGATTTCTAAAAAATGCAAAAAATGAAACGCAACATATTCATTCCTCTCGCCCTTTGTATCCTGGCTGCGGCCTGCTCGAAAAAGCTGGATCGCATCCCGACCAACGATGTCACGGCCTCCGAGGTCTACAGCACCTCCTTGGGCTTCACGCAGGCCATGGCCAAGGTCTATGCCTCTTTCGCCAACACCGGCAACGTCGGCGGGACCGGCAGCGCCGACATTCCCACGCAGATCATTGCCGATGAAGGGAACTCCGATTTCCTCCGGCTTTATTTCAATCTCCAGGAGCTCACCACCGATGAGGGTGCCTGGACCTGGCAGAACGACGCCGGCATCCAGGGCCTCCACGAGATGAGCTGGTCTTCCGTCAATCCCATCGTCGACGGGCTCTACTATCGCAGCTTCTTCCAGATCTCGCTCTGTAACGACTTCATCACCCATGCCACTGACGCCGCCATTGCCAAATTCGGTAGCTCAGCCGATACTATCCGCCACTACCGCGCCGAAGCCCGTTTCCTCCGCGCCTATCAATACTGGGTGCTGATGGACCTCTTCGGCAACCCGCCCTTCGTCACGGAAAAGGATGCCATCGGCACCTTTATTCCCAAACAGATCAGCCGCGCCGATCTCTTCAAATATGTCGAGTCCGAACTGAAAGCCGCCGCCGATAGCGGCCTCGCGGCGCCCCGGCAGAATCTCTACGGCCGCGCCGACCAGGCCGCCGCCTGGGCCCTCCTCGCCCGGCTCTACCTCAACGCCCACGTCTACACCGGCACGGACCGCTACAGCGACGCGATCACGTACTGCAACAAGATCATCGCCGCCGGCTATACCCTCCATCCCGACTACACCGAGCTGATGCTCGCCGACAACAACCTCAACACCGACGAGAACATCTTCACCATCGTCTACGACGGTACCTTTATCCAGAACTATGGCGGCACAACCTACCTGATCCACGGCCCCGCCAATATCCCCGGTAGCATCACCGGCTGCAATGGAAGCTGGACCGGCCTCCGGCTCACCCAGCAGTCCATCACCCTCTTCCCTGATTACAGCGGCAACACCGATCATCGGGCACAGTTCTGGCAAACCGGCCAGACCCTCGCCATGACCGATATGTACACCGCCACCGCCGGTTTCTCGACGTTCAAATTCCGCAACGTCACCCGCACCGGCGCTCCCGCACCCGACCGCGACGCGGCAGGCAACTTCTCCGACATCGACTTCCCGCTCTTCCGTCTGGGGGAGATCTACCTCATCTACGCCGAATCCGTTCTTCGCGGCGGCACGGGCGGCGACGCCACTACGGCATACAACTACATCAATGCCCTCGGCAGACGCGCCCATAAGGACAATACCCTGACCTATATCACCCCAAGCCAGCTCACAACGGATTTCATCCTCGACGAACGCGGCCGCGAACTCTACTACGAATGCTCCCGCCGCACCGACCTCATACGCTATAACAAATTCACGACAAGCTCCTATCTCTGGGCCTGGAAGGGTGGGGTAGAGGCCGGAACGGCCGTCGCCGACAAGTACAACCTCTTCCCGATCCCGAGCACCGACCTGTCGTCAAATCCCAATCTCAAACAAAATCCCGGTTACTAGGCGGACCACAGGCCCGCCGCCCGAAGGGCCGACATTAGATAACATTCGCCGAAGGCGAAAAAAAACTGCAAATGAAAAAAATAATCTCAATAGGGCTGGGTCTCATGATCCTGGCCGGTTGCAAAAAAGACCTGGTGGAACCGGTCCTCCACTCCCCATCCAGCCTCACCGGCTTCACCGTCAATTCCAATACCGTCGTTCTCTCCAACGCCAACGACTCGACCATCGTCGCTGCCTTCAAATGGCCGGTGTCCAACTACGGCCTCTCCGTCCCCGTCACCTATACCCTGCTGATCGATCAGCCCTCCGACACCAGCGGCGCCAACGCCTGGTCCAACGCGATGAAGATCACGATCGCCACCGACAGCCTCAACAAGTCCTGGCTCGGTACCGACTTCAATAAGCTGGTCAACCAGCTCGGCCTCACCCCCGGCCTCGCCAGCCCCATCGTCGTCCGCCTCACCTCCGACGTCAACCAAAGCAACGGCACCACATCCGTCGTCCCGACCCTCACTTCTGATATCGCCATGACGGTCACCCCATACAAGATCGTCCTCATCTATCCCAAACTCTACCTTGCCGGCGACTTCCTCGTCCCCAACTGGACCCAGAAGGATCAGCCTGGCTGGATTCTTGCATCCGTAAAAAGCAACGGCTCCTATGAAGGATATGTCAACTTCCCCGGCGCGAGCAACAACTTCAAGCTCTGTACCCAGCTCGACTGGAACGGCACCAATTACGGCTGGGGCACATCGGCCACCACCATCAGTGGTAGCGGCAGTGCCGGGAACTGCTGGTACGGCCAGGCGGCCTACGCCCGGGTCACCGCGGACGTCAACGCGCTGACCATCTCCTATACACCGACAAACTGGACCATTGCCGGTGACTTCAACAGCTGGAGCACGACCGCCAATCCAATGACCTTCGATCCCACCACCAATGTCTGGACAGCCACCGGCATTACCCTATCCCCCAACACCGGCTTCAAGTTCGTCGGCGATCCCGGCTGGGTCACCAATTTCGGTGCCGACGCCAAAGGCAATCTCGCCTACGGCGCCGGAAATATTCCCGTAACAAAATCCGGCACCTTCACCGTCACCCTCGACCTGAGCCAGGGTGCAGGCAATTACACCTGGTCTCTAAAATGATCCGTATAATGATCCTGTCCGTTAGATATATCCTCATCTTCGTAACGCTGCTCATTGGGTTTAGCAATTGTAAAAAGAGCGGCGGAACTCCTGCCGGCGGCGGGACAAAACCCGCTGCCGACACTTTTATCTACAAAGGCGCCGATCCCTCCTGGATCACCCAGATGGAGACCTCCGGCATCAAATTCTATAACGCCTCCGGTCAGGCTACGGACGGCCTGGCCCTCTTGCAGTCGCTCGGTATCAATTCCATCCGTCTCCGCGCCTGGGTCGATCCGGTGGCCGGCTGGTGCAACACCGCCGATATCGTTGCAAAAGCCGTCCGTGCCCGCAAGCTCGGCATGCGGGTGATGATCGACATCCACTACAGCGATACCTGGGCCGACCCGGGCCACCAGTTTCCACCCGCCGCCTGGGCCTCCTACGATCTCCCGACCCTCACCAATGCCGTTTCCACCTACACCCAGGGCTTGCTCGATACCCTTAAGATTGCCGGGGTCGTCCCCTCCTGGGTGCAACTCGGCAACGAGACCAACGACGGCATGCTCTGGCCCCTCGGCCGCGCCTCGACAAACATGGCTAACTTCGCCGCGTTGATCAACGCCGGCTACAAGGCCGTGAAAGCCGTGAGCGACACCACACAGGTCATCGTCCACATCTCCAACGGCTACGACAACAGCCTCTTCCGCTGGATGTTCGATGGGCTCAAGGCCAACAACGCCCAATACGATATCATCGGGATGTCGCTCTATCCTACGGCGGATAACTGGTCGGCGTATAACCAATCCTGCGCAGTGAACATGAATGATATGGTCACCCGCTACAACAAACCGGTCATGGTCGTCGAGGTCGGGATGCCCGCCGATGAGGCAACCACCTGCGAAGCCTTTATAACCGATCTGATCCATAAAGTACGCGCCGTCACCGGTAATAAAGGGCTCGGCGTCTTCTACTGGGAACCCGAATGCTATAATAACTGGCAGGGCTACGGCCTCGGCGCCTTCGACAACACAGGCAAACCCACCGTCGCTATGAACGCATTTTTACCCTAGCGGGCCGGAGGCCCGCTGGCCGAAGGCCAATCATTAAATACACAAGATGAGAACACTACTCTTTGGGATCTTGCTTATACCGTTTTTTGCCTCCGCCCAACGCCACCAATCCTTCGACGCCGGCTGGAAATTCCACCTTGGCGACGCGGCCGATCCCTCAAAAGATTTCAACTATCGCACGGCTTCCGTTTTCATCAAATCCGGCCGGGCCGGCGGCACCGCCATCGCCCCCGACTTCGATGATCGCAGCTGGCGCACCCTCTCCCTTCCTCACGACTGGGCTGTCGAGCTGCCCTTCGCCAACTCGCCCGATTCCCTCGTCATGTCCCACGGCTATAAACCCGTCGGCGGCCACTATCCCGCCACCAGTATCGGCTGGTATCGTAAACATTTCACTATTCCCCCGACCGACTCGGGCCGGCGATTTGTCATTCGCTTCGACGGCATCTACCGTGATAGCAAGGTATGGATCAACGGCTTCTACCTCTGCACAAACGCCAGCGGCTACACCGGCTTCTCCTGCGACATCACCGACTACCTCCGCTATGACCACGACAACGTCGTCGTCGTCCGCGTCGACGCCTCCCAATACGAAGGCTGGTACTACGAAGGCGCCGGCATCTACCGGCATGTCTGGCTCGAGCGGACCAACAACCTCCATATCGCCGAAGACGGCCTCTTCGTTCATTCGACCGCAGGAACCGTCACCGTCGAAACAACAATAGCCAATGACGGCCCGACCAAAGCCGCCACCACCGTCTCCGCCTTTCTCACGACCCGCGAAGGAAAGCTCCTCGGCCGCGGCCCGGCCCAGCCCCTTACCCTAAGCCCCAACGAACGCAAGACGATCATCCAATCGATCCCCGTCGCACACCCCAACCTCTGGTCACCCGAAACGCCCTATCTCTATCGCGCCGGCGCCACCCTCCGTTCGGGTAACACCCTAATTGACGAAGTCAAACTCCGCATCGGTATCCGAACCATCCGCATAGACGCCGAAGGCGTCTATGTAAACAATAAATACACAAAGATAAAAGGCGTCAACAACCATCAGGACCACGCCGGCGTCGGCGCCGCCATGCCCGATTACCTGCAATTCTATCGTGCCCGTCTCCTCAAGCAGATGGGCGTCAACGCCAGCCGCACCAGCCATAATCCACCGACACCCGAATGGCTCGACGCCTGTGATAGCCTGGGCTTGCTCGTTGTCGATGAGAATCGCCTGCTCAACAGCGGCCCCGAATATCTCGGCCAGTTCCATCGCCTCATCCTTCGCGACCGCAGCCGGGCCTCGGTCTTCCTCTGGAGCCTGGGAAATGAGGAACAGGTGGTGCAAACCCGCACCGTGGGTCGCCGCATCGCTTCCACGCTCATCCAGCGGCAGAAGGAATGGGACCCGACCCGCACCTGCACCTATGGCGCGGATCTGGCGAACGTGTATTCGGGCATCAACGAGGTCATCCCCATCCGCGGATTCAACTACCGCATCATGGGCGTCGAACCCTATCATAAGGAACATCCCGGTCAACCCATCATCGGCACCGAAATGGGCAGCACCGTCACCACGCGCGGGATCTATGCAAAGGATACCGTCAACGCCTACCTGCCGGACGAGGATATGATCGCACCCTGGTGGGCCAACACCGCCGAACAATGGTGGCCCCTGGCCGCGGACAATTCGTATTGGCTGGGGGGATTTATATGGACCGGCTTCGACTACCGCGGCGAACCCACACCCTATAGCTGGCCCAACATCAGCTCGCATTTTGGGGTCATGGACATCTGCGGCTTTCCAAAGAATATTTATTACTATTATAAGTCCTGGTTCACCGGCGACGATGTCCTCCACATCTCGCCCCACTGGAACTGGAAGGGGAAGGATGGTCAGAATATTCCCGTCTGGGTGAACACCAATGCCGAAGAAGTACAGCTGTTTCTCAACAACCGCAGCCTGGGCAAAAAGACCATGGCCCGCAACAGCCACCTCGAATGGTCCGTGGCCTATGAGCCCGGCCGCCTCGAGGCCATCGCAACAAAGAACGGCAGGCGCCTCACCGCTTCCGTCGAGACCACCGGTGATGCCCATGAGGTCGTCGTCACGCCTTACAAGACCACGATGAACGCCGACGGCGTCGAGACAACCGTCGTCAACATCAGCGCCGTAGACCGCCAGGGCAGGGAAGTCCCCGACGCCGGCAACCTCATCCGCTTCCACACCACCGGCGATCTTCATATCATTGGCGTCGGCAACGGGGACCCCAGCAGCCACGAGGCCGACAGACCCGTTGCTTTCGGCCCCGATGCAGCCTCAGGTACGGCCGACCCCAATCTTTCTCCCGTGGATACGATTTCGCAACGCCACCTCTTCAACGGCCATTGCCAGGTGATCCTCCAATCCGGTTCCGAGCCCGGCATGACCCACTTCTATGCGGAGGCCGAAGGACTTCAGTCCGGTTCCACCGACATCTCGCTCATCAACCCCCATACAACACCTCACCCCGTCTTCGACCGGCAACCCCGCATCGCGACCTCAGACCCCACTGGTTCGTCCACAGTCCATCGCCCCGTCACCAAAATGCTCGGCGCCGACATCTCCTTCCTCCCCGAACTCGAAGCCCGCAACATCCACTTCTCCGATAACAAAGGCGAACGCGATGCGATAGAGATATTAAAGGACCACGGCTTCAACTATATCCGCCTGCGCATCTTTAATGAGCCCGCCCGCGATAGCGGCTATTCCCCGGGCAAAGGATTCTGTGATCTGGCCCACACTCTCGCCATGGCCAAACGCGTAAAAGCCGCCGGTCTGCGGCTCCTCCTCGACTTCCACTGCAGCGACTACTGGGCCGACCCCGGCAAACAATTCAAACCCGCCGCCTGGCGCGGCCTCGGCTTTCCCACACTCGCCGATTCGGTATATGCGTTCACAAAGCGCGTCATCGCCGCGCTGAGGCAACAAAACACCCTCCCCGATATGGTCCAGGTGGGCAATGAGATCAATCATGGCATGATCTGGCCCGAAGGCAGCATGCGCCACCCCGATAGCCTCGCAGCCCTCGTCTACGCCGGTATTCGTGGCGTCAAAGCCATCGACCCCACCTGCCCCATCATGCTGCATATCGCCCTCGGCGGGCAGAATGACGAGTCGCACTTTTGGTTGGACAACATGTTGCAACGCCGGGTACCCTTCGACGTCATAGGGCTTTCCTATTACCCACGCTGGCACGGCGGCCTCGCCGACCTGCGGTACAACGTCGACGATCTGGCCCGTCAATATGGAAAAGAGGTGATAGTGGTGGAATACACGCAATACAAGGCGGAAGTGAACAACATTGCGTTCAGCGCTCCCGGCGGCCTCGGGAAGGGCACCTGTATCTGGGAGCCGCTCAATACCTGGGAGCAGATGTTCGGCAAGGACGGCAAAGCAAACGACCTTTTGTATCTCTATGATGGTCTAAGCAAAGAATTTATAAAGTCCGGGCCTGGCCGCACGGTCAGATCCCCTTCGCAGCCATCCCGCCGTCAATCACAATATTCTGCCCGGTGATATAGGAGGCCCGATCCATCGCGAGGAACGCCGCCGCCGCGGCCACCTCCTCCACCTGGGCCACCCGGTTCAGCAACGTCCGGTCGATGATCCGTTGCAACCGCTCCGGCTGCTGCAACACTTTCTCCACCAGCGGCGTGTCCGTATTCCCATTTTTTCATGGCTCTTAATTTTAAATTTTCTCGAACCGGATATTCCGGCTCCTACCGGTCGACACCAAAAATCCGCTCACCTTCCCCTTCTTATCCCTCTCCACCTCCATCACAAACGGCCCCGTAAACACATCCCTGATAAACGGCATTAGTTCCACCGCCTCATTTCTCGGCGTCTTCACCCGTAACGTATAATCCTTCATCAACACGGTATACTTCACATCCAATTCCTTGCTGTAGTAGGTCCCCACGTATTCTTCCAATCCCTTCAGCGACACCGTCACCTTCTTCACCTTCTCCAACGCCCGGTCCTGCACGCCCGGAGAGTGCAGCACCAACGTTATCTTATCCCCCAAATCTCGAAACCGGTATTCCGTACCATTAAAGGAAAAGACCGAATCGCTCAGAGGCCGTAAATTTCTCGCCTCCACCTTCAGGCGCGTCTTCGTAACAAAGTCAAAATAATCTCCCTCCCACTTCGCCGCTCTCACCGTATCCACAACGATGTCCGGCACCGCATTCCCCCCACCCGCCGGCGGCAGGAACAGGTCCGCCACCTGCCTGCAACGATTAGCGGGGTTGATATCTCCCAGATTCGCCAGCACGATCACCGAAAAATGTTCCTCGGGAAAGCGCAGAAAGTTCGCCCGGTACCCCGCATCCGCCCCCGAATGCTCCACGATCCGCCGGCCCTTGTATTCCCCCAGCGCAACACCCGACGCATAGTTTTGCTGGGCGCCGTTATTGAAGGTCCCCGGCTCCAGCATCGCGTCGATAAACGCCCGTCCGCCCACAGCAGCCGTATAAAAATTCTCATCCCATTTCGCCAGGTCACCCACCGTCGTGAACAGATTGGTAGCCCCATAGGTATCGAACACCGGGATACTGATCGCCCACCTACCCCCAGCCCGTACATACGCAGACGTCCTGTTCGGCACGATCTCGCTATGATCACTGTGAAAATGGGTCGAGCCCATCCCCAACGGCTGAAAGAAAACGGAGTCGGCATACCGTCGCAGAGAAACCCCCGTCACCCGCTTGACAACCACTCCCAGCAATGTATAACCGGTGTTGCAATAAAGATATTCGTCTCCCGGCCGGAAGTTCAGCCCCTGCTGCCGTTGCAGCATCTCCAGAACGTCGTCCTCGGTGATCAGGTCACCATCCCGCCAACCGGCAAGCGCCTGCAGGTCCCATTGATCGCGTAGCCCGCTCGTATGATGGATCAAATGCGCGAGCGTGATCGGATGCCCGAAGTTCGGCACCTCCGGTATCCACTTCCGCACATCGTCATGCAACGACAGCTTCCCTTCCAATGCCAGCCGCTGGATGCAAGCCGCCGTGAACTGCTTGGAAATAGAGGCCACATGAAAAATGGAGCCCGGCGTGATCGCGATCGCATATTCCATATTTGACATGCCAAATCCACGCGTATAGATCACCTTCCCATTCTTCACTACAGCCAGTGCACAGCCCGGCGAGTTGGTCTTGTCCCACTCACTAAACACCCGGTCGATTTTTTTAGCAAGCGAATCGCTCACCTGGCTATAGCCGCGGCCGGACATCATGATCACCAACAGGCATACCACGGCCCGGCGAAGGAATAGGAAAGGGACCATAGACAACATTTTACAGAAAGGTAGGAAAATTCTAAATTCACGGTTCATTCATAAAAATGCCCGCTATGTCCATCGTTTCCCGACTCTCATCATTACTGATTGCCATGGCGTTCTCCGGCTCCCTGCCGGCGGAGAACGTGCACATCATTCCCGAGCCCGTTTCCGTCAAAGAGCAAGCCGGTCACTTCACGCTCACCTCCGCGACAACCATCGCCGCCACGGTCGACTCCTTTACGTCGACGGCTGCCTGGTTGAGCGATCATTTCCATCTGCAACAGGGTAAGGGAGGCAAACGCATTACGCTTATTACCCCCGCGGATCGTAACATTCTCGGGGCCGAAGGCTATACCCTTTCGGTCACCCCCTCCGGCATCCGCATCAGCGCCAATACCGCCGCCGGTATCTTCTACGGAATGCAGACCCTTCTTCAACTGGTCCCCGTCGAGGCGGTGCCCGGCCAGCCCACGAATATTCCCTGTGTCGAGATCACGGACTACCCCCGCTTCGGCTGGCGCGGTCTGATGCTCGACGTCAGCCGCCATTTCTTCACAAAGGACGAGGTCAAGCACTATATCGATGATATGGTGCGGTACAAATACAATACCCTTCACCTGCATCTCAGCGATGACCAGGGCTGGCGCATCGAGATCAAAAGTCTGCCCCAGCTCACGCAGCATGGTGCCTGGCGCGTAGCCCGCACCGGTCGCTGGGGCGAATACCTTCCGCCTCTCGCCAACGAGCCAACGCCCTATGGCGGATTCTATACCCAGGAGGAGATGCGCGAGATCATCCGTTTTGCGGCCGAACGTCACGTGACCATTCTCCCGGAAATAGATATCCCCGCACATAGCCTCGCGCTGATCTCCTCGTACCCCAATCTTTCCTGTACCCAGCTGCAGTACAGCGTCAACCCCGGCGCCCGCCCCCCGATACGCGAGGACAACGCCCTCTGCATCGGCAATGATTCTATATATTTGGTGCTCGACAAGATCATCACCGAAGTGGCCGCCCTCTTCCCCAATCCTTATATTCACATTGGCGGCGACGAAGCCTACAAAGGTTTTTGGGCCACCTGTCCCAAATGCCAGAAAAGGATGCACGACGAGAATCTCAAGAATGTCGAAGAGTTGCAGAGCTATTTTGTGAAACGCATCGAGACCATCGTCAACTCGAAGGGCAAAAAGCTCATCGGGTGGGATGAGATCCTCGAGGGCGGTCTTGCTCCTTCCGCCACGGTAATGAGCTGGCGCGGAATGTCCGGCGGCGTCGCCGCGGCAAAGATGAACCATCCCGTGGTCATGACCCCCTGGGATTACGTCTACATCGATCTCTACCAGGGAGAGCCCAATGTCGAGCCCCCCACATATGGCATGTGCCGTTTGAAGGATTCCTACACCTGGGATCCCGTTCCCGACAGCGTCGACGAAAAGTTGATCCTCGGCGGCCAGGGCAATCTCTGGTCCGAGTCCGTCCCCACCTTCCGCCATGCAGAGTATATGACCTGGCCCCGCGGCCTCGCCCTTGCCGAGGTCTACTGGAGTCCAAAGAAGGCCCGCAACTGGGATGACTTCACAAAGAGAATGGAGCAGGAGTTCAAACGGATGGATGCCGCCGGTATCAAATATGCCCGCAGCGCCTTCAACCCCATCCTCGTCCCCAAACGGCTGCCGGGCGGTGACCTTACCGTCGGTATCACCACCGAGATCGGCGGACTGGATCTCTATTACACCTTCGACCAGACCAATCCCGATCCCACCTATCCCAAATATGACGGCACCCCGGTGCGGTTTCCCATGGGCGCCAACCAGATCAATGTCGTCGCCTATCGCGATGGGCATCCCATTGGTATGCAGATCGGTGTGAAGAAGGACGATCTGATCAAACGGGCCGCCGAAGGCCATCACGTCTATTAGTCGCTTACAATCATCTCTCACAGCCCCGGTTGCCTGATAGCAGCCGGGGTTTTTATTTGAGCCCCACAACAAACCATCTTTGAGCTTATAAACAAACTACCCGACCCGGGATCAACCGAACTTTGTGCTATCAAAAGATCAAACAAATCAAAAAATCAATAATCATGGCGAAAATTTGGTTCATTACCGGTAGTTCCCGCGGCCTCGGCCGCAGCCTCACAGCAGCAGTCCTCGCAACCGGCGACAAAGTCGCCGCCACCGCCCGGGACCCGAAGCAATTAGACGATCTCAAAGCCCAATACCCCGGCCAGATCCTCCCGATCCCGCTCGATGTCACCGACAGCACGCAGATCGCCAAAGCCGTCGAACAAACGGTCAAGACCTTCGGCCGCATCGACGTCCTCGTCAACAACGCCGGATTCGGCATCAGCGGCGCCGCCGAAGCCTTCACCGACGACCAGGTCCACAGCCAGCTCGAGACCAATTTATACGCACCGATCGCCGTTACCCGCGCAGTGCTGCCCATCATGCGCAAGCAGCGGTCGGGCCGCATCCTGCAGGTCAGCTCCGTCGGCGGCCGTGTCGGCAACCCCGGCCTGACCATGTATCAGGCCGCCAAATTCGGCCTCGCCGGTTTCTCCGAAGCGCTGGCAAAAGAGGTAGCGCCCCTCGGTATTCACGTCACCTCGGTCGAACCCGGCGGCTTCCGCACCGACTGGGGCGGCGCCTCAATGACCTTCGCCCCCGAAGTCGAAGGTTATGAAGCCAGCGTCGGCGCGATCCGCAGCTTCCTGCGCAGCGGCAACTATGTCCCCATGGGCGACCCCGGCAAGGCCGCAAAGGCGATGATCAGCCTCGTCGACGAGCCCCAAACCCCCGTCCACCTCATCCTCGGCAGCGAAGCCGTCGCTCTCCTCCAGGCCGCGGACGCCGCCCGCAAAGCCGAACTCGAAAAATGGCTCCCCATCAGCCGGTCCACCGACCATGATGACGCCGTCAACTTTTTCGACACCGACGCTGGCCGCGCCTTCCTCAGCCGCTCCGAAACGAAGTAGTTGTTCATGGCCAGATAAATTGCTTGCAGCCCGATTTTTACCAAAAAATCGGGCTTTTGTATGAAATAAATTAGTTTTTAGCCAAAAACGTTAGTATATTTGGTTTCTAAACTTTACGAAGCTGGAAAAGGAATCGGTCTGGTTAAGTCTCAATCAGATCTCGGTACTGTCCCGAAAGGGACAAGTCTGTAATTAACAGGGATTTACATAATATTTTTAACAACCATGAGCTGGAACGGGAAGCAGCTGTTGCAAATTTTGCAACAGTTCAAATGGAAGGAAAACGAGAAGTCTCGCGGGAAATTGAGTACTAAAATTTGGACGCCATTATATCCGTAGGATATCGGGTGAATTCAAAAAAAGGTACTCAGTTTCGCATTTGAGCCAGTCGGATATTGAAAGACTATTTGGCCAAAGGCTACGCCCTCGACAAACGCCGCCTCGAAGACCAAACCCGTCAGCTCGACGAGCTCAAAACAAGCCGTCAAACTCCTCGGTCACGTCGTCGAAAGCAAGCCCCTCAACAAATCGGCTTCAATAACAAAGACCTATACCCCAGTATAGAAGAAAAAGCCGCACACCTCCTGTATTTCAAAAACTGACACCGCTAGGCCCTCCACGGCTCATCCGTATCCCGATACTTCCCCCGCATCGCCTTCCACAACAACCGCACCCCCGCAGACAGCAACAAAATAGCCGGGATAACGATCCGCCAAAGCAACACCGCCCGATAACCGGCTTGGGTCACCGCCGAAAGAACCCACAGGCTCAGGAACAGCCCCGCGACCAACGCGCTTCCGCCGAACAAATAACCCGATCGGTTCTCCTTCTTGAACTCCCCGCCATTAGCGACAAACAACGCCTCCACCAGCGGAACCGCTTCATCGAGGGTCATGCCCCGGTAGTCTGCCGTTAAATTCTCAAGGATATACTCGCGCTTGGTTCCGTTTTTCACCGAATCGATCGCATAATCGATGTTCTCCGAGCTAACGCCCCGGCCAATAAATCGCTGCCGGACTTCATCAAACTTACTCATGGTTAAAGAGGTTTTATACTCGGCCAAAATAAGCGTTACAACCCAAAAAGATAACTCATCGATTTCCAAATACAACGGCAAAAAAGACAATCATCACGACAACTCCGCCACTTATCAAACAGCCAAAACCCCATTCAAGAGAAAAGCTATATTTGAAAAACAATTGCTTATTATGCGTAAACACCTCGTTCCCATCGCCATTCTCCTCATCAGCGCGGCCCTCCCCGCCGCCGCACAGCAAGGCCAGCAAAAGGAAGCCACGCTGAAGTCCATCCTCCTCGAACAGTTCCGCAACGCCTGGAACAAAGAGGACTGGTACGTTCCCGTCTCGATCGCCGTCGAAGGCATCACCGCCAAACAGGCCATGTGGAGACCCGCCGATTCCAGCCACTCCGTCGCCGAGCTCGCCTATCACATCTTATATTGGAACCGCGAATCGCTCGACAAATTCTATGACCGCAAACCCGCTCCCTTCAGCGGCAACAACAACGAGACCTTCACCGCCATCACGGAAGCGACCTGGACCACCACCGTCCAGCAACTCAACCAGGTCATGTCGGATTGGGAAAAAGCCATCGAAACGGCCGACGAAGCTAAGCTGAAAAAATGGGCCTCCACCATCGATCATATCAATACACACACCGCTTACCACACCGGCCAGATCTTATACATCCGGAAACTCGCCGGCAACTGGGACGCCAACAAAGGAGTAAAGTAAAAGAGATTGCGACGGATCAAGAAAGATCCGTCGCAATCCCTTTCAATATGTTACAAATAGAAAAGAATATTTGTTCGTCTTTTTTTGCAGCCCTCTCACGTCTTTCCCGCATAAAAGCCCGCTGATTTCGTTTGCCGACAGATTTATGCCGTTTACCGCGTTTTTTGCTCCGTTTGCAGTAATGCTATCGACAGAACCCGGCACCGAAATTACCTTTGTTGTCTAAAATTACAATCGTGAGAAAATTAGTTGCTTTCCTTATCTTCTCTTTCCTATTTGCTAACCTCTCGAAGGCGCAACAACCCGGTGGAGGCGCCCCCGGCGCCAAACCCGGCGCACCCGGCGCTCCGGGCGGCAAACCCGCCGGTCCTCCTCCGGCCATCGGCCGCGCCTTCGGCAAAGTCACCGACTCCACCGGCCAGCCCATTGCGGTAACAGCAGTCGTGCTGAAGTCGACGGTCGACCCCACGACAAAAAAGAAAAAACTCGTGCTCATAAAAGGAATGGACACCAAGGCAAACGGCGAATTCAACTTCGAAGATCTGCCGATCGTCCAACCCCTGGTAGTGCGGCTCTCCGCCACCGGCTATAAGTCGCAGGACGTAAGCTTTACGATCATCCCCGCCGCGGCACAGGCCACACCGGGAAAAGCCAACAGCAATCCCTTCGGTGCCATGCCGTCCTTCGAAAAAGACTTAGGCGCGCTAAAGCTACAAACCGATGTTGCGCAGCTTGCCACCGCGACCGTCACGGCCAAGACGCCGCCCATGAAGCTCGAGCTCGATAAAAAAGTCTTCAACGTCTCGCAGAACATCGTCAGCGCCGGCGGTACCGGCGTGGATGTCATGCGTAACGTTCCCTCCGTCAACGTCGACATCGACGGTAACCTGACCCTTCGCGGCGCGACGCCCACCATCTTCATCGACGGCCGGCCTACCACGCTGACCCTCGACGAGATCCCGGCCGACGCCATCGAAAGCGTCGAGGTCATGACCAACCCCTCCGCCAAATATGATGCCTCCGGCGGCGGTGCGGGGATCGTCAACATCATCCTTAAAAAGAATAGGAAACAAGGGTATAACGGCAGTATTTCCGCAGGCATGGATTCCCATGGAAAACCTAATGCTCTTGTCGGGCTCAGCCTTCGCCAGAACAAGGTCAATTTTACACTCAACGGAATGTACAATGGCATGAATCCCCGGACCATCGGATCCACCAATAGAACGACGAATATTAACGACACGACATTCCATCTGCTTCAATCCGACCTTCAACGCAGTCCCGGGCATTTCCTGTTCGGCCAGATCGGCCTTGACTGGTTTATCACCAATAAAACGACCTTGTCCGGCTCATATATTCGGGTAGGCGGGAACTTCAAACCCACCGATCTGACCCATATTCAAACCGATGTCACTCCCCCGGCAAGTGCTGTGTATTCGCAGTACCTCCTTCGTACGACCGACAACAACCGGCAATTCGCGGTCAATGGAGCTCAGTTGGGCATGAAACATACATTCGACAAAAAAGGCGAGGAATGGACAGCCGACGCTTCTTTCTTCGATGTAAACTCAGATTTTACGTCTAACTATCATACCGATTACTATCAGGGACAACCCGGCGGTCCAGTAGCCTTGTCCACTTTGCAAACACAAAAGGGTTCCGCGGCGCCTCGTTTCTTCACCGTTCAGACGGATTATGTTAATCCTTTAACCGACAAAACGAAATTGGAGGCGGGTCTCCGGACGAGTATCCAAAAGCTGTCCAACGACAACCATTCTTTTGCGGTCGATCCCACAGGCAAATCTATCGAGACCGCCTATGGTCTGAGTGACTATACCAGCACAAGCAACGTCTATGCGGCTTATGTCAATCTTACCAGCGGGTTCGGCAACTTTGGTTATGCACTCGGACTGCGCGCGGAAAGCTCGGATTACACCGGTGACCTGCACAACAATGGCGAACATTTTCATAACTCCTATCCTGTATCGCTGTTCCCTTCTCTCTTCCTGAGCCAGAAGATGAAACACAATCAAGAGGTGCAATTGAGCGTTACCCGGAAGATCAGCCGTCCGGGTTTCTTCCAGTTGATACCCTTCACGGACTATTCCGATACGCTCAACCCCACCCGTGGTAACCCTGATCTGATCCCGGAATTCACGTATAACTCGGAATTGTCTTATATGAAGACCTTCCCGCATAACAATACGTTGCTGGTCTCGGCCTATTACAAGAACACTTCCCACCTCATCACCCGGTATCTCACCCCAGGCATCGATCCCAATGGAAAATCCGTTTGGATCAGCACCTACGAGAATGCAAATGGCGCCTATACGGTGGGCGGAGAGGTCACTTCTACGAACAATATCGCCAAATGGTGGGACATAACGCTCAACCTGAACCTGTATAACTCGCATATCAACACTGAAAATCTGAAACAACCCAGCCAACCGGATCTCTGGAGCTGGTTCGGTAAGTTCAACAGCAACTTCAAGATCCCGGGTAATTTTACGGTGCAGCTGACTGCCATTTATCAGTCAAAGACAAACCTGCCGGTGAACCTCAACAACAACCAGTTCGGTCCTCCCGGCCAGGTTCAACAAAGCTCATCTCAGGGGTATATCAAGCCTTACTATGGGATCGACATCGCTGTAAAGTACAGTTTCCTAAAGCAGAATGCGGCCACGATCACTGCCAGTATGACCGATATCTTCCGCAATCGCTCGTCTGATCAATTCAGTTTCGCCGATGGATTTGTGCAGGAATACGACCGGCTGAAGGATCCCCAGTTATTCCGCCTCGTTTTCGCTTATCGCTTCGGAAAGATGGATCTCAATATCTTCAAGCGTAAGAGCATGAACGGCCAGGGCATGGGTGACGCCGGATCAAGTATGCAACAATAGTAACAAATATAACAGAAATAAAAAGGCCCGCGCAAGCGGGCCTTTTTTAATTCAGCAGACTGCTCACACTACTCTTCAGCTGTGCCTGCGTAAACGGCTTCGCCAAAAAAGTGTCGGCTCCGGTCTCCAGCGCCGCATCCCCCGCCGCCACATCCACTCCGGAGATCATCAGGATCTTGATGTCCGGGTACAGCGACTTGAGATAAGCGATAAAATCGATCCCCAATCCATCGGGGAGCCGGTTGTCCAATACGATCAAAGTAGGCTGCTCTCTATCCAGGAACTCCCTTGCATCCGACAGGGATCGGACATGCTCGACCTCCATCCCCTTTCCGTCGAGCAACAACTCCAGCAGCAGGCACATATCACCTTCGTCTTCGATGACCAGGATCTTGATCAACGGCTTTTTTACATTAGGGCGGAACATACACAGTTTTTAATGGGTAGGGATATCAATTCCCATACCATTTACCTTTGTCGTATGAATAACGTAAAATTAGGTTGGCTCGGCCTGGGCACCATGGGGAGGCCGATGTCCCAACGTCACATCGATGCCGGTTACCCGGTCACTGTATACAACCGTAGCAAGGAAAAGGAGGCGGCTCTCAAAGCCGCCGGCGCAGCCATCGCCGCTACTCCCGCGGAGCTGATCGGGCAAACCGATATCGTCTTCCTCATGGTCTCCGACGACCAGGCCGTCCGCGACTGCTTCAATGGGGATGAAGGGCTGCTGGCCGCCGCCGCCACCGGTAAGCTCATCGTCAATATGAGCACCGTCTCACCCGGTATCAGCCGGGAGTTGGCAGCTGCCTGCAAACAACAGGGCAACGAATATCTCGACGCACCTGTCAGCGGCAGCGTAAAACAGGCGCAGGAAGGACAATTGGTCATTATGGTGGGCGGATCACCGGAGGGATATGGAAAAATAAACCCTATCCTCCAACCCCTCGGTAAGCTCATCCTCCATCTCGGCGAGGCCGGCGCGGGAAATACGGTCAAGCTCGCGATCAATCTCCTCCTCGGCTTCCACACCCAGGGACTGGCGGAGGCGACGCTCTTCGCCAATCAACACGGGATCAGGACCGAAGACTTCATGAACATCATGAATAATGGAGCAATGGGAAACCCCTTCGCAAAGATAAAGGGAGAGGTCATCATCCATAATAACTACAAACCCGCCTTTATGCTGAAGCACATGGTCAAGGACCTTGGACTTGCCCGCGCCGAAGGCTGGAAAACTCCGATGGCCGAGCTGGCCTTTCAATCCTTCCGGCAGGCGCAGGCCCAATACGGGGACGAAGACCTCATTGCAATAAGAAAGTATTTGGAACAATAGGCGCCCGGCCGCGAGCACACAGTAAAGGCCGGAAGGCACGCCGCCTCAAAGCCGCAAAAGCCCGCCGCCGCCAAACGTATGCAGCCCTGCGGACCGCCCCCCTCCAAGGGCGGTCCGCCCCCTCAACTTGCTAACGCCCCTCGCTGCACGTGATACCCCCTCCATACCTGGGTTTGCCGGCAAACGGTAAAAGCCGCCCCGCAGACTGCCAATGCGACAAAAAGACTCGACCACTCCGGTTCCATCGTCATCTTCCCGATGGCCCGCGGTGCATGTAGTAATAGGACCCAAAGCAGGAACATGACCCCTAACAGCCCCGATGCCAGCGTAAGCTTCAGCCCAGTGAAAAAGCTGAAAGCCGACAAAAGAAAGGCGGCGATCACGACATAGGACAGGAACACATGTCCCGGCATCCAGGTGGGAATCAGCGTTTGTATATAATCATTGTATTTGATGTGTAACACGGCGAAGACTACGAGCCCGATCGCAAACCAATACTGGCTCAGCGTGCCCATCAGGTTCAACGGCTTGACCCACCGGGCATCACCCGCTCCCGTATTGATGTAGTAGGCCGCGATGATAAAACCGCCGCTCCCCAGCATGAGCGCTTCGAATGGCGGAGTCCAGAGGACCGGGTTCTTCAGGTCACCCAACAAGATCGGCAAATGCAACACCAGGAAGAAAACAAAGAAACACGACCCCGCCAGCGCAGCGGCAAGCCACTTTCGCCCCAGGAACAACATCCCCACCGCCGCCAGCAGGAAAAGGATACTGCTCAGGATCATCAGGAAGGTTCGCAACGGCACGCCCGCGGGCACCGGCAACAGCCCCGTCAGGAAGTTTCGCGTCACCAACTGGTTGACGCCGAACCCGGCCACGGCGATCGCGTAAAGCACGGGTCCCAGTTCAGTTAGTTTCTTCATGCCGGTAATTTACCCCCCAACGGCTTCGATCCCCAAACATCCCCTGTACATCTCCGTACAAGATGGTACAAGCCTGCCGCCGCCCAAAAAATCCTAACTTCGTCCCGCTACAACGATAACCAATGAAAGCACTCGTCACCGGAAGCGCCGGCCATTTGGGGGAAGCCATGATCCGGACTCTCCGCGCCGCCAACCATCCCGTCCTCGGCATCGATATCCTCGAATCGCCCTTTACTGACAAAGTCGGCACCATCTTCGACCGCGATTTCGTCCACGAGTGTATGGAGGGCGTCGACACCGTCTATCACACCGCCACTCTCCACAAACCCCATGTGGCGACCCACACCCCTCAACAGTTCATCGATACCAACATCTCCGGCACCCTCAACCTCCTGCAGGAAGCCGTCGCCGCCGGCGTCAAACGCTTTATTTTCACCAGTACCACCAGCGTATTCGGCGATGCCCTGATCCCGCCCGCCGGCTCTCCGGCCGAATGGATCACCGAAGAGACCCGCCCGATCCCCAAGAATATATATGGTGTGACAAAAGAGGCTGCCGAGAACCTTTGCCAGCTGTACTACCGCAACTTCCGGCTTCCCTGTATCGTGCTGCGCACCTCCCGCTTCTTCCCCGAGGACGACGATAACAAAAAAATGCGGGACATCTACACCAGCGACAATATCAAGGCCAACGAATACCTGTTCCGGCGCGTGGACGTCGAAGACACCGTCACCTCCCTCCTGGCCGCGGCCGAAAAGGCCGAGTCCATCGGGTTCGGGAAATATATTATCAGCGCTACGACCCCCTTCACACCGGAAGACATGGCTCTCCTTCGCACGGACGCCATTGCGGTCGTCCGGCGTCTGTTCCCCGGTTACGAGGAAATATATGCCAAACGGGGCTGGAAAATGTTTCCCGCCATCGACCGGGTTTATGTCAATACGCTGGCCCGCACCGAACTCGGCTGGCAGCCCCGCCATGACTTCGCCGATCTTCTCGCCCGTCTCGCTGCCGGCGGAACGATCCGGAGTCCCCTGGCCCAGGCCATCGGCTGTAAAGGTTACCATGAAGAAGAATTTACCGAGGGACCGTACCCGGTGCACTGATCCCCCTGAAATCGACAACTTCCAGCATCCTCGCCATCATCGCAGCCTTTGTCGCCCTCTTCCGGTCGGGCCGCATCGATCCCCGTTCAACGGCCGGCCGGTGGTACGTCATCCTGACCCTCCTCACCTGCCTCCCCATATCGCACCCCATCGCGGAGAGCCCCGACGCCTCCCCGGTCAAAACAGGCTATCTCATCCTGCTCGTCGCGTTCGCGGTTGGCCTCTACTTCCAGCTCCGTAAACCCAAAGCCACTGCCGCAGCCGCTCACTAGCCAATCCCAGATCCACCGCGGTCAATCCAGGTCCGCCGCCCCCTACTCCCCAACCCTCCGCACATTGATCACCGGCCCACCCTTAGCCTTCAACCCGGCCTTATTCAAACTATAGGTAAAGCTCAACAGGAAATACCGCCGCAGCACATTATACTGCTCATCCACGATGTTTCCCTGGTTGATGCTTCGCGTGATCCCCGTATTCCGGTTCAACAGGTCCATCACGCTGAACTTGACCTCACCCCGATCCTGCTTCAGCATCGACTTGGCAACCGACGCATTCCACAAGGGGATCGTCGTATTATATCCTTCGGTGCGCCCCGTATTGAGGATGGCATTGAACTCACTGTGCACCGAGATCCCCCACGGCAGGTACCCCGTCCCATTGACCCCATAATTCTGCCGCATGTAATGGGTGTTTAGCGCCGGCTGCAGCGAATAGCTCCCCGTGTTCAGCGATAGCGACGCCGTCAGCTCCACATCGATCTTGTTGTCCCGGCTATAGTCAAAGGAAAACCGCGGACCCACCGTCGTCGAATGGATCAGGTTCCTCGCCCCATTCAAAAAGGACACGTTCTGTGCCTGCGTGAAAAAGCTTCCCACCTCCAGCCGGGAAAAGATCTTCCGCAATGGGAATCCCAGGTTTACGTCGGCGATAAGACTCCGCACGCCATTCGCATTTACAGGAGCGATCACCCTCGCACCGGAGGCGCCCACAGAATCGCTCTCCACGATCGCATGGGTAGACTCATTGTAACCGATCATTCCCATGAAGTTGGTCCGCTTTCCGGGATTGGCGGAGAAAAAGGAAAGACCCACCCGATGGGTATAGGTTCGCCGCAGGTCGGGGTTGCCCGTCCGCACATTCAGCGGATCGCTCAGGTCCGCCACCGGCTGTAGCTGCACGACGCTGGGCTGGATCGTGCTGGTGTTATAATCCAGCTGGAACATTGTCGAATTGCTGATGACATATTTGATGAGGCCGACGGGTAAAACATCCTTAAACGCCTGCCGGATCGTCTTCCCCGCGGATTTGTCCGTCGCGCGCAGCACGGCCGCCTGCAGATTAGCCCCTGCGGTGAGCATCCACTTTCCGGGGTTGCTTCGAAAGCTGAGCCCACCTCCCGAATACCGGTAATCGCTGCTGAAATCATTGCTTAACCGGGTATTGATACGATCATGTTTACCCGTCGCCGCATCCAGGTCAAAGGCCTGTTTGTTGCTGCTGCCGGTGTTCGAATTGTAAAATCCGCTAAGCGCCACCAGGCTTCGCCGTCCGATGGGTTCGGTATAGGTGATATTCCCGCCGATACTCCGCGTAATGGCATCCCGCGAAGCATATTGGTTGATGGCCGAATCGGTCACCCCACCCCCCGCATAAAAGAAATTGTCGGAGACCTGGCTCCCCGTGCTGGTGCTGTGATTGTACCCGGCATTCAGGTCCAGGGATATCGTCCGCCCTTTCTTGGCCAGTTTTTTCCGCAGCAATGCATCGGAGGTGAGATTGAAGGCCCCCGGCTGCGTCTCCGCACGGTTGGTGCCGTTGTTCAACATCGTCCCGTCGTTTAGCGCGCTGGCATAAGAGGACAGCTCGTTCTTATGGGTGTGCTGCCAGGTGAGGGATGGCGTCAGCCGCAGGGAGAACGAGCTGTCGATCTGTTGATCGAGGATAAGGTTCAGCCGTTGCTGATCGACGCTGTGTACCGTATGCGAACTGTCCGTCGTTGTATAAGTATTGCCCGGCAGGAGATTCTGTACCCTCGACTCTTTATCCGTCAAAAGCCTGACATGACTCATCGTATAGTTGGCGTTGAGGTTCGTCCTTCCCTTATCCCAGGTATTGTTATAATTGAGTCCACCGGCAGCCGTTGTCGCCACCCCTTGCTGGTTCTGTCCAAGCCCGGTGACCGGTAGCCCGTTATTACTGTTCGGATCACCCATCTGCATCTGTACGCCACCTCCCCCGTTGCGCATCCCCCTCGAGAGCGCACCCGTGAAATTCAACACATCCATCAGCGTAAAACCCTGCCGGTTCGTGTTATTCGCCATGCCGAGAAAGGACAATTGCTCGTCTCCTTTGAATTGGTTGATATTCGCCTGCCCGTCAAACCGGCCCTCGCTACCGCCCGAACCCGAACCGCGCGAACCAGAGGACCCCGCACCCCCTCCCGCCATCAACTTCCCAAACAACGCATTATTGCGCCCCTTCTTCAGTTTCAGGTTGATGGTCTTCTCACTGTTCCCATCATCCACGCCCGTAAAGCTTGCCTGGTCGCTCTTTCGGTCAAACACCTGCACCTTGTCGACCGCATCGGCATTGAGATTCTTCGTCGCCATCTTCACATCGCCCGTAAAAAATTCCTTCCCATTCACCAACACCCGCCGCACCGTCTGCCCGTTCACCTTGACCGTCCCGTCGCTCTCGATCGTCACCCCCGGCATCTTCCGCAACAGGTCCTCCACCACCGCGTTGGGCTGGGTCTTGAAATGCTCGCTATTGAACTCCAGCGTATCATTATTGACCTCCACCGGCGGCCGCCGGGCGATGACCTCCACATCCTGCAATCCAACCGGTATCAGCACGATATCCCCAACGGCAACTCCCCCGGCAGTGCCCCCAATGGCGCTCGTGCCTGTCACCGGCTTCCACACCGGCACAAATCCCGCATAAGACACCGAAAGCAAAAAGCGACCCTCCCGGTAGCCCGTAAGCCGGAACCTTCCCGCGCTGTCCGCCACGGTAAAGCTGACAAGCACGCTGTCATCGGCGTTTACCAACGAGACTGTAGCATAGGCCAGTCCCTTTCCCGCGACACTGTCGATCACCCGTCCGGTGATCGTTTGCGCGGAGGCGTGAGAACAAACAACAAGAAGCGTGAGTAATAAAGCTTTGGACATAAGGAGTTGTTTTGTCCAAAACTAGCGATCGCCAAACCCAATTCCAGTTAACCAACCTGTGAGAAAGGTTAAGCCACGTTAATATCAGTCCCGCCCATCGCAGAGCGTCCCGCCCCCGCCACAACGCAAGCCCCGCACCTCACGGTAGCACAAATCGGTAGCCAACACCCTTTATCGTCAGTATCTCGACCCGCTCATCCGCCTTCAGGTATCCCCGCAGGCGGGTAATATACACATCCAGGTTCCGGCTGTTCAGGAACGAATCGTTTCCCCATATCGCCTGCAGGATATCCTCCCTGGCGATCACCCGGTCCCGCTGCAGCCACAACTGCTTCAACAACTCACTCTCCCGGTAGGACAGCTTTCGCTCTTCGCCGCACCCCGTCAGCACCTGCCGGTTCGGATAGAAATTAAATTCCCCGATCACAAGCGTTTCGGGCATAGCCACCATAGGCGATGGCTCCTTTCGTACCCGCAGGCAGTTCTCGATCCGGACGATCAGCTCCTCCATGCTGAAGGGTTTGCGGATATAGTCGTTGCCGCCTGTCCGGAAACCCCGGACCAGATCCTCCGTCTGGGTCTTGGCCGTAAGGAAGATAATGGGGATATCGTCATTTCGCGAGCGGATCGCCTCCGCCAGCTCGAAACCGTTGACATCGGGAAGCATTACATCCAGCACACAGATATCAGGCCGGCCATTCTCAAAGGTCGTCAATACCCTCGCGCCATGCGTCTCCATCAGTACCTCGAACCCCCGGCTCTCGAGGGTCTCTTTTACGATCTTGCCCAAAAAGATCTCGTCCTCGGCGTATAATACTTTGATCCTGCTCATGCCGCCGGTAATTGAATGATGAATGTACTTCCCTTCCCCTCCCGGCTGTCCACCGAGATCCGCCCCTCATGGCGGGTGACGATATGATGCACATAGCTGAGCCCGAGGCCGTAACCCTTGATAGTATGGACATCGTTCGACGGCACGCGAAAGAACTTCTCGAAGATCTTCTCCCGGTATGCCGAGGGAATGCCGATCCCGTTATCGGCCACCGAAAGCACGACAGCCTCACCTTCCCGGGATAAATTGATCGTCAGCGCCGGATGATCCGGGCTATACTTCAACGCATTGTCGAGGAGGTTGCTGATCACGCTTCCCAGGTGCATCCGGTCCGCCCGGACAAAAAGCCCTTCGCCGCTACAGCTCAGCTGGACCACAGCCCCGGCTTTCTCCATCGGCAACCGCATGCTGGCCATCACTTCGGCCGTCAGTGCCGGCAGATCGATCCGCTCGGGCTTGAGTTCTATCTGTTTGCTCTCGAAGAGCGACAGCTTCAACACCTTGTCCACCAGCAACGACAACCGCTGCAGCTCCAGCGCTGAGATATCCAGGTATTCCCTCGTCTTTTGCGGGTCCTCCAACGCCCCAAAATGCCGCAACGCCTCCACGGCAACGGTCACGGTAGAGATCGGCGTCTTCAGCTCGTGGGTCATATTGCTGATAAATTCGTTCTTGATGGCCGCGATCTGTCGCTGTTGAACCAGGTTTCGATAAAGGAAGATGAGGGACAGCGTCGTAAAAGCCAGCAGGAGCACGCTCATCCCGATTGGCAGCCGCAGTTTCCGGAGGATATATCCAAAGGGATTGGCAAAGCTGGCCCGGTAGGCAAATGCGTTGGATAGACCGATGAACACAAATCCCGTCTTCAACTCATGTTGCGGACCGGCTTTTAGCACATCGGCATCCTTCCCCTCCACCCGTTGCAACTGGTACGGCACCGTTATGCCGGCTTTTAGCAGCACCTTTTTATAAGCGCTGTCCATTGTGGCCGTCGTCAGGGGCGGAGCGGTCGAATCGCCGTTGGACAGGTAACGGACGACCATGGGCGCATCGTCACCGGTGCCCGCGGCGGCCCGGTCGATCATTTGAGGCGGCAGGCTGTCATGGTGGATATCGGTCCGGAAGGCGATAGCCATTTGCTTCGGGGAACGCTCCTTCAACGAAAGCTTCGCCGAATCCCTCAGTGTCGCATCCAGGCTGTCCTTTATCATGGCTTTCACGCTGTCCAGCACGTTGATCATAAAAAGATTGTCTCTGCCGATGCTGGCGAAGTGCGTATCCTTCACGAGCAGCTTACCCTTGTGCCAGCGCTGTACCTGCAGATCGTACATGACATCCCGGAACGCGACATCCGTTTCCCTTCGCAGCGTATTCCATTCTTCGGCATACAGCTTCCGGATCCAGTACCCCTGGAACACCGCAACTCCGGCGATCGTTACGATCATCAGCAAAGCGGCCAACCTCAATTTCCCCGACGGCTTCATCATCCAATAAAAATAAACCCAAATTCGGTGAAAACACCTGCATTAACCTTAATTAACCTTATATCCAGTTTGATTAACCGGACCCCGGGATACATTTGGGACAAAGCATCGAACATGAAAAAAGCCGTTCTCATTCTTCTCCTGCCCATCGGCCTTTCGGCCCAGACCCGCCAGGGCGTTATCGTATTTGAAAGAAAGGTAGACGTCCATCGCACGATCCAGGACGAACAGATGAAAGCCATGGTCCCCCAATTCCAGACGGGTGCCTATGAAGTTTTGTTCAGCGACAGCATCGCCATCTATAAGGCCATGCCAAAGGATGAGGCCCCCGATCCCTTCGACAACAACACCGGCGGGAATCACTTCGTCTTCCGGTTTGGAGGTAGTGGTGACGGCGTCCTCTACCGGAATTACAGCAGCGGCCGGGTACTCGAAGAAGCCATCCTCGCCGAGACGAAATATATCATCACCGATACCCTTCGTCAACTCCCCTGGAAACTGTCCGATGAGACGGCCACCGTCCTCGGCCATCCCTGTAAAAAGGCAACGACCACTACGCCCCGCGGCGGCAAGGTGGTCGCATGGTACGCCGGCGATATCCCGCTGCCCGTCGGTCCCGAGCAGTTCAACGGCCTCCCCGGCGCCATCCTCAAACTGGACGTCGACGAGGGGACCGTCGTCTTCACCGCGAAAGAGATAAAGGATAAGGTCGACAGCCGCGACCTCAAAGCCCCCGCCAATGGCCGGCTCATCACCCGCGCCGACTACCAGAAGAAAATGGACGAGGTCCTCGGCCCCCCCGACGCCCAGGGCCGCCGGATCATCCGCAACTAATGTCAGCCGGCCAAAACCACCCGGCCCCAAAATTGCTACCAATCCCGCATGCGGCAACTCCTTACAACCCTTTCGCTGGCCGGCCTCCTGGCAATCCCCCGGCCCGCCCAGGCCCAACACGCCTTTGACGATCTCCCGATCGACGACCCCTCCAAACGTTCGATCCTCGCCAAAGGCGAAGACCCCGCAAAAAAGATCCGGGACAACATCTTCATCGTCGCAACCATCGATCATCCCGAGTGCTACCAGGGCCAGCAGGTCCGGCTTAGCTATAAGCTGTATACCGCCCTGCAAAGCACTTCCACGATAACAGCAAAACCTATCTTCAACGGCTTCGTTATAAAAGAACGCCGCCCCGACGAGACCCCGCTTCCCGACAAAACCATCGACGGCCGGCGCTACCATGGTTTCACGGTCTGGGAGACCCTCCTCACCCCGCTGCAACCCGGCGAATACACCATCGATCCCCTGAAGACCGGTAACGATGTCAGCTATACCACACCCGACGGCGGGACCGCCCACTATTCCGGCGCCGTCAGCAGCCGCAGGACGACCATCCATGTCCTTCCCCTGCCCGCGATCGATCGGCCGCCGGCCTTCACCGGTCTCGTCGGGAAATGGCAGATCCAAAGCCGGCTCTCCGCGCCCCGAACCGATTCCTCCGGCAACGACACCCTGCTCGTAGAGATCTCCGGTTCCGGCAGCTTTCAGAATATAACGGCCCCCTACATGCGCTGGCCGGCCGGTTTCCGTCATATGGAACCCGTCCAACGCTGGGAGATCTCCGACAGCACGACCCCGCAGTCCGGCCGGACCATCATCGCCATCTCCTTTACCGCTTCCATCCCCGGCCAGTATTCCCTGCCGCCCATGGAGCTTGCCTGGTTCGACCCCATCGCGGAAAGATATTATACAAAGCGTACCGACAGCCTGACCGTCCATGTCCTGTCTGCCCCGGCGCCGCCACCTTCGACTCCCGTCGCAACGACTCAACGCAAAGCCCCGGTAACCCAACAGTCCCCGCTCCTCAAATTCCTCATTCCCCTTTTTCTCGCTATCCTTGTCGGCATCGTTTTCATCTTCCGCCGCCGCCGCACGTCGCGATCAAGCGTTCCCGTGGAAAAGGCCCCCGCAACAAATCCACCCGCGGCAACCCATCCCGTCACCAACGCCCCGATCGCCAACATCCCGGTCACAAACGCACCCGGACCCATCCAACCCGCTTCTAAAGAAGAGTCCCCAACACCGATCCCCCTGCCACAAGATCTGACGAAAGAGGACCTCGCTCTCGCCGACATCAAACAAACCCTCATCCGATTTCTCCAGTCCCATCTGCAAACCGATACCTGGGCCGAAGAAGATATTCTCACTATCCTCCAACAAAAAGACCCTTCCCTTGCGGGAAAGGTCCAGTCTCTATTAGATGAATGTAATCAGTTGTTGTATTCGCCCCTAAGTCCCGAACCCAGCATCCTCGCCAGGCTCAACCGCCGCCTGGAAGCGATCGTCGGACAAGGGCCGCTATAGCGGGATCGTATACTTGCCTACCTGGTTGAGATTCTCCTCCTGCACCACGAGCCGCCCGGTATAAACAGCCGAAGGATTGCTCGTATTCGTCGCCTGGATGATATAGTTGCCCGGGGAAAGATACACCTTCATGGTCTTTCCGCTCTCCAGAACGCCGTAAGGTACGTTGTTGATATTGATCGAACAGGTGGCCGGCGTGGTCAGCAACAGCACATACTTCGTCAGCTCCGTTCCGCCGGAATTCGTCTCCTTGGGTTTGGCCGTCGTAGTGGTCCCCGTTGTTCCCGCAGTGGTAGTGGCCGTCCCCGCTGAATTTGCGCCCGTCCCCAATGCCTTCGTTCCCGTCGATCCGGCGGTCGAATCCTCGTAGCCCGTCGTCCCCGCACCCGCTCCGCTCGTCTCATCCGTCTCGGTCGCCACCCGTTCCTTTTTCTTCCTCGGCTTCTTCTCCGCGACCTCGGGCGGAGGGACAACCGCGTTGGGTTTTGTCTTTGCAGAATCGATAGGGGGCGCCGCCGTATTGGGCGCCGGCGCCGCGCTCGCCGGCGTAGTGCCGGAAACGATATTCGTGGAATCGGTCTTGGGCGCCGAATAGCCAAGCGCGGCCCTCAGTCGGCCACTCTCCATAAAGGCATAAAGACCCGCCGCCACCAACAGCACCGCCGCGGCAATGGCGGCGATCCGCCATCTCCTCGGTCGCTCCACCCGCGACAGCGGAACATAAGGCTCCTCGGGCTCCGCCTCTTCGGGCTCCTGCTCGACCCAAGCCGGCCAAGCGATCTCCGCCGACTGGTCTGTTTTCGGTTCAGGTTCCGGCACAACAACCGGCATCTCCGTTCTCGCCGCAACCGGCGCCGCCGCCACAGATGCCGCCGACACAGCCGCCGCCACAGGCACAACCTCTACCGGCGCAACCTCAACAGGTGCAGCCACCACCGGCACCGCCGCCAAAGCCGCCGCCACAGGCGCAGCCGCCAAACCAGGCGTCCCCACAGCCTCCGGCCGATGCAACAGCTCGATCAACTCCTCGGCCCGCTGCACCCGCTCCCGCGCATCCTTCACCACGCATCGCCGCACGATCTCGAGGAAGGGCTGTGGCAGCTCATTGATCTTCTCCGGCAGCTCCGGCGCCATGATATTCGTCATTATCTGCTCGCTCGTTTCGCTCTCGCTGTTCTTGAACAGCACTTTCCCCGTAATGATCTCATAGATCGTCACCCCAAGCGACCACAAGTCGAGATTATAACCGATCTTCTCATCGATCCCGTATCTTTTGACATTCAGTTGCTCCGGCGCCATATAGGGGATCGACACCACCAGCGCCGACGAACTATGATGATTGATCGAATCCGACAGCTTGCTGATCCCAAAGTCCGTGATCTTCGCCACCGGCCCATCATAGGCCTCCTTGATCAGGATATTCGCCGGCTTGATATCCCGGTGAATGATCCCGTTCTTATGCAGGTATTCCAATCCTTTCAGCACATCCGTCAGCAACTTCTTCAGCACCTCGTCGGTCGGATGAGCCGCATAATATTCGTGCAGGTTACCCCCATCCAGCAGCTCCATCACACAGGTCTGCATGACCTCCTTCTCCCCAAACGCATTCTCTTTCTCCATCTCCTCGATATCCAGGTAGCGGCAGATATTGGGATGGTCCAGGTTGATCACCCGGCGGATCTCCGCAAAGGGACTATACCGGTCCGTGGCATCGCCGCTCTTGTACAGCTTCAGCGCCACCCACCGGTCCAGCTTCCGGTCCAACGCTTTGTAGACCCTCGAAAATCCACCCTTCCCGATAAATCCCGTGCGGGGATTATATTCATACCGATTGAACAGCACAAGAGGCTCGTCCACCCGGTTCGTCGTAGCCGCATCGCTCGCGCCCGCAGCCGCCAATGGCGCCGCCGCAGAACCACCCTCCGCCGAAGGCGCCACCGTCAACCGCGCCGCCGCAAACACCTCCGCCGGTGACTTCGCTTTAGCCCCCGCTTCCTTCATCGCCGCCAATGCCGCCGCCGCGGAAGCCTCCGACGCCAACCCACCCACCTGCTCCCCCTTCACCACTCTCGCCACCATCGACCTCACCATCGACTCGGTATATTCCGCCGCCTCCCGCTCTTCCTCCGCCTCTTCCCTCGCCATCGCCGGCAACACCACCGTCTCATAGACATCGTCCTGCGTGGTGATCGGCTGCGACAACAGCTCCAACAGCTCCCGCGTATTCTGCACCCGGTCGTCGACATGTTTCGCCAGGCAACGCGCGACCACCCGGTCGAACGGCGGCGGCAGCCGCTTGACCTTCTCCGGTAAGGCCGGCGCCAGGATATTCTGGATCACCTGCTCCCGGCTGTCCTCGGGATTGTTCTTGAAAAGTATATCGTTATTGGTCAGCGCCTCGTAGATCGCAAGACCCACCGCCCAGAAATCGAGATGATAGGTGATCTTCCCGTTGAGCCCATATTTCCGGGGATTGAACTGCTCGGGCGCCATATGCGTCACCTCCACGACGATCGACGAAAGCCGCGCATCCCGCAGCGCGGCCTTTCCCGACGCAAGCCCGAAATCCGTGATCTTCACCACCGGCCCCTGCGTCGTCTCGCCCACAAGCAGGTTCGACGGCTTCAGCCGCCGGTGAACGATCCCCTTTGAGTGCAGGTAGGTTAGCCCATGCAGGATATCCGTCACCATCTTTCGCAACAACTCCACGTCCATCCGCGCCCGGTAATAGCTGCCGAAATCTCCGTCCGGCACAAGCTCCATCACACACACCTGGGTCCGCTCTTTCTCGCCCAGCGGGCCGTCTTTTTCCACGTCTTCGATATGCAGGTAACGGCAGATATTGGGATGATCCATGGCGATGAACTTCTTGACGTTCACCAGTCCGACCTTGTCCAGAGGATCGCTACCCCGGTAGATCTTCAGCGCCACAGGCAGGTAGATCTGCTTGTCGAGCGCCTTGTACACCCTCGTAAGATCCCCCCTGCCGATAAGATCGGTGGAAGGTTGATACTGGTACCGGTTGAATAATAACATGACTGTTGTTTTAAGGCTGGTTTTAAGGAGTTAAAGTGTCTTTGGCCGACGCCGCCGTCGGGACCACTGTCTGTATCTTCGCCGTATCGACCCGGACGGCCGAACCCAGTCCGCGAGCCCCCGCCGAGCCCGAACCCGCCGCCCGCAGGGAATCCGAGGCCCCGCGCGCCGCACCAACACCCGCCGCACCAACGCCCGCCGAACCCGAGCCCACCGCGCGCGAGCCACCCGCCCGTCCAAAATAATTTCCCTTGATCACAAACGCCGCCGCGGCGATCAGCACAACCATCAGCAACAGCATCCAGCTGGCCCTGCTCGGACCCCGTCCCGCCGAACCCAAAGCCGCCGCACGCGAAACCCGGGCACGCGAAGCCCGCGCACGCAAACTTCGCGCACGCGAATCAGCCGAAGCCGCCAAACCCGGGTCTGCCGCCAAAGCGGAAGGACTCACCCGTATCAGATACATCGAATAATTATCCCTCGTCTTATTAAAGCAGTAGGTCCGGAAAGCCTTGGCCAGATACATCTCCCGGTGTTCGCTCTGCTGCAGCAGGAACAGGACGTCCGCATCGGAGATATTCTCCAGCAGCCCGTCCGTACACAACAGGAAATAATCCCCCTCCCGGATATCCTCCACCCAGTGCCCCTCCGCCTCCGGCCCCGGCTCATCGGCCCGGATGGCCTTTAGCAACAAATTCCTTTGCGGATGATCTCTCGCATCTTCCTCCGACAGCTCCCCCGTCCGCACCAGGCTATGTACCAGCGAATGATCCGTCGTCCGGAAAAGCACCTTGTCCCCGCGCAGATGATACACCCGGCTGTCCCCACACCACGCAATATACGCCCGGTCCCCCATCAGGTACAAAAGCGTAAAGGTCGTCGCCATGTCCTTGCCAAGCCCCTTCAGCAGGGCATGCTCGACAAGCCGCGACCGCGCCCCCTCCAGTAAGCTATTGATCAACGGAAGTCCCACCTCCGATTCCGCCGCATTTTGCAGCCCCTGCGCTACCCCCTCGGCGATAAACTGGCTCGCCACTTCCCCACTCTCACTTCCGCCGACCCCATCGCACACGATAAAGATCCGATCCTTTTCGGAAGCGGTTCCCGGCAGCGGGAATAGGAAATCTTCCTGGTTCCGCTTGGCGCCGGTCTCGTGGAGATAGTCGATTTGGGTCACCCGCATGATCAAAAATATTTTTTTAGCAATTCCTTGAATTTCTTATTGTTCCGGATATCCCCCAGCAGCCGGTCCCGCTTGATCTGGTCATAGCTGGGCGTCTTCTTTCGGAACGATCGCTCGAACCACACGATCGACTCATCCGCCTTCCCCTGCAAGGCCAGCGAAGACCCGATCCCATACGAGGCCCAGCCATTCGTACTGTCCCGCTGATACGCTTTATGGAGGAAGTAATACGCGGAATCATACTTTCCCGTATTCAGATACACCTCTCCGATCTCAACCGGGAAAGAATGCACGGTGTCCAAATGTAAGGCGAGACTGCGGGAATAGTACGGCAAAGCCGCAGTATAATTCTGGAGCATATAGTTGCAATATCCTTGCAGGTAGATCGCATCGGGCATCGCCAACTCCTTGTCTTTTTGCACATACTCGCCAAAAGCCGCCGCCGCACCCGCATATTCCTTCTTGTCCAGGTAGACCCGGCCCAGCACATAATGCCATTCCGGATGCTTGTCCAGCAAAGAGATCGCCTTGGCCATATCCTCGATGGCGTCGGCCAGCCGCCCCTGCCTGTAATAAGCGTACCCGCGGTTGAAATAGGCGTCGGCAAAATTCCGGTCTTCCGCGATCGCCCTCTTCTCATCGGCGATCGTCTTCTCATATTGCCCCAGCTGGAAATAGCAAATTCCCAGGTCATTATATAACTCTGGCGGCAGGGTAGGAGCCACCCCCCGGGTGTTCAGCGCAAGCCGCAACGCCGTCTCATAGGCTTCCGCGGCACGGGTAAAGTCCTTCTGCGCCCGCAACGCATCTCCCTTCCCCTTCATCGCATACAGGTGCTGCGGACTCAGGCTCAGCGCCATATTGAAATTGTCGATCGCCACCCTATAGTCCTTCAGCTCATACCAGGCCAGGCCCCGTTTATAGTAAGCCTGCACGTAGGCCGGGTTGCTCCGCACGGCGTGATCATAGCTGATCACGGCCTTCATATTGTCGCCAAGCGCATAGTAGTATTCTCCCCGGGTGAACCGGTACAGCGCCGAGCCTGGCTCGATGGCAATCGCCGCATCTATATAGTGCAAAGCCGAATCCGTGTTCTTTTTCACAAAGGCATCCGCCGCCTGGTTCGCGAAGTTCACTCCATATCCCGTCACGATCCGGAGGTTGTCGGCGTCGAGTCCCTTCACCCGGGCCCGGTCAAAATCCTCCGCCGCCTCCCGAACCCTGCCCAGCCGGAGATCGCACTGGCCGCGATAGAAAAAGGGCAGCGCATTGCTGCTGTCCAGTTGAAGACAGAGGCCGAAATTATCGCTTGCCTTCTCCAGGGCCTGCCGGGGATCTCCTGCCTGGCCGTGCTGCATCAGCAACAGCCCTTTGGTCAGATAGACATGCGCGGCCTTCGGATCGATCGTCAACGCTTCGTCCAGATCGGCAAAGGCTTCATTGTACAGCTTCAGCCGGACATGCATCACCGCCTTCTGCTCATACATCCCGGTATTCGTCCGGTCCGTCGCGAGGTAGATCGTGTAGTCGGTCAGCGCCTTGAAATACTCCCCGGTGGCGGAATAGAGATCGGCCCGGTAGCGGATGGCCGCGAGATTTCCGTGATCCAGCTCATAGGCCTCCGAATAATCCTTTATCGCCAGCTCGATGTTCTTCGACTCATGGTTCAGCTTCTCATGACAACGGCCGCGGCCAAGATAATAGTCCGAGTTCTTCGGGTCCTTTCGGATCGCGTCGGTATACTCATTCAGCGCTTCCTTGTATAGGCCGGCATTGTATTTCTCCTGCAGATAGGATAGGGTGGCGTACCTGTCCGTCAGCTGCTGGATATGCGGCTGAAGACTCGCCGCCGCGTCCGGCTTCTGCCGGATAGCGTTCCGGTAGCTCTCGATCGCCTCCTTGTACTGGCGATTGTTCTCCTGTAGCCGCGCCTTGTCGATAAACCCGGCATACAGCTGGGCCGGATCGGCCTTTACCGGTTCGGCATCCGTCGTCGTCGCCACGGCCCTTGCGTCGTATTTGATCGGAATATTGTTTGCCACATCACCGGCAGTGTCCCCCGGGTTGAAAAAGGCAAGCCGGACGATGTACAGCCGCCATTGATTGCCCTCTTTTTCCGCCTTGATCTCCGCAAGCCGGTTCGTCGTTGAATAGGCCTGATCGCTGATAGCGCTCCGGCCCTTGAACAGGGAGTTGAAATAGACCTTTACATAGAGGTTTTCATTCTTCTTCACCGGGCTGCACCGGACATGGTCGAAGGCGATCGTGGCGCTGTCGCTCTTTTTATAAAGGAGATCGACATCCCGCAGATATTTGCCAAGCGCCTCCTCGCCGGCCTGGCCGGAGTGAACGACCGTAGGATTGATATCGGGTTCCACCACCACCAGCGAGTCGCGGAAGATGCGGTTGCGACTCTCCGAATAGGCAGCATGAATGCTCTCAGCCACTTCCAGGGTCTGATAGCTGTTATTCGACAGGGTATTCAGCAGGTCGTTCAGCTCCGTTTTCACCATCCTCTCCGCCTTGTATCTTATCTCCGCGGCGTCCCGGCTGGAAAGGGAGTCTTGACCGACGACCCGCCCTGCCGTCCCAAAGACGGCAACCAACAACAACAGTACGGGCGACAAGTCTTTCATAATTTGATTTTATGTTTACTCACTATTCTCCCAGCAGCTTCTTTACATAATTACTTTGCTCTTCGGGACTCGCGGGCCGGATGCTGGCGATCAGCCAACCGGAGTTCCGCGTTGGCCGCTCAAAATTCTCGACCGTAAAGATCCAGTCATGCACCTGCAGATAGTGGTATCGCAATTTTTTTACAGCGACGAATTTGATCCGGCCCCGAAGCAGCGCCTGGTAGAACGGCATGGCATAACGGCCCTCGAAAAAGTTAGGATCGAACAGGTCGGCAAGCCGCCGCTTATTGCCAAATTCCCGCTCAAGCTCCGAGAAATAGGTTTCATTCGCTGCGGGCTGGATAAAACGCCGGTCCGGTTTCACATTGCTGATCGTCACGATGACCGGCAGGGGCGCCTTCCCCTTTCCCGCAGCCTTCACCCCGCCTCCGGCCAAACCCCCATTGCTCGCCACCACATCTCCCGGCCGTGCACCCGTTGCCTTCCCGACAGCGAGTTTAAAATGGGGTCTTACCCCCGCTATCACCCACTGCGCGCTCCCGTCCGGGTTCAGCTGGATCTTAAGGATGAGGTTCGCCCGGACAAGATCCTCATGATACACGAACTGGCACACCGCCTCGGCGTACCATTGATCCCGCATAAATCCCAGCGAATCCGGTTGGTCCCGGTCGGTCGCCCGCCGGATAAAATGATCCATTTGCAGCGAATCCCAACGTTGGGTGGAATAGTTGAACAGGCTCCGGATCAGCTGCTCCCGGTTCTTATTCCAGGGGCGGCGATGAGCAAGATAGTAGCGGCGGATCGCGCTGCTCGTATCGTTGTTGAACCGGTGGATGAACTCATCCAGTTGCATCACCCTTGTCACAAAATTCGCCTCCCGCGCCGCGTCATCATTGCTGAACACCTGTGCAGGAACGGTTATCCGGCAAAGCAACAGGGGCAAAAAAAGTAAAGCTTTCGACAGGGGTGCCTTCATAATTTCAACACATTACAAGGTTTTCGTAGCGACAACCCCGATGTCCGACAACAAGACGTCCCAGAGCTTCCGGGTCGAGCCTTCATACGTTTTATTATAGGTCTTGAGTACCACATTGGCATGCTTTAGCGTAACATCGCTATACACCAGTTTGCCATCCCGGTACCCCCTGAACTCCTGTTCAAAGGAGACCGTTCCATAAAGATTGCCGTCCGGCCCCGGTTTCAGATCGCTGACATATTGTACATGCGTCCACTTCACCTCGACCCGGTCGTATTGTATCTGTTTCACCCGCTTCAGGTAATCCCGGATCTTCAGCCGGAGCACCGCGTTACGGTTATTGGAGGAGACCTCGACCGTCGCGTCCTCATTCACAAAAAGCGTCACAGCCTGGGATACCGCCTTGTCCAGCTCCTCGTAACCCGCCGTCTTATCACAAAGTACCTTCAGGTAATCAGTGAATTGTGCCGTCTTTTTCTCCGCCTTTTCCTCGAACTCCTTCCGGGTCACGTTCCCCAGCAGCGCATTCACCCGGGCCTTCGTCGCGCTGTCCTGGTTGGATAGGCCACCCGCCCCGGTGGTGTCTATTGCCAAGCCCATACCTTCCTTCATCCCAGAACCTGGGATGTTGAAATTGATACGATCAACGGGGGAAAAAACGAGATTGTCCTGCGCAAAAAGAAGGTTACACAAGAAAAGACATACCCACGCTGCTGTTATTGATTTAGAGCAGTTCATATTTCGACAATAATTTGGTGAGCGGATACGGCGGACAAGGGCAACGAATGGCCGGGTAATGACCTTTAACGGATTGGAACTTTCTCTGGCAGAGGGGAAAGCGAAAGTTACTAGGAAAAGCCGAATTGACGGCCAAAATGTACACAAAATTATTCTACCCTATTAGTGGTATTTCCCCAAACCATTGTATTTCATACTCGTTGCGTTGTCCTGGGTCGGAAGCGTGTGCAGGACCTGGCTCATCCGGTGGTTATGGACGATAATATAGACAGCGATCATGATCAGGATGGTAGCCGCGATGATCGCAATCCGTTGACCGTCATCCCAGATCCTCAACCCCGGCTGCGCTGCGGGCGCCCGGGCAGGCTCATCCGGCATGGGGGCGCTCACGGCTTCCGCCCATACCCAGCTCTTCTCCGGCACAAAAAGGTCCTGCGTCACCGGCCCCGTCTCCGGGATCAGCCGCATTTCCGGCCGGATCTCGACCTCGGGTATCGCCTCTTCCACAGGAGCCCATTCTTCAACTCGCGCTTTCGCCCGGACCCTTTCTCTGCTTGGCGCCCCCTCCATCGCGCGCACCGGTTCGGCCGCCAAACGTTCTACGTTGACAAGTACCGGTTCTTGAGGCATCCTTTCCACGTTCGGCTGTGGCGGTGCTGCCACAGGCCGGTGTAAAACTTCGATCAGTTCCTCAGCCCGTTGGACCCGGCGCCGTGCGTCCTTCACAAGGCAACGCCGCACTACTTCCCGGAAGGGGTGCGGCAGCTCATCTACCCGGTCCACGAGCTCCGGCGACAGGATATTCGACATCATTTCTTCATTGCTGTCCTGTCCATCTTTCTTGAACAGGACCTTTCCCGTGATCACCTCGTAGATCGTCACCCCAAGCGCCCATAGATCGAGGTTAGGGGCGATCCGTTCGTCGATCCCGTATTTTTTCACGTTCAGCTGCTCCGGCGCCATATAGGGGATCGACACCACCAGCGCCGAGGAATGCTCGGTCTTCGCCGCATCCAGCACCTTGCTCACGCCAAAGTCCGTGATCTTTGCGACCGCCCCGTCGGACGTTTCCCGGATGAGGATATTCGCCGGTTTGATATCCCGGTGAATGATCCCGTTCTTGTGCAGATAGGCCAGGCCGTTCAATACATCGGTCAGCAGCTTCTTCAGCACCGCCTCCGTCGGATGCGACGCGTAATATTCAAGGAGGTTGCCATCATCCAGCAGCTCCATGACACACACCTGCGTGACCTCCGGTTCGCCAAAGACATTTTCCTTTTCGATCTCTTCGATATCGAGGTATCGGCAGATATTGGGATGATCGAGGTTGATCACCCGCTGGATCTCCGCGGTCGGACTGCACCGCTCGGAAATGTCCGCCGATTTATAAAATTTCAGCGCCACCCACCGGTTGAGCTTTTTGTCCAGGGCCCGGTACACCCTCGCAAATCCACCCTTGCCGATCAGCGCCTTACCCGGATCATACTCATACCGGCTAAAAAAGGGATGCACTTCCCGGATGCTTCTCGCTGGCGCCGCCGCGACAGCCGCCATCACGGGTGCCGCCGCGACAGAGGCCATCACCGGCGCCGCACCTGCCGCCGCCGGCGCCCCCATCTCCACCGCCGGCTCCTCTTTCATCGCCACCACCGGCGCCTCGGCAAGCTCCGCGGCATCCGTCTTGGGCAGGATCACAAACGGCCCCTTATGCACGGGAAAGATCCCCGTGATCGGCTGGCTCAGCAGCTCGATCAGCTCCCTCGTATTCTGCGGCCGCCGCTCGGCATGCTTCATGAGACACCGGGAAACGAACCGGTCAAAGGGCGCCGGCAGCCGGTGCACCTTCTCGGGCAGGGTGGGGGAAAGGATATTCCGGATCACCTGCTCCCGGCTGTCCCGCGGACTATTCCGGAAAAGGACATCGTTGTCCATGATCGCTTCGTACACCGCCAGGCCCAGCGCCCAGAAATCGACATGATATGAGACGCTTCCTTCAACACCATATTCTTTGGGGTTGAATTGCTCGGGCGCGATCCTCGTCACCTCCATCACCATCGAGGAGAAATGCGCATCCCTCGACGCCGCCTTCCCCGCCCCCAATCCAAAATCCGTGATCTTCACCACCGGGCCCTGCGTCGTCATCCCGACAAGCAGGTTGGACGGTTTAAGCCGCCGGTGCACGATCCGCTGCGCATGCAGGTAGGTGAGACCGTGAAGGATATCCAGCACCATCTTCCGCAACAACTCCGGTTGCCGGTTCGCCTGGTAATAGCTGGCAAAATCCCCGTCCCGCAGGAGTTCCATCACGCAGACCTGCCGACTTTCATTCCCGCCCGACACCGTTTCCTTGCTTATCTCCCCCATGTATAAATACCGGCAGATATTCGGATGGTCCAGGCTGGCAAACTTATTCACGTTCACAAAGCCGAACTTCTCCGACGATTCCATCGCCCGGTAGACCTTTACCGCCACGGGTAGGTAGATATGGGTGTCAAGAGCCTCGAACACTAATGAATACTCCCCCTTCCCGATACAATCGGTGGAAGGTTCATACTGGTACCGGTTAAATAATAACATGGAATAGCTGTTTTATACGTACTGCTGGAAACGATAATGATCGTACTGTGTGTCCGGGAACGTGGACCTTTAATAATGTATTGGAGATAATATTCAAACAATTAATGTGCCAGCTCAAATTCTCCTATATTACGATGAAATTCGCTGTAAATGAATGCCATGAGAAAAGTATTCACCCTCCTCTCCCTCCTTGCCCTGGCCCACACCGGCATTTTTGCCCAGCATCCCGACAAACGGCTCGAGGCCCTTCTCCATCCGCTTGTCGACACCTTCCATGGCGTCGCCGGCGTCTATGTAAAGAATTTAAGGACGGGTAGGGAAGTGGCCATCAATGCCGACACCCTCTTCCCCACCGCCAGTATAATCAAGGTTCCGATCCTCGCCGGCATCTTCGACAAGATCGCCCAGGGCGCATATACCTATGAACAACCCCTGGTGTATCGCGACTCCGCGGCAAAAAAGGGTTCAGGATTGATGCAGTTTTTCAAGGACAGCTCCGCGACCGATCTTCGCACTGCCATAAGCCTTATGATCACCAACAGCGACAATACCGCGGCCGTCTGGTGCGAGCGCCTGGCCGGTGGCGGCGCCGCGATCAACGCCTGGCTCGACGCCCATGGCTTCAAGGACACCCGCCTCAACAACCGGACGCCCGGCCGCGAGGCCAATCGCCAGCTCTATGGTTGGGGCCAGACCACGCCCCGCGAGATGGCCCGGCTCGTCACCATGATCCGCAACGGCGAGGTCATCAATCCCGATGTCAGTCAGAATATGTACAGGATCATGACCCATATCTTTTATGATGAGTACGCCCTCTCCGCTATTCCGCCCTATGTGCAGGCGGCCTCAAAGCAGGGGATGGTCGATGACTCGCGTTCCGAGGTCGTTTTGGTCAACGCGCCCCATGGCGATTATGTCTTTTATATCGCGACAAAGAATAATAAGGATCAGCGCTGGGAAAAAGACAACGAGGCCTGGCGGCTGGCCCGTAGGGTCTCCGCCTTGCTTTGGAGCTATTTCGAACCCCATTCCCCCTACACGGCCCTGCCCCATTTGTAAGCATGCGGCAAAATGTATAAGTCTTCCCTACTTTTGTATTAACAATGCGGGGTCCCGCGAGGGTAACTTTACACGATCAAAAACAAAAAGTATGGAAAAAGTTATCTTCATCACCGGGGCATCCCGCGGCTTCGGCAAGCTATGGGCCGAAGCCTTCCTCCGGCGCGGGGACAAGGTCGCCGCCACTGCCCGCAATCCCGACACATTGGCCGATCTCAAAAAGCAATATCCCGGCAGCCTGCTGCCGATCCGCCTCGATGTCACCGATCACGATGCCAGTTTCGCCGCCGTTCAACAGGCGAAAGAACATTTCGGTCGCCTGGATGTTGTTATCAACAACGCCGGATACGGCCTTTTCGGCACGGTCGAAGAGACGACCGAAAAGCAAGCCAGGGACCAGATGGAGGCAAACTTCTTTGGATTATTGTGGGTGACCCAAGCGGCCCTTCCCATCATGCGGGCACAGGGGAGCGGACACATCATCCAGTTGTCTAGCATGTTGGGTGTGGTCACCCTCCCTGTCCTCGGGATTTACAACGCGTCCAAATTTGCAGTCGAAGGCCTCAGCGAAACGCTGGCCACCGAAGTGAAGGGATTTGGCATTCACGTCACGCTCGTAGAGCCCAACGGTTTTGCCACGGATTGGAGCGGCGCCTCTGCCGTACAGACGGCCCCGATCGCTGCCTATGAACCCGTCAAAGCCGCATTCCAGGAAGCGGCCTCCGGCGACATCTGGGGGATACCCGAAGCGACGACCGATCCTATTCTCAAACTGGTCGACGATCCCCATCCGCCTCTCCGCTTGTTCCTCGGAAAAATAGCCTATCCGCTGACAAAACAGGTCTATACGGAAAGGCTCGCCACCTGGGAGCAATGGAATGATGTGGCCACGGCCGCACACGGAAAATAATCGCTAAATTGAACCCGCATGAAACACTATAAGACGATCCATTCGCTGATGACCGAAATGCATTGGCCGCTCTCCGAGCATCCGCTGATCGGCGCGGCCCGTTGCGAACATACCTGTTCGTTGAGCGATCGGCAGTTTTCCAGTGATTTCTATTTGATCGGGTTCAAGAAGCTGAAGTCCGGGGTGATCCGCTATGGCCGAACAAAATATGACCACGAGAATGGATGCATGATGTTCATCCGGCCGCGGCAGATCATCGAATTTCTCGATCTCGAATTTGAAGAGGATGCCTTTCTGATCTTCTTTCATGAGGATTTTCTTCATGGGCATCCCCTTCATTCGGAGATCAAAAAATATGGTTTCTTCGATTACGAGTCCAATGAAGCCCTCCACCTATCGCCGGGCGAAGAGAAGACCATCTGGGAGCTCTACTTCAAGATCCAGGCGGAGAGCGTCGCCAACACGGACGAGTACAGCCGCGATATCATCCTTTCGCATCTCGATTCGATCCTCAAATATGCGCAGCGGTTCTACAAGCGGCAGTTCATCCATCGCGCGCCCCTGACCAGTCATACCGCTTCCAGGTTCGACGAGACCCTCAGCAGCTACTTCGAGAAGGGGCTCGTCGGGACGAAGGGGCTGCCGACCGTGAAGGAGCTGGCTTCGACCCTGAACCTCTCGCCCCGGTATCTTAGCGATCTCCTGAAGGAAGAGACCGGCAAGACCGCCATCGAGCTCATCCATATCTATTTGATCAGGGAGGCGAAGAACCTCCTCAACGCCCCCGGGCTCTCCATCTCCGAGGCGGCCTACAGGCTTGGCTTCGAGAACCTGCCCTATTTCTCGCGCCTCTTCAAAAAGGAGGTCGGTCTCAGCCCCAACCAGTACCGCAAACAGGCGCTGAACTAGCCCAAAAAATAGTGCTATCTTGGCCCCCTTAAACGGCTCGACTTGAACATCGACAAAACCCTGGATCTCCGTCAGCGCCACAGCGCGGTCATCCGAATCTGGCATTGGAGTTTTTTTATCATCCTAACCGCCTCTCTTGTGACCGTTGGTCTCGCCTCGACCCTCTTTCGCACCCGGAACAATATTTCAATGGTGCAAACCCAGCTTCAAAAGAAAGGCGTCGCCATCAACCCCGACCAGGCCCGTGCGGTTGCCCATGAGTTCAATGATAAGCTCTGGGCGTTACACACCTGGCTGGGATATATACTCTGTTTTTTTGTAGTAGCCCGGATAATCATTGAATGTGTCGAGCCCTCCACCGAGCGCTTAAACCGTCGCCTGAAAGCGGCCCTCGCCTTCAGGTCGTCTTCCCCGCAGGAGAGGGGCGAGCAGCAACACTATTTATTGGTCAAGCGCTCCTATCTCGTTTTTTATGCAGCGATCGCCGTCATGGCCCTCACCGGGCTCGTGCTCGCGTTTGAAAATGTCGCCCTCTTTAAGGAATGGCGCGCGCCCGTGAAGCAATTGCATGCGTTCGTGCAGTATGTTATTTATGGGTATGTGTTGCTGCATTTAGCCGGCGTCATCCGCGCCGATCTTGGTCAGTTCCCGGGGATCGTGTCCAGTATGATCAATGGGAGAAAAAGCACCCCTCAGTGAAAGGTTCACAGATCATAGCGGCCGTTCTCTTGTACATCCTCTTCTCTGGCATCGCGCCGGCGAACGCCCAGGAAAAGGCGAAGCCGCCGCCGGAGCGTGCCCAGCCCCCAAAGGTCGTCGAGATATCCGGCACCATCTTCGACAAGACCCGGCTCTTCACCATGCCCGGCGTCAGCGTTCTCAGCAATTCCGGCGCGGGCACTATGACCGATTCGGCGGGTCACTACCGGATCAGGCTGCGCGCCGATGACAGTATTTATTTTTCTTACCTCGGCCGTCAGACTGCCAGGATCGCCGTCCGCCGCCTGGCCCCCGACTATCCCCTCAACATGAGCCTGGCCGTCACGGTCGACAGTTTGCCCATCGTAGTGGTCAAACCCAAGCCCTATCGCTACGATTCCCTCGAGAACCGCGATGAGTACCGCAAGGTCTTCGATTATGCCCCCGACTATCTCGCCGGCGGTGCGAGCGGCGGCCTCGGCGTGGGTCTTAACCTCGACATGATCTTCAACGCGCGCAAGAACCGCCAGATGCTGTCCCTCCAACGCCGCCTCATCGAAGAGGAGCACGACAAATATGTAGATTACCGCTTCAACCGCACCCTGGTCCGCCGTATTACCGGCCTCCAGCGGCCGCTCCTCGACACGTTCATGCGCCTCTACCGGCCCAGCTACGAGTATATCCGCAGTTTCGAGAATGATTATGATTATTACAAGTACATAAAGGACTGCAGCCTCTCCTTCCGCGCCTACTGGCGCCGCGACTACCCCATCGATCACCCCCATCCCCTCGAAAACTAGCCGCCCGCCGCCCGCATTCCCTTCGCCCGCCGCCCGGCCCCAAATTTGCAGCAGACGGCTGCAAAATTTGCCTAACTTCACGCTAAGCGAAAATACCCTGATTGTATGCAAGTAATCCAAAGTATCCAGAACCGAATCCACGTGATCAGAGGCGAGAGAGTATTGTTAGACAAGGACTTAGCAGCCCTCTACGAAACCGAGACAAAGGCCCTCAACCTGGCCGTCAAGCGTAATATCGAGCGGTTCCCCGAAGATTTCATGTTCCAGCTCACCAAGGAAGAATGGGATACCCTGAGGTTGCAAACTGAAACCTCAATCCCTGTCGAGCCCAATTCCGATGCCACCCAACCTTTGAGGTTGCAGATTGAAACCTCAAAACCCGGCCGCGGCGGCACCCGTTACCTCCCCTATGCCTTTACAGAACAAGGAGTTGCAATGCTCAGCGGCGTCCTCCACTCCGAAAAGGCCATCAAAATGAACATCGCCATCATGCGCGCATTCGTCGAGGTCCGCCGCGTCCTCGTCCACCAGTCCGATGTGCGCCTCCAGCTCGAGGAGCTCAAAGACCGCCTCGGCGAACACGACGTCCAGCTCAACCAGATCTACGACGCCATGGAAAACCTCCTCGACGAAAAAGCCTCCCAACGCAAATGGGATGACCGCGAACGCATCGGCTTCAGGCAGCGCTAACGGCGCGATACTCGATGCTCTAAAGTCATGTAGCTAGTTGGAACATGTTTTCAGTAATAAACTTGAGCAATAGACGTAAAGTAAATTGAACTGCGTCTATACAGTACTGGTATCATCACTATAACCCTTGTCGTCATCTATTCATCCACCGGACACCCGGTTCTTGAGATTTACCCCTTGGTCAAGGAGCTCAGAAAGCCGACGATACAACCCGCCCTGGGATCTCCGTCGAAGATCTTGGCCGAATAATTCAACAGCTAAAAGACAAACGCATCAAGATCATTTCCGAACCATTAAATAGTGAATGGATATACAGCTGTCGTCCAGGACATCGACGGCAGGAAAATCCGATGCTAAATCGATTGACTAACCCCAATAGCACCGGGTATCTTCCCCCCTCATCAATGCCCGGTATCACAAAAAAGTGATAAAAGTCAAATTAATGAATTTCAATTTACACCAACGCGGCGCGCTCCCGTATTGACAGCCGCCGGACCCTGACGAATTGCGAATGGCACAATATTTGGCATACCCCTACCAGAACTCCATCACTCTCTACCCGATCTCTATAAATATCCTAACAGTGGCCGGATCGTCTCTATAATTTAGAGCCTTATTCTGATTACGAACCAGGTAACTGCGATTACAAAAAGACAATCCTAAGAATGATTGCGCCGTCAGGTGCACAACGTCTGTTCGGCCAATCGACCGGCAGATGAGTCGCACTTCATGTAAATGTACCCCTTCTCATTTACGGCCGGCAATTGTACATCCATTAAACGATCTCTCCATGACACACGAATTTCCATATGTACTTTTAGCAGATGATGATCCCGACGACAGAGAATTCTTCGTTGACGGCATGCGGCGCCTATACCCCCATGTCGGCGTTATTGTATTCGACGATGGCGATCATCTATTGGAATATTTGAAAAATTGTCCGTCACAGTCGTTCCCCGTCTACGTCCTGCTCGACTATAAAATGCCACGGCTCAACGCTCCGCAATTCCTTCAGGAAACCGGCTCCGGCACCCGCTACGATTGGATCCCGAAGATCGTCTGGAGCACGTCCCCGCTCAAAAAGGATATGGAAGAATGCCTCAACGGCGGAGCGATCAGTTTTGTGATCAAACCGGTCACCGAACCCCAGCTCGACAACATGCTTCGGTCCTTGGAAATTTGGATAAATACTGGATGCCTTCACCAAGCGCAATGAAGGCTCAGCCAGCGCTCCTCCACAAGCCAACACCCCAATGACAATTTGTAAATAACGGACAACCAATTATTTACAAACCCGAAATTTTTTAAGAAAATTTCAACCGTTTCGCCCGGCCTGTTCGTCCAAGACGAAAACAAGCCAAATGCAAATTTTAAAAGACAAAGTAGCCGTCATATTCGCCGCTTCCGGCGACATCGCCGGCGCCGTAGCCCGATCCTTCGCCATGCACGGAGCAAAAGTGTATCTCACCGCCAGGGATCTCGGGGCCGTAAAAGCCCTCTCCCAGGAGATCAAAGCGATCGGTGGCAGCGCAGAACCCGCCAGGGTGGACGCAATGAATGAAGGCGAAATAGACAACTTCTTAAAAACAGTCATCGCGGACAATGGCAGGCTGGACATCGTATTCAACGGCATCGGGATCGGCTACAACGAGATGGGAGGCCGCCCGCCCGCGATAGCCGCCACCATCGAACAATTTATGGCTCCGATGGAAAAGATAGTAGGTTCACAATTCCTTACTTCGAGGACGGCCGCGAAATATATGATGCAATCCCGCTCGGAAGGAACGATCCTACTCCTCACCGCAGCGCTATCTCGCAGCAAGCTTCCCAATGTAGCCGGCATTACCGCCGCAAGCGCGGCTGTCGAAGGACTCACACGGGCGATGGCCACCGAATGGGGCGCCGATAATATTAAAGTCATCTGCATTTGTTCCGGCGCCCTCATGGAAACCAAAAGAATTTCCGGCTGGATCGATGCCTCTGCCAAACATCTCGGGATACCTCCCGAACAACTGGTGGCCCAATACAAGGCCTTCGATATCTTAAAGACGAGCCCGACGTTGAAGCAGATCGGCGAAACAGCAGCTTTCCTCGCCTCCGGGCCGGGCGTAGCTTTCAACAGTCATATCATCGATGTCGATTGCGGCAAGTTGAATATATTGTAACCGAATAAACCAATAAATTCGAGGTTGCGGCCTTCCGCCGGAAGGCCGCAACCAAATTTTTATTTTACGATGGATAGAGAAGAGACCCTGAAACAGGCGCTGGCCGGAGATAGCAATGCCTTCCAAACCCTGTTTGCCGAATTTCAAGACCAGCTGAAATCCTATTTGTACCGATTGCTCACCGACCGCGAAGATGTGAACGATCTCACGCAGGATACTTTTATCCGCGCTTTTACCCGGCTATCGATCTTTAAGCAGGAATCTTCCCTCAAGACGTGGGTCTTCTCCATCGCGACCAACCTCGCTCACGATCATCTGAGGAAAGGAAGGCGATGGCAGCCCGATGCCCAGGACCGGGCAGCAGACCTGGCCATCGGCTCAGACGAGATCAGAAAGGCATTTTGGTCGGTTCACGATACCTCCACCGCCGGGGCGTATGAAATGAAGGAGCATATCGACTACTGCTTCACCTGCATCTCCAAGACCCTACCCATCGAAAACCAGGTCGCATTGATCTTAAAAGACATCTACGATTTTCAGGTAAGGGAAATTGGTCTCATCCTCGGGAAGACGGAAGGCGTGATAAAATACTTGTTGAATGATGCCCGGAAGATCATGACGGATATTTTCGATCATCGGTGCGCGTTGATTAACAAGAATGGCGTTTGCCATCAGTGCAGTCATATCAACGAGATCTTCAATCCCAAACAGGATCAGCAGGAGCAGCTGATGAAGCTGGAGCTGGTAAAAGCATCAAAAAAATACAACCGGGAGGAGCTTTTTGACCTGCGCGCAAAATTGGTAAAGGCGATCGATCCTCTGAATGCTTCAGGCACCGACCTGCACGACGTCATTATGCTGTGTCTCAGAACCGCGATCGGCGAAAAAGCCGGTTTTGTCGACAAAGACGTGAAACCGGGCACCGCCGGGTGATTCGTAGATCCAGCCCCTCGCCTGGCACAATTTTTTAATCCCCCACCCATCATGCGACGTCCAATCCTCCGCAGCACCCTCCTGCTTCTTATCCTCACGATCATAAACGCCCAGGCTCCCGCCCAGGACGGCAAAGCCCTGTTCCAAACCAACTGCGCCCAATGCCACAACCCCATCAAGGTCCTCACCGGCCCGGCACTCAAAGGCGTCACCGAGCGGGTCACCGATCGCCAGCTCCTCCACGACTGGATCCGCAACAACACAAAAGTCCTCGCCTCGGGCAACACCTACTTCAACAACCTCTTCAATCAATACGGGCGCGCGCCCATGAACACCTTCCCCAACCTCACCGATGCCGACATCGACGCCATCCTCCGCTATGTCACCAACTATAACGAGCCGCTCGCAAAGATCAATACCTCCCTCAACCCGACCGAGCCGGCTCCCGAAGACCATACCCTCCTCTACGCCATCGCCACCTTCATCCTCGCCATCTTCGCTATTGGTTTGTATGTGCTGAATATCAGTCTCAAACGTCTTGCCGACGAAAAGCGCGGTCTACCGCCGCCACCGCATATCCCCATCTACCGGCACAAGACCTACCTCGTCCTGGCCACGATCGTCGTCTCAGTCCTGATCGGCTATTATGTCGTCGAAGCAGCCGTCGGCATCGGCCGTCAACAAGGCTACCAACCCGTACAGCCCATCTTCTTCTCCCATCATGTCCACGCCGGCCTCAACCAGATCAGCTGCCTCTTCTGCCACACCAGCGCCTGGGACGGCAAGACCGCCACCGTACCACCCCCCAATGTTTGTATGAACTGCCACGCAGCCATCAACGATTACCACGGCGAACGCCTCGTCCGCGAGGACGGCTCACGCGTAGATCCCAACGAAGAGATAAAGAAGTTGTACAGCTATACTGGCTATGACCCCGACAAGCAGCGATATACAAAACCCGGCCGGCCCATCGAGTGGATCCGCATCCATAACCTACCCGACCATGTGTATTTCAATCACGCGCAGCACGTCCGCGCCGGCAAAGTGCAATGCCAGACCTGCCACGGCCCGATCCAGGACATGGACGAAGTCCGCCAGTTCGCCCCCCTCAGCATGGGCTGGTGCATCAACTGCCACCGCACCACGAAGATCGACTTCCCCGATTCCGCCGGCCACGGCAACAAATTCTATAGCCTCTACAAACGATTCGGGCGCGAGCTCGGCAGCGGCGTCCGCGACAGCGTCACCGTCGAAGATATCGGCGGCACCGAATGCCAGAAATGCCATTATTGATCTTTGACCGGAACTGAGACCTCCGGCTCCTCAACAGCCGGAGGCCGCTCCGTCTGCGGCCGAAAATCCCTCCCGTCCTTTCCATACACATATGGTCCCCGATACACGGTCGGGATCTCCCCCGGCCAATTCCCATGACCCGGCACGATCGGCGTCGTCCACTCCAGCGTATTCGCCTGCCAGGGATTCGCAACCGTCACCCGGTCCCCCCGGAAAATAGAATAGAAGAAATTGATCAGAAATACCAGCTGCGTGGCAAAGGCCACCACCGCCACCGCGGAAATGACCTCGTTCAATCCCTGGAACTGGTTGAAGGAGACCCAACCGGAAAAATCGAAATATCGCCGGGGCATGCCCGCAAGTCCCTCGTAATACATCGGCCAGAAGATCAGGTAGGCCGCAGGCAAGGTGATCCAAAAATGCACATACCCCAGCCAGGGATTCATCATCCGCCCGAACATCTTCGGAAACCAGTGATAGATGCCCGCAAACATCCCAAACACCGAAGCCACCCCCATCACTAGGTGAAAATGGGCGACGACGAAATAGGTGTCATGCAATTGAATATCGATCGTCGAATCCCCAAGATAAATACCGGTTAGTCCACCGGAAATAAAGAGCGATACAAACCCGATCGAAAAAAGCATCGCCGGCGTGAACCGGATATTTCCCCGCCAAAGCGTCGTGATCCAGTTGAACACCTTTATCGCCGACGGCACCGCGATCAACACCGTGAACAGGACAAAGACCGATCCCAGCAACGGATTCATCCCCGTTACGAACATATGGTGGGCCCAAACCATAAAGGAAAGGGTAAGGATCGCAAACATCGACCCGACCATCGCCGAATAGCCAAAAATAGGTTTCCTCGCGTTGACGCTGATGATCTCCGAGACCATCCCGAACGCCGGGAAGATCACGATATACACCTCGGGATGTCCCAGGAACCAGAACAAGTGCTGATACAAAATCGCACTCCCGCCGTCATACGGTAGGATCCTTCCGGCCGTCGGTAAGTAGATCGAATTCAAATAAAAACCCGTACCGATATTCCGATCCAGCATCAGCAGTATGAACGCCGCAAACAACACCGGGAAAGATAGCAGACCCATGATCGCGGTGAACAGCAGCCCCCAGACGCTAAGCGGCAGGCGGTTCATCGCCATACCCTTCGTCCGCATGTTCAGAATGGTCGAGATATAGTTGATCCCTCCCATCAGGGTCGAGACGATAAAAAGAGCAAGGCTTAGCAGCCAAAGATCGAGCCCGGCGCCACTACCACTATCGGCTTCCCGCAGGGCGCTCAACGGAGCATACGCCGTCCAGCCTACGCCGGAAGGCCCGTCCTTGACAAAGAAGGAGCCGATCATTACTACGCTGGCGGCGAAAAAGAACCAGTAGGAAAGCATATTGACAAAGGGAGAAGCCATATCCCGGGCGCCGATCTGCAACGGGATCAGGAAATTGGCAAAGGTGCCGCTAAGCCCCGCCGTGAGGACGAAGAAGATCATGATCGTGCCATGCATCGTCATCAACTGGTAGTAGACTCCCGGCTGGAGCTTGCCCCCGGCAAATTCAGATCCGCCGAGATGCAAAAAAGAAAAGGAAGAATTGGGAAAACCCAGTTGTAAGCGCATCAGTACCGAAAACGCCCCGCCGATGATGGCCCAGATCATCCCCGTGATGAGGAACTGTTTTGCAATGACCTTATGATCCGTGCTAAACACCCATTTCCGCCAAAAAGATTCATTTTCCATGCCTACCCAGATACCTCAATTCTTATGCCTACCCAAAAAATCTTTATTGACAACCAAGTAGTTACCCCTATTCTGCTCCCGCGCGGGCACTATCTTTCCCCGATGCGCGTTAAATGATACGACCGTACCGTAATTGATCCATGTACCCTAAACTGAAAACGTTTCTATGAAACACATAGATTACCTGTATTTTAATATCTATAATTATTTCTACAGGTTAAGCCACTACCGGCCCATCACAAATTTCCGGACCCAGGCCATGTTCCTTTTTTCTCTCGGCTCCGGCGGCTGGCTCCTCTTAATGGAATCCGTCTACTTGAAATTCATCAAGCATACGCGGTTCACTTCCCCGATGCAGTCCATGCTCTTCGCCAGCACTATCTATCTGCTCACCGCGGCCCTGTTCCATTATGTCTTTATCGTCAAGGACCGTGACCAAAAGATTTTCGGCAAATATGAAGGCCTCGCCGAACAGCACCCCAAACAAAAACGGCATTTCTGGATCTCCGTATTCGTTCTGGCATTGCCCTATCTCGTACTCGCCTCCTTCGCGATCCTTTTTCCCCGCCCGCATTAAAAGATCAAAGTTGGGGGCAACGCCCCCAACTTTGATCTTTAAGTGCTATTCTCTATCACTACTATTTTAGCAGCGCGCAATTACAAATTCCCCGTTAACTTCCGGTACGACGGGGAAAAACCGTCAGTTTAACCATTAAACGTTTGTAATATGAAAAAGCAACACTACGCGCTCGCGTTGGTGGCTACCTTTGCCATCACATCCTGCTCCAAGATGAGCAACCTCAACGATCCGAAGTCCTCCACCGCCACCGACGCCGCCAATGCCTCCGCCCTGACCGGCAAAGCGGCAACCCCCCTCGCCCTTCCTACCGCACCCAATAATAAGATCGCCTATTACGCCTTCGACGCTACTCCCACGGGCAACCCCGTTGTCAATCTCCCGCTCACCAACTTCGCCAACGCCGCCAACGAGGTGGTCCTCTTCGAAGGATCCGCCTGGGAGATGGCCGACTCGGTCCATTATGGCAGCAGCAGCAGCTACATCCTCACCGTCAATCCCCACTATCATTCTTACGCGTCGATCATCGCCGACGTCCGCGTGCTGCAATCCCGCGGCGTAAAAGTCCTCATGAACGTCGACGATGCCACCTCCTGGAACACAACGACGCCCTTCACCACGTGGAACGGAACGGGTCTCAACTATACCCAGTTCGCCTCCTTCGTAAAAGCCTGCATCATCGACTCCCTCCACTTCGACGGCATCGCCCTCGACGTCGAACACCTCGGCAGCACGCCCGCAAACACCAACTATACAAATCTCATCAAAGCCTTCGGTTCCTACTTCGGCCCCCTGTCGTCGAATAGCACCACGACCGTATACACGGCGGCCATCTATGACGGCGCCGCCGCCGGTACCGCCATTGGGCAGAACACCAGTGTCGCTCAGTATCTGAACTTTGTGGAAGATATGGGCTATTGGGAAAATAATACCACGCGCTTCAATCGCTGGGCCACTCACATCGGCAATTCCAAAACGATGGTCGGCGTTTCCAAGCAATACAATAGCCTCAGCAACGCCACCACCGCCGCCGCCTGGGAACCCTCCGGCGCCAAGAAGGCCGGCATCATGGTCTTCGCCGGCAACGTCGACTCCTCTTATACCAACACCATTTTCCGCGCTGTAAAATAATGTCCATGGATCGACGCCCTGCGGGCGTCGATCCATTTCCCTATATTTGGCGGAACAAAACCACCCATGTCCTTTCAACCCTCTGCCGCTCTCTTATCCCTTCTCCTTTGCTTCGTGGCCTGCTCCAACCCCAGTCCCACACCCGCAACCCATCCTACCGATACTCCCAAAACGAATCTGCGCTCCGACACACCCGCCAAAACCGCGACGGTGGCAACAAAACCGCCGGCGACCGAAAGCTACGAGGATCCCGAACCCAGCCTCGAAGAGATCATGGCCCATTATATGAAAACCTGCCGCGATACCGTTAAGGTGGACACTACCGTCCCTGTCAACGGCCAACCCTGGCATATCACTCTCCGTCATTATTCCACTGGCGACAGCGCGATCCAACTGGCGGAACGCTACACCTCCATCTATGGATTAAAGAAATTCATCACCAGCAATTTCGAGTCGAAGTTAAAGGTCACCGTCAGGGACGTGATCCCGATAGACACCACCATCCGAAAGAACATCTTCCGCGACTCGGCATTCGAGTCCCTTGCAGCCTATGGCGTGCTGTTCTACCACAACGGTATCCACTATTTCCGGGATCATATTACCGTGTCATACAGCTATACGATCCCGCTGACCGATGTGGGAAGGAGTGTTTCAACAGATTTCTATTGATTGCTACGGGCTCGCTTATACAGCTCCGCGCTGATCCACTTCGCCACCGGGCCGATCCTCCCATCCCCAACCCTTACCCCGTCCACCTCCGTTACCGGCAACACATGCTTCGTTGTACTCGTGATAAAAGCCTCCTTCGCGCCGCGAATCTCGTCAAGCCGCAACTCGCGCTCTTCGACCGCCAACCGTCCGGTCACCGCCTCCAGCACCTTCATCCGCGTGATTCCCTTCAGCACATTCGCAACAGGCGTCACCAGCACATCCCGGTCCGTCAGGAGGAAGAAGTTCGACCGCGGACATTCCGCGATCACGCCGTCCCGGTGATACAGCACATCATCCACCCCCTTCTCGCGCAGCACAGGCTGCAGCCAGATCGCCATCAGGTAATCGATGATCTTCACCTCCGGCAACTGCCGCATATGCGAATAGGTCATCAGCCGGATACTTCCCATAGGCTCTTCGGTGATCGGGGCGGCGAGCGGGGTTTGATGGATCACCAGGTTGGCCTGCGCCAGGCTATAGCCGTCCGGGGAATAACCGCCCGTCAACGTCAGCCGGACTCCCGAGTCCGCGATCCCATTGCGTTCCAGCAAGGCCCCGATCCGCTGTTTCAACTTCTCCCGGTTCATCCCGATATCCAGTCTCATTTGCGCCGCGGAGTAAAAAAATCGGTCCAAATGCTCATCGAGATAAATGGGCACACCCCCCATCGTCTTGAAGAAATCAAAGATCCCATAACCCCGCTGGATCGCCAGGTCGCCGATCAGCAGCGAAGCGGTATCCGCAGGGACAAGGGATTCGTTTACAAAAGCAAAAAGCGGCATAAATTATTTGAGTCGGTTGTATTTCTTCAAAATGGGGATCACCTTGTCCATCGGCAGCGCCTCTGCCGTCTCCCGGATCCCCTTCGTCGTCTTCGCAGCAAACAGGGAGTTGACGATGGCCTCCTCCGTCGCCTCGATCGCCGCCAGGAACAACGGCGAGACCGCATCGTTGTTCAGTTCGATCCGGGTCTGCAAGGCCCCTGAAGGCTGATGCGGAATGCGCAGCGAATCGCTGGTGGAAAAGGCGACCACATAATCCCCACTCCCGTTGGACGCTATGCCGCCCGTCCGCGCAAGCCCCATAAAAGCCCGTTTCGCCAGCCGGGCCAGGTTGCGGCTGTCTAACGGCGCATCCGTGGCCACCACCATCATACAGCTCCCATCGACAGGGTTTTTCAACCGGTCGCTGAATGCAAACTGCCCCAGCTCCTTTCCCACTGGCGCCCCATCGATCGTCAGCACCCCGCCAAAATTCGTCTGCACCAGCACCCCCACCGTGTATCCGCCCAGCGAAGCCGGCAGCTTCCGCGAGGCCGTACCGATCCCACCCTTGAACCCAAAACACACCGTCCCCGTTCCCGCGCCGACACATCCCTCGTCCACCGGCCCCGACCGCGCCGCCGCGATCGCCTTCCATACATCTTCTTTATGTACATGCATCCCACGGATATCATTCAACGAACCGTCGTTCGTCTCGCCCACGACGGCGTTGACCGAATACACCTGCTCGTTACCCTTCTCCCGCAGCGTATACTCGGCCACCGCCTCGACGGCCGTACCTACGCTCAGCGTGTTCGTCAGCACCACCGGCGTTTCCAGGTTGCCCAGCTCCATCACCTGCGTCGTCCCCGCCAGCTTGCCAAATCCATTACCGACAAAGATCCCCGCCGGCACCTTCTGTTGAAACACATTCCCGTCATACGGCAGAATGGCCGTCACACCCGTATGCACCGAGTCTCCCGCATTCAGCGTCACCTGCCCCACCTTTACCCCCGGCACATCCGTAATGGCATCCCAGGCCCCCGGCGACAGCACCCCTATCCGCAGTCCCCACTCCCGGGCCCGCCGGTTCGCCGGCGCCTGCGCGGCCGCTTCGCGGCCGCACAGCACTCCCAACAAGACGATCGACAATATTCTCATGAAGCTAATGTACGACTCTCGTCTCATTCTTTACCGCCGTACTAACGGTCCTCGCATTAATTCCGCCGCACCTGCTCAAAAAAGAAAACCCCCTTCTTATTCGCCACGACGATATCCGGCAACCCGTTGCCGTCAATATCCTGCACCAGCACCTGCAGCCCAACCCCCGAATCGGTATCGACCAAATGCGGCGTCCAGCTGGGCGTCGGCCCCGGGTGAAACTCGAACCAATACAGCAAAGAAGGCGCATAAGCCCCCGGGTCCTCGCCGTTATGCGCAAAATACCGCTTCCCCGTCACCAGGTCCGGATGTCCGTCGCCGTTGACATCGGCCAGCGTCAGCGCATGCGTCTCCGATACCCCGGAAAAGATCGGGTGATGTACCCAACCCGTATCTAATTGTTCATGCCACCAGATGCCGTATCGATGGGCGCTGCTGCTCACCAGCGCCATCTTTCCATCCCCCCGCACATCCAGCGGATACATCTGCGCACAGTCCTCCCCAAGCCCCGCCGGATGAAACACCCATCCACTCCGCGTGGCATCCACCGGCCGCTCCCACCAGCCCCTCGTGATCACCACATCTTTTCGTCCATCCCCATTCATATCGATCAACCCGAATCCATGCGTATACCGGTTGACCCCCGGCGTCCCCGCACCGGAAGCAATGACATGCCGCGTCCACAGGGTGTCGCCTTTGCGCACCGGCGGCTTCAGCCAGATCACTTCCTTCGCGATCGGATCGTTACACAGCAGATCCGGCCGCCCGTCTCCATCGACGTCCACAAATGCAGGGGACTCATTCCCGCAATTCGACAGCAGCCGGTGCATCGGCCAATACCCCGGCTTCTTCCCGGGATTCTCATACCAAACCGCCTCCTCCCCCGGCAGACTGATCCGGATCAGGTCCGGCCACCCGTCCTGATTCACGTCAAGCGAATAGTTCAAAAAGGAATTGCTGAACTGTGTCAGTGGATCATATGGCGCGCCCTCCGTCAACGCATGCCGCGTCCAACTTGGCGCCTCGAACCAATAAGCGCCCGCAAGGATGTCCGGCTTGCCGTCGCCATTCACATCCGCTATCGCGGCTCCCTCGGAGATAAAATCGCGGGTCAGCACATGCTTCACAAATCGCCGGTCCAACACCGTCTCGTCATCCCCCACCTTTACCGTCTCCCCGACGATCCTTCCCCGCTTGATCACCAGGGACACTTTCCGGATGTTCTCGATGGCTTCCAACGGATTCTTATCGACGACCAGCAGGTTGGCCCACTTGCCCTTCTCTATCGTCCCAAACTTCCGGTCCATCCCCAGCGCCTTCGCCGCCGTACTCGTTGCCGCGACGATCGCGTCGGCGGAAGAAAGACCCGCATCATGCACCAGCAGCGCCATTTCGGTTTGGACGAATCCCTCCTGGTCATCATCCGTTCCCGCACAGATCAGGACTCCCGCCCGGTACGCCGCCGCGGTATAGTATTTTGTGATCGCATAACTATATTCCATCTCGGGATCGCGTTGGACCCATTGATGATAAGCCGACATCGTCGCGTCGAGGATCGTGCCATGCGCCTTCATCGCGTCAAAGAGCCCGCTCAGATCGGGTAGGGAATCCTTCCAGAAAGAGGGAGGCAGCCCCCGTTTCTTCCAACCGGCGGGGATACGGGCATACTTCTCACGCAGCAGCAGCGGGCTATGGGAGATCGACCCCACTCCCGCATTGACCATATCGGAAGGCCGGGCAGGATCCAGCCAGGCATGACCCCAGACCAGCAACCCCTGTCGGTGTGCGGCCGCGACGATCTTCCGGACAAGGGCCGCATCGATATCGGCGTAGAGCTTGACACCCGTGGCGCCGGTCCCCTTCGCCTCCGCCATCGCCTGGTCAAGATCGGTGCTATCCGTCACTCCCAACATATAAGGCATCGCCCCTGCTTTCCCGCCCTGGGCCGTAGCGATCGACCGCGGATCGTCAAAGAAGGAAGGCCCTGCCATCAACGCCGAGTAATAGAGGTCCGGTGAAACGATATCCCCCACAAAGGCATCCCTCGACAGACCCGCAAGGGTCCGGGCATCTCCCGCCATATCCCGAACGACGGTGACTCCACTCCGCAGCATGTGATCGAGAACGGCAAGCGTGGCTACCCGGTTGTCCGTTCCCGAGGGATCTGTTGCCATATGCACATGCGTATCGATCAATCCCGGCAGCAGAAACTTACCTGTCATCGCGATCCTTCGGACCGGGTCGGGCAGCGATTGGCTACCATCCGCGAACACGGCCGCAATGATCCCATCCCGGACCAGGACCGACTGTTTGGCTACACCCGACGGATGATTCGCATCGATGATCGTAACTCCCGTCAGGGCAAATGCACCCGGGATCACCGGCGATGCGCTCTGCGCGGTGACCCCTTTCGTCAACATCCCAAATGTTAAAAAGGAGAATAGTAGCTGCTTCACGTTCAGATTGTTTCCATGAACTTACGCCAATTATTGACAATCATCAAATTGGCCTGGCAGAGGAATTGCAGTCCTATCCAGTTACACATTTACTCACAAAAATGATCGAGCCATGCCAAACCAAAATGAAAAACAAACGGTGAAAAAGTCGTCTCCCGAGCAAAGCCAGCAGGAAGATAAAAAGAAGATGACCGGCCATCAGCAGAACATGCCGAACAAGAACCAGCAACAAGACAAGAACCAACAACAAGACAAGAACAAGCATCAAGACAAAAACCAGCAACAGGGAAATAAGAATCCCGGCAAAATGGATCCCGATTCGCAGGAAGAAATGGGCAGCGGCAAACGCCAGGACGACAATTGACTTCACCTCAGCCGTGAAAAGATCGAGGGGGCCAAAGGCCCCCTCGGTCATTTCAACGCCGACAGCGTCACATCCACAATATCCTGTAACACCTTCCGATCCGTCCCCGACCGCGCAGCTACCCGCAACGCCGTAATATTCCCAAAAAGAAACCGCGCAAACGCCCGCGCCGTCTTCCGGGTATTGAACTGCCCCGCATCCTGTCCCTTCTTCACCAACCGCGTCAGCGCATCCTCGACGTTCCGGTTATTTTCCGCAACAAATTGACCGATCTCGGCATCCATCGCCGAAAGCTCGATCGAAGTATTCACCATAAAGCAACCCTTGTTCAATTCGTCCACCGCACATTCCTGCAGGATGCCCGAAAAGATCCCCCGCACCCCCTGCTCCGCATCGGTCGCCTGGTTGACATATTGGATCAGCGCCTTCGCATTCCGGTCCTGATACTGCTTCAGCGCCTTCAGGAACAGGGTCCGCTTGTCGGTATAGGTATCATAAAGGCTGCTGCGGCTGATCCCAAGGGCCTCTACCAGCTGCTGCGCGGAGGTGGCATGATACCCGTTTCGCCAGAACAGATCCACCGCCTTATCGAGGATGACGGCCTCGTCAAATTCTTTCTTGCGTGCCATAACCCAAAATTAATCAACTATTGGATTGACAGTCAGTCCGCCATCCACCGTAATCTCGGTGCCGGTGATAAAGGAGGAGTCATCCGACGCCAGGAACCGGACCGTTTTAGCGATCTCCTCGGGCCGCCCGAAGCGATGCAACAGGACCTTGCTGCGCAGCAGCTGCCCAAATCCATCCACCTGCTCGGAGGTAAGACCCAGCTTGTCATACAACGGCGTTGCAACCGGACCAGGCGAAACCGCATTCACCCGGATCTTCCGAGGCGCCAGCTCCCGCGCAAATACCTTGTTCATCGACAGCACCGCACCCTTGCTCGCCGAATACACACTGCTGTCCGGCGCACCGATGCTCGCATTGATCGATGTGTTGAAGATCACCGATGCCCCATCGTTCAGGAGGGGCAGGAATTTCTGCACGGTAAAATAAGGCCCTTTTACGTTCAGCTGCATGATGTTATCAAAATGCGCTTCCGAAGCCGCTTCCAACGAGCTGAAACTCGCCACCCCCGCATTCAGGAACAGCACGTCCACCTTCCCGAAACCCGCCTTCACGGCCTGCGCCAGCGATTCGATATCCGCCAGCTTTCCCTGATCCGACACGATCCCCGTCGCCCCCAGCTCCTTTGCCGCCTGGTCGACTGTCGCCTGGTTCCGGCCGGTAATAATGACTCTTGCTCCCTGCTCGATGAGCTCTTTTGCCGTGGCATACCCGATGCCCGTAGTGCCGCCCGTAACGACCGCAACCTTATTCTGTAAACTGTTCATATTATCCTGTTTTTTGTGTTTTGTCACATTGACAACACAAAGGTAATTATTTTGGAACGATCATTCCAAATATGTTTTTCCGGCAATTTTCGGCCCATTTGGTCGTTATAGCTAGGCCAATACCTATCTCCATGAGAATCATCCCCGCTCTGCCGGTCTTCACCCTCGCCCTCGCGCCCTTTTTCACCCGGTGCACCAACGCGGCTTCCCATGAAACGACCCCCATTCCGGTAAAGCCCGCCGCCAAAAAGACCACCCCCAAACCGGACACCCTCGCCGTCGAACCCCAGTCCACCCATATCGCCTCGGGCAATTTCAACGCCCAGGTCAGCCGCGTAGTTTGCTATTCCTATCTCGATATCGAAGACTATGAAGAAGATACGCTCACCAAGGCCCCGATGTTCCAGATGATGCCCGGTTTCTCCCGCTTTCTCTGGAAATACGACCCCCATCCCAAGGTCGTCCTCACAAAAAGACAGACCTGCAAGCTGCTGGCCATCATCAGCTCGCCAAAAACCTACAAGCCCTTGCAATCCACCTGCCGGTCGCCTCGCAACTGCTTCTGTTTCTACAATAAGAAAAAGGAGATCATCGGTTATTACGAGGTCAGCTTCGAAAGCGGCCGCCTCATCGCCGTACCGGGATTTCCCGGCAGCGAGTCGGGTACCTTCACCGCGCCCGGACTAAAAAAATTGCGCAACTTCTGCCGCTCCGCCGGGATCACCACCCGCTAGCAAGCCCCCGCGCCGTCACCACCCGCTAACCCCCCTTCTTTTTCATCACAAAATCCATCACCTCCTGGAAGGTCCCCACCCAGATCGAGCTCCGGTGTTCGACGAGATAGTCCACCAGCTTCTGGTGCACATCCGTATCGGTCGTGATATAGTCGGCCCCGATCCCATGGAACATGATCACCCCCATTCCCCCGCTGTCCTCCACCGTCTTTACAAAGCCGATCACCACATCGGCCGGCGTATGATCCTCCAACCCCAGCGCCGGCACCCGTAAAGGGTCCAGTGTAGCTGCATTAGTGATCACCGCACCCGTATCCCCGCCCACCCGCGCATATTTGATCAGCCCATATCGCCGCAGCGTGTCCACGTAGTCCGTCCCATCCACCGTCGTCTCCGTGCAGGGATACGCGTAGGTACGGGTCGACTTGCCATCCACCGCAAACAGCATCCGGTTCATCACCTCGATCTCCCGCATCATTTGATTGGGCGTGTACCGGTCCGATGACACCGGATTATCCTCGCCATTGATACAGGGATGGAACAGGGTGTGATTACCCAGCTCGAATCCCTCTTTGGCCAGCTTCCTCCAACGGGGCAGGGTGGCATAATCCATATCCGCGGTCAGGAAGAAGGTGGCCTTCAGCCCCGCCCGCCGCAGTTGCGGCACCGCCGTATCCAACTGCGATTTCAACGCGTCGTCATAGGTCAGCACGATCGCCGCCTTCTTATGATGCGGCCACTCGATCGGCTGCGCCGCCCCGCCACCGCCGGCAAACAGCAAAGCCACCCAAAGGAGATTCTTTATCATAGATGCAAATAATTTATTTCGGCCGCAACCGCAACAAAAACCCGCCGCCCGCCGCCAAATGAACCCTAAAACTCTCCGCTTCAAACTTCCCCTGCCCGAGAACATAATCACTTCCATATCGATCGGCATTGACCCCATCACGGCAGAGGGTATATGCAAATTCCCCACCACCCAGAAAATGCAGCGAAATGGAAAGATCCCTCTCCGTCCAGTCCGTCATCCCCGCGATAAACCACTCCTTCTCCTTTCGCCTCGCCGTAACAATAAATTGCCCGATGCGCGCGTCGACGATCACGGTTGTATCCCAGGTGCTGGGCACACTCCCCAGCAATTCCATAAACTTCGGCTCCAGCATCCCCTGCGACGGATTGCCGGAAAACACCTGCATAGGGTTATCATAGACGACAAACATCGCCAGCTGGTGGCATCTCGTCCCCTGGCTCATCGGGTTACCCTCTACCATCCGGAAGGCTCCCTTCGCGGCATTGTTGAGGAGACCAGGCTCATAATCCAACGGCCCCGCCAGCATCCGGGTAAAAGGCAGGATCAGGTCGTGTCCCGGCGTAACCTTGTCGCTCCAGATATTGTATTCCGATCCCAGCACGCCCTCTCGCGTGACGGCATTGGGCCAGGTGCGGTTGAAGCCCTTTGGCGGATAGGCGCCATGATACATGATCATGATCTTATGCCGGGCGCAGGCCGCGGCGATCCGGTGATAGAATTGCACCGTCTTCTGATCGTCCCGGTCGATAAAATCGGTCATGATAAAATCGACGCCCCATTTGTTGAATTGATCCAACGCCGGCTCCAGCTGCCGGTCCAGCGTGAGGGCGAGCGTCCACATGCTCAGCTTGACACCCCGCCGCCGGGCATAAGTGGCCAGCGTATCCATATTGATGGCGGGATTGATCTTGAAAAGGTCGCTGTTGTCGCTCCATCCTGCGTCCATCATGATCCGGTCAAAGCCGAACCTTTTTGCAAAATCGATATAATACTTATAGGTATTCGTATTGATACCCGACACAAAGGGCACGTTGAAGAGATTGGTATGGATGATCCATTCGTCGGTGGCCTTGCCCGGGTGTATCCAACTGGGGTCGGCTATGCGCGACGGCGCGCCGAGCCGGTATACAAGATCATTACCCGGCAGGTCCTTGTCCTCGGGCGCGATCAGCAGCACCCGCCAGGGCAGCTGTCGCGTCCCCGCCACCCGGGCGATATAGTCCGCCCGCCGCGTCACCACCTTTTGAGGGAACTCGCCGGCGTTCACCCGTTCCTCAAGAGGGTAGGGCGCATTAATTCCCTCGAGGTTCGAGCCCGGCCCACAACGAAAGAACATGCCCGGGTAATCATCGATGTCGGATTCGGTGATCCCCAACGCCGGCCCCGACTCCGGCCGGACCAGAACAGGTGAATAGGCAATGACGTCGCGCCCAATGCTGTCCATCGACCGCAAAGGATACAATTCCTCAAAGGAGGTATGGAACACGTCTACGTCTTCCCGTTTATGGATCTCCGGAAAATAAATGCCCGGGCGACCCGCAAAATGATAGTTTGCCGTCTCGGAAAGAACAACCACGCTGTCTTTGAAAAGAATGCCGATGCGGTAAGCCACCCCGTCGTCATAAACCCGGAATGTCACCGTATAAGGCTGCCGGAATCGCAAAGTCAATTCGTTGTAGACATCCGGAATGACCCGCCGCTTCTCCGGCACCGGCGAAACGATCCGCTCCTCCACCCGCTGCAAGGTCTTGTCACGAATGCCGTCATCCACACTCAGCCCCCTCCCCGCCGCCAACGAAAGATCGATCCCGCAAGACTCCGCCAAAAGCTTCCCATCGTAAAAAACGCTATACCGCAGCTGCCCCTCCATCCACACTGCTACCCGAACCGTCCCCGATGGGGAAGCCACAAAAAAGCTATCCCGCGCCGCAGCAGGCGCCGCCCCAGCAATGCCAATCGTAAAAAAAAGTAGAAGGACAAGCAAGCCCGTTCTCATCCCCGAAAGATACGAATCCCGCCACAAAGTTACCCGCCACACAGTCGCCCGCGACAAAGTCAATCTGCCGGCACATACACCGGTATCTCCGGCAACACCCCCTCGATCCGCTCCAACCCCCGCCGGTACCGCTCCTCCAACCGCCGCCGGCGTGTCCAATCAAACACCCACCCACCGACAAGTCCCTGCATCCTGTAATGATCGATCGTCAGCTTGCAACGGCCCTCTGCCTGCCGCTCGATGGTAAAATAATCCAGGTCCTGGGTGCTCTCGTCGATCTCACTGAACTCGATATGACTCGGCCCGAAATGATAGCTGCTCGCCCGGACGATGCTCTCCCCGTCTTCCCGGTAGAACCGGCTCCGCATCCCGACCCTCGGCAACCAATGATTCAGCTCCTCCACCTTACGAACGCCCTCCTGCCACCGATGACGATAAGAAAGATTCCCCGCCGCATGAAGCAAACTGACCATATCGGTATCATATTCCCGGCTCACGGAGAAGACCTTGGTGCGCCGCGCAAATTCCGACATGGGGAAAGGTTCAGGCTCCAGCGTATTCTTCAACTCGCCCAACTGCACATACTGGAAACCGATCTCCCCCGATTCCGTCTGCTTCATGCTGGGAGTCCATTCCATCCACGACTCCGGTCCCTCCACCGGCTTGTCCGTAAGACAGGGATCGGTGACCAACCAGTATTCATGCTGGTCGATATCGTTCTTCAGCAGCTGATGCGCAACGATCACATCCCTTCCGATCAGCTTACTAAAACTCTTCACACTATAGCCCGTGAATTCGCCGTAATGGGTGATTATTTTCAGCGTCAGCCCTGCCGCCGACCGACAGGCCCTGCATTGGCAGAACCGGCTCTGATCATAGGCCATCAGATGCTTGTGAAATCCACAGAACATCGCCTCCACCTGCTTATAAAGTTCACTCATCGCCGGGCGATCCCCGAATTTGTAAAAAAGGATCGCGTCCCCCTCGATCTCCGAGACCTCCAAACCGCTTTCGTTGGCATTGATCAGCGTCTCCAGCAGTTCCTGGATGATCAGCCGGCTGTGATCGATATCCGTCTCGTTCACGAATTTGGTAAACCCGCTGATATCCGGAATGAACAACAGCCCCTTGTTTTCCATTTTTTTTCTTTAAAGTTACTATATCTTTAAGTAGCCCGACAGTGAAAAAACACTCTTATATGAAGGAAGATTTTATACTTTATATCCTGCTCATTTTCCTCATCCTGCTCCTGGTCATGGCCGCCCGCAAGCTAAAGATCGCATCGCCCCTCCTGCTCGTGGCCGGGGGACTCCTGGTGAGCTGGATCCCGGCCCTTTCTCATATCCAGATCGATCCCGAGCTCATCTTCCTGATCTTCCTCCCGCCGCTGCTCTATGAGGCCGCATGGTACACGTCCTGGAAAGAGATGTGGCGCTGGCGCCGGGTCATCAGCGTCTTTGCCGTCCTCATCGTCATCATCACCTCCGGCGTCGTCGCCCTCGTCTCATGGGCATGGATACCCGGCTTTACTCTCGCGCTGGGCTTCCTGCTCGGCGGAATCGTCTCCCCGCCGGATGCGATCTCGGCCACCTCCGTCATGCGGCTGGTCCGCGCACCAAAAAGGCTGACCCATATACTCGAGGGGGAAAGTCTCCTCAACGATGCCAGCAGTCTCATCATCTATCGCTTTGCCCTGACCGCCGTGGCCACCGGCCAATTTGTTTTTCGGGATGCCCTGGGAAGTTTCCTGCTGGTGATCACGATGGGGGTCGCCATCGGCGTGGCGATCGCCCTCGTCTATACGGCGATCTATCGCTGGCTGCCCACAACACCCGATATCGATATCGTGCTCACCCTCACCGCGCCGTATGTCATGTATCTTGCCGCGGAGAGCCTGCATTTTTCGGGCGTCCTGTCCGTGGTCAGCGGCTCGCTGTTCCTCTCCACCCGCAGCTACCAGATCCTCAGCCACCGCAGCCGTCTGCGCGGCACCAATGTCTGGACCACCATCGGCTTTGTGTTCAACGGGCTTATTTTTATGCTCATCGGCCTCGAACTGCCGGAGATCATCCGCCAGCTGGGCGGCGTCAGTCTCACCCAGGCGATCACCTATGGCGTCGGCATCACCCTCCTGTTGATGGTCGGCCGGTTGCTCTGCACCCTGGGCTCTTCAGTCTTCACCGTATTCATCAGCCGCTATATCACAACGGCCGAAAGCCGCCCCGGCTGGAAAGGCCCCATCCTCTTCGGCTGGGCAGGCATGCGGGGTGTCGTTTCCCTCGCGGCTGCGCTTTCCATCCCCCTGACGCTTCGCAATGGCGTCGCCTTCCCCCAGCGGAATCTCATCCTCTTCATCACCTTCATGGTCATCATCCTGACCCTGCTGGTCCAGGGACTGACCCTTCCTTTCGTCATCCGTAAGCTCAATATGAAGGACCCCGATCATGACCTCTCCCCCGAAGCACAGGATATCCAGGTGCGTTTGCAGCTGACGGAACATAGTCTCGCCTTCCTCGACGCCCACTATGCCGACGAGATGGCCGCCAACCCCCTCCTCCGCCAGCTCCGCAATCGCCTCTGCACCGACGACGAACAGCTGCACCGCCAGACCCCCGAGGTCCAGCAGCAGTATAAGAAGATCTATCTCAAAGTTCTCAAACAGCAACGCCAGTTCCTGCTCGATCTCAACCGATCGCTCGCCAATGACGAGGAGATCATCCGCAAATACCACACGATCCTCGACATCGAACAGGAAAAATTGATCCGCCTCTACGAGACCGGAACGGAGTAAACCGAAAAAGAATAAGGACCAACCGTTAAACAGCGGGCCCCGCATTCAGCACCTTCCCGATCGGTCCGTCGAGATCCAGCGGGGCCGCAATGGCCGCCGGTATCCCAAAGGCCGCCGCCACCGCAGCGCCCGAATAATACGCCACCCAAACCTTCTTGTCCGCATCCTCCCAGGCAATGACCTTTAACGGCAGCGCGATCGCGGCCACCGGATTTGCCTGCATCACCGGTCCGCCGGCCTTCGGATTTCCGAACAGCAGGTATTCCAGCGGCCCCAGCTTCAGCCCTGCCTTATCCAGCTCGCGCTGCTGATCGATCCGCGCATAGATGGTCACACCGTAATGCTTTAAGAAGTCCTCCAGCCGGTCCATTGACTCCTTCACCGGATAAGCACTCGATCGAACCACGACGTCCGCCGGATGGTTGCCATTGTCAGTACTCATTTGTATCGATTTTGAAACAAAAATAGCTTAATCTTAAAAGACCCCAGTCGCAGACAGATGTTGATGTTGCTGTCGAAGGACAGTATGACCATCAACGCCCTGGCGGAAAATTTCGAGATGAGCCGTCCCGCCGTTTCGAAACACGTAAAAGTAATGTACAACGCAGGCTTCATCTCCATCACCGACATCGGACGCGAACGTCACTGCACCTTAAGACAGGATGGCTTCAACGAACTTCGCGACTTTATCGGGTCCTTCGATAAATTCTGGGAAACAAAATTGAAAAAATTGGAAACGATTGTAAACAAGCGGTCATCCACAAAAAGAAAATAACACACCGTTCCTCAATCCGCAAGCCCCGTTCGTTAGAAGGGACTTCCACGTCCAAATAAAGTTCCCTTAATTTGTTCCCGCAATTACCCCTCGCGCTTCCCTGTAGTACGTAGTTCCTGTTTTACCATCCTGAATTCACTCGAAGCAACCGCTTGCCGGCAAATTGCTAAAGTCAATATCATGTCATACACACGCAGAATGAGCAGAAGGTCTGCCTCGCCAGACTATTCCCTGCACCAACAGATCAACTCCATCGCCGGAGCCCTTTATCACAACATGGGCAGGGTAAGAACATCCGGCCTCGTCAACGGCCGTGCCGGCGTCACCCTCCTCTTCGCCTACCTGGCAAAGACCTTCCCCGGTGACGGGTACGAAGAGATCATGCATCGCTACCTGGAAGAGCTCCGCGAAAGTCTTTCGCGCAAGAGCATGACCCACTCGCTCTCCACCGGCAAGGCCGGCATCGGTTTCGTCTTCCAGCACCTGCGCAATATCGGCCTCATCGACACCGTCGAAGGCCTCGATTGGAACGACCTCGATCGCGTCATCAGCATGGGCGCCGACCGGGATCACCATCTCGGCAACTGGGATCCCTTGCACGGTCTCGTGGGCCTCGGCATCTACTTCCTCGAAAGACACAAGGAGACGGGAGACAAACGCCACCTGGAAAAGATCGTCGACTATATCGAATCCCTCGCCGTGGTGGAGAGCAACTGCCACGTATGGACTTCCCGCAGGGCCGAACAGGAGGAGACCCCCGCTTTCAATTTCGGCATGGCTCACGGCATGCCGGGCCTGCTCTCTTTTCTGGCCCAGGCATACGAGGTCGGCATCCGCAGGCCTACCATCGCCTCCCTGATCTCGTCCTGTCTCGACTTTCTGCTCGCCCAACGCGCCAGCAGGGATCGGCTCTACTCCTTCCCGGTGTCCGTCAGCCCCTCCAACCCCGAGACGGGGAAGTACAAGATGCAGCTGTCCTGGCGGCATGGATGGTGCTATGGCGACCTCGGCATGGCTAACGCTCTCCTCCACTGTAGCCGGGCCCTCGGTCAATCCGAATGGCGGCACAAAGGCATCGCCATCGCGCAACGCACCACCGCCATCCCCTTCGAATACGCCGGTTGCGAGGACGCCCCGTTTTGTCATGGCACGGTCGGGCTCGTCCATCAATATCACCGTTTGTATCAGGCCACCCGGAACCCGCGGTTCAAAGAGGCGGCCGCACACTGGCTCAAAATGACGATGGATCACTATTATCAGCCCGGCAAATTCCCCGGCGGCTATGCGTACCGCATCTTCGACGAGGACGAGAACCGGTTCATCAGCAACTCGTCCTTCGGCCTGATGGAAGGCATCACCGGCATCGCACTCGTTTTCCTGTATTATTTGCACGACGCAGAACCGGGCTGGGACAGCATTTTCCAAACGAACATTTAAATTTCCGATATTTACCCCCCCGGTTACGGCCGGAGGGTAAATATGACGCGCCGCTACACGATAGATCAACTCCTTACCGGAATACCCGTTCCCATTGCCGACGTCCGCACTCCGGCAGAGTTCGCCCACGGACACATCCCCGCTGCGGTGAATATCCCCCTCTTCACAAACGAAGAACGGGTCACCGTCGGCACCGCCTACAAGCGACAGGGCCGCGAGGCTGCCATCCTCCTGGGCTTCGATCTCTCGGGATCAAAATGGTCTTCTTTCATCCGTCAGGCGCTGGAACTGGCGCCGGAGAAAAAAATAGCCGTCCACTGCTGGCGCGGCGGTATGCGCAGCGCGGCGATGGCCTGGGCCCTCGATCTCTACGGCTTCGAGGTCTCCCTCATCCAGGGCGGCTATAAGCAGTACCGGCGCTGGGTGCTGAGAAGGATGGAAGAGCCCTGGGATTTCCGCGTCGTTGGGGGAATGACCGGCTCGGGTAAAACGGCGATCCTCAAACAACTCGATAAACAGGGCGAACAAACGGTCGATCTCGAAGACCTCGCACAACACCAGGGCTCCACCTATGGTACGCTCAACAGGCTGACCCAGCCGACGCAGGAGCAGTTTGAGAATCTTCTCGCCACCCGTCTCTCGGCGCTCGATCCCACGCGCCCCATCTGGATCGAGGACGAAAGCCAGAGCATCGGGCGATGCATCCTGGCAAAACCCTTCTATACCCGAATGCGCGAGGCGCCCCTCTTCGACCTCCAGGTCCCGCTCGACCAGCGCGTCGCCGCCCTCGAACAGGAGTATGGCGGCCTCGACCGCGACTTCCTCATCGAATGCACCGAACGCATCACCAAACGCCTCGGGCCGGAACAGACCAGGAACGCCATCACCGCCATCCGCGAAGGCCGGATAAGGGATTTCATCCGGCAGGTCCTCGTATATTATGATAAGGCCTATCGCAAAGGCCTTGAATTCCGGGATGCGGCCCGCATCATCGAACTTCCCCTCGAAACCCACGACCCGCTGCAAAACACGGCAAGATTGCTGGACGCGGCAAGATCGCTCACAAGTGCCGCAACGAGCAGCCCGATCGTTCACAACGACAACAACGATATTGCATGGAAATAAGACTGACCCAATACTCACACGGCGCCGGCTGCGGATGCAAGATCAGCCCCGCCATCCTCGATAAGATCCTTCATAGCAACCTCAATTTCTCCACCGACCCCCGCCTGCTGGTCGGCAACGACAAACGCGACGATGCCGCCGTCTGGGACCTCGGGGACGGCAATGCCCTCATCTCCACGACCGACTTCTTCATGCCGATCGTGGACGACGCCTTCGACTTCGGCCGCATCGCCTCGGCCAACGCCATCAGCGACGTATATGCGATGGGCGGCCGCCCCATACTCGCCATCGCCATCCTCGGCTGGCCCGTCGACAAGTTGCCCCCCGAGGCCGCCCAAAAGGTCCTCGAAGGCGCCCGCACCATCTGCGCCGAGGCAGGCATCCCCCTGGCCGGCGGCCACAGCATCGACTGCCCCGAACCCGTCTTCGGCCTCGCCGTCAACGGCCTGGTGCCGGCAAAGCACGTGAAACGCAACTCCACCGCCACCGAAGGCTGTCTCCTCTATCTCACAAAGGCCCTCGGCGTCGGCATCCTCTCCACCGCCCAGAAAAAAGGCCTCCTCGCAGAAGAGGACGCAGCCATCGCCCTCCGTTCCATGGTCACCCTCAACAAGCTCGGCGAAACCCTCGGCAAGCTCGACGCCGTAAAAGCCATGACCGACGTCACCGGCTTCGGCCTCCTCGGTCACCTCTCGGAAATGTGCGAAGGCAGCGGCCTGTCGGCGACCATCGACCCCGCAAAGATCCCAACGATCCCCTCCATCCATTATTACCTGGAAAAAGGCTGCATCCCCGGCGGGACGGTCCGCAACTGGGCCAGCTATGGCCACAAAGTGCGACTCGCCTCCGAACATCAGAAGTTCCTGCTCGCCGATCCCCAAACCAGCGGGGGCCTGCTCGTCGCCGTAACCCCGGAAGGCGCCCCCGAGCTTGAAGATTGCCTGATCCGCCACGGCCTGCCGCCGGAATATGGCAAACCCTTCGGCCGGCTCACCCCGCGGCAGGATGTACTCATCACCGTCATGCCCTAAGGACCGCCCGCTGACGCAGGCGCCTAACGCTCACCGTATTAGGCACAATCGCAAATAAATGTTTTCACTTAGAAAGCGCTCGTTTAAAAACGTGTGCTAAAATATTTGAATACCGCACCACAATAAGAATTGTTTTAATGTGTTGGATAGGGAGATATCTTATGACCCCTTACCGCTTACTCTTCTTACTGTTGCAGGCCATATCCCTAACTGCCCTCGGCCAGATCGAAGGCCTGAAACTGAAACATATTGGCACCGACAACGGCCTGTCCCAAACCAACGTCACGTGTATCCTCCAGGACAAAAGAGGGTTCATGTGGTTCGGAACCCGTGACGGTCTCAACCGGTACGATGGCTACAACTTTACCGTCTACCGGAATAAGGAAGATGAAAAACACTCCCTGACCAATAACTTCGTCACGGCCCTCCTCGAAGACCGCAATGGCGATATCTGGGTGGGCACCTGGGGTGGGGGAGTCGACCGCTTCGACCGGCGGACAAAAACATTCACCCTCATCGACAGTGCCTTTGCCAACTGCTTCGTCAATCATATCCTGCAGGACTCCAAAGGCAATATCTGGATCTGCACGGATGGCGAAGGATTGTATAAGATCGATCCGGTGACGGGAAAACACAAATGCTTCTATGCGGATACAAAAAACCCCGCCGGCCTGGGCGACCTGGATATTTACACCATCTTCGAGGACAGCCGCCACGAGTATTGGGTGGGTACCGCCAATGGCGGCCTCTACCGGTTTGACGGGGAGACCGATAAATTCACGAACTACGCTCACAACAATTCGGACACCGCCTCCCTCTGCTCCAATGCGGTGAAGGTGATCTATGAAGACCCCCGCCATCGCCTGTGGATCGCCACCCTCGGTGGCGGCCTCGACCTCATGACCGACCGCAATGGCGCCTTCCGGCATTTTTTCAGCGGAAAGCCCCCCGGCAAACTGAAGGAGAATATGATCCAGGCGCTCGCCTGCGACGACGACGCCAACCTCTGGGTGGGCACGGACAATGGCGGACTCGTCATCATCGGCCCCTCGGGTGATTCCTACCGGAACTATTATCAGGACGATATCGACAACAGCAGCCTCTCCAACAATTCCGTCGACTGTATTTATAAGGATCGGCAGGGGAATATGTGGCTCGGCACCTACGGCGCCGGCGCCAACCTCTTCGCCAAGGGCAATGATAATTTCCTGCACTACCGGCATTCCACCGAACCCGGCAGCCTCTCCAACAACAACGTACTCGATATTTTTGAAGATTCCAGGGACAACCTCTGGATCGTTACCGACGGCGGCGGCCTCGATCTCCTCGACAAAAAGACCGGGAAATTCCGCCACTTCACAAACGATCCGGCCAAACCCGGCGGCATCGGCGGCAACTATGTCCTGGCCCTCCGGGACGATCGCCATGGCAACCTCTGGGCCGGCACCTGGGGCGGCGGCATCACCGTGATCGATCGGTCAAACACCCGCTTCACTCAATACAAGAACATCCCCGGCGACCCGGCCAGCCTCGCCTCGAATAATGTATACGATCTGGCCACCGGCAAAGACGGACGCATCTGGATCGGCACCTACGGCCAGGGTCTCGACCGGTTCGACGAAGCCCATCACCGGTTCATCCACCACCGGCACGACCCCGCCAACGACAACAGTATCTCCAGCGACCGTGTCCACGCCCTGCTCGCCGACACGAAAGGCATCATCTGGGTAGGCACCTTCGACCGCGGTCTGGATCGCTACGATCCCCAAACCGATCGCTTTACCCACTACCGGCACGAGACCCGCGCCGGCAGCCTGAGCAACAATTCCATCAATTGTGTCTATGAGGATAGCACGGGCGATGTCTGGGTCGGCACCGCCGAAGGCCTCAATCATCTTGACCACGCCACCGGCCGGATCACCAGTTACTCTATTAAGGACGGCCTGCCGGGGTCGGTCATCTACGGCGTACTGGAGGAGAAGAGAGGCGTCTTTTGGATCAGCACGAACAAGGGATTGTCAAAGTTCACACCCGCGCAACACCGGAGCATCACCTACACCGCCGACGACGGCCTGCAGGCAAACGATTTTAAGGCGCATTCGGCTTTCAGAAGCCACACCGGCAAAATGTATTTCGGCGGGGTTAACGGCTTCAGCGCCTTCTATCCCGATAGTATAAGAGAAAATAAGGTGGACCCGGCCCTCATCATCACCGGCTTCCAGATATTCAATAAGGAGGTCGCCGTTTCCACCGATCCCAAACATCCTTCGCCGCTGACATCCGACATCACCGAGACAAAGGAGCTGAAACTGGACTACAGTAATTCGGTCATCACCATCGAATTCGCTTCGCTCAACTATACCTCGCCTTCCAGCCGCCGGTATCGCTACCGCCTCGAAGGATTCGACAAGGACTGGACCAATACCAGCAGGAAACGAACGGTGACCTATACCAACCTCGACCCCGGCACCTATACGTTTATGGTCAACGCCAGGAAAGGGGACGGTACGTGGCTGGCCACGCCCACCACGCTCCGGCTCATCATCGTCCCACCCTATTGGATGACGACCTGGTTCCGGGTCCTCGTCGGTTTGACCCTGGTCGCGCTGGCCCTGCTCATCCATGGCCTTCGCCTCCGCAACATCCGTCTCCATCGCAGCCAGCTCCAGCAGCAGGTGCAGGAGCGCACGGCCCAGCTGACGCTTTCCAACGCCGAAGAACGCAAGGCCCGCGAAGAGGCCGAGCTGGCCAGCAAGGCGAAAAGCGAGTTCCTCGCCAACATGAGCCACGAACTGAGGACACCCCTCAACGCCATCATAGGCTTCACCGATCTCGTCCTTTCCACCTCCCTGCAGCAGGCACAACGCGACTACATCGAACACGTCAGCCGCGCCGGTTACAATTTGCTGGGTCTCATCAATGCCGTCCTCGACTATTCCAAGATCGAAGCGGGAAAGCTGCTCCTCGACGATACCGAGTTCAATCTCGCCCACCTCGTCGAAGAGACGGTCTCCATGCTCGCCATAAAAGGATTTGAAAAAGGCCTCGAGGTCATATGCGAAATAGACCCCCGCCTACCCTCTCTCTTCCGCGGCGACAGCCTGCGCATCCAGCAGATCCTCGTCAACCTCATCGGCAACGCGATCAAGTTCACCGCGAAGGGAGAGGTCATCGTAAGCGTAAGAAAAGAAGATTCCGTTTGCATCCACGTCCAGGACACCGGTATCGGTATCCCGGCCGATAAGCTGGATACCATCTTCGAAAGTTTCACCCAGGGCGACTCATCGACCACCCGGAAATATGGCGGGACCGGCCTGGGTCTTACGATCGCAAAGACCCTCGCCGAAATGATGCACGGGCGTCTTTCCGTCAAGAGCAAGCTGGGCGAAGGCACCACCTTCTCCCTCTGTATCGACCTGCCTGTCGTCAGCGAGGCCCCGGTCCCACAGCCGGTTCGCCGCCCCGCGCTACGCAATATTCTCATCGTCGACGACAACGCGTCCAACTGCCGCCTCCTGCAGGACATCTTCCGCCAGATGGACGTGGACTGCGTCACGGCCACCAGCGGCCGGGAAGCGCTGCACATCCTCGCCACCCCTCCCCACCAGGACCGCAGCTTCGATCTCATCATCACCGACTACCAGATGCCCGGCATGGACGGCATCGCCCTCGTCCGCGAGATAAAGACCCTGCTCACCGGCCCCGCACAACCCTTCATCCTCATGCTCTCGTCGATAGAAAGGAACATCTACCGCGAGGAAGCAAAAGATATCGGGATCGATATGTTCCTGACGAAACCCGTCCTGGTCGATCAACTCAACCAGATCCTCGCCGGCATCTTCGAAGAAAGGAACCGGCCGAAGGCCGAAAGCAACGGCCATGATCCCGCCCCGGTCCGCACCCGCGACCAAAGCATTATGGTGGTGGAAGACGATGCGATCAATATGCTCCTCATCACGGAGGTGCTGGGGAAAATGGGTTTCCCCGTCATCGGCGCCACCAATGGAAAGGAAGCCCTCGATCTCCTGGTGACGACCACCCCCTGTTTGATCTTCATGGATATAAACATGCCCGAAATGGATGGCTTCGAGGCCACCCGCCGCATCCGCGAGCTGCCCGCACCCAAATGCGATATCCCCGTCGTCGCCCTCACGGCCGACGCCATGAAAGAAGACCGGGAACGCTGTCTGGCCGCAGGGATGAATAATTTTTTGGCAAAACCCTTCCGCCTCGAAGAAGTGAAGACGCTCCTCGAATCCTATGCCCCCTCCCCCTCGTTCAATTCATGGGCTATAAAAAGCTGATCGTTGAGCAGTCCTTTTGCCTTGACGGTCTTCCCCACCATGGATCGTAGTTCGGGATCGTCAAATGGATTTCCGCCCAGCCGTCGTAGCTGATAAGATTGATCGCCCGTTTCGAGGAACACGGCGTCATGCTCCGACTTGGAGCCTTCGGCGAATTTTTTCAGCACTACCTTTCCCTGCAGCTCCATCATATTGGCCATAGTCCGACAATTTACCGGGCGAAATAGACATGATAGTCAAGAATGCCGGAATCGGTCTCTTTTACCAGCAGCAGCTTGATCCGCTTGACAGGCTTCTTTCCCTTTTCCGGCGTTGCCAGGGTAAAGGTACGGAATTGGATAGGGCCGCCGGCCATCTGCTTGGCGGCCAGCGAATATTGCTGCCGCTTGGGATCGGAAATATAATGGTCTTCTTTGGAGTCCGTCATGCCCTCCTGCTCGAGGAGGGCCCGGATGTCCTTCCGCCGCCGGACGCTTTTCTTCATCGGCACTTTCTCGGCGGGGATCACGGACTGCTGCAGGATCGCGCCCTTGTTATACAACTGCAGCCGCCGTCCCTTGATCGTATCGGCCCCCGCCGCGGCCTTCTTGCTGTCGATCGGGTTCTCCACGGGCTGAAGGCTCGGGTCACCCAGTAAGTAAAACTGGCTCATCGTCTTCAACGCCACCGGGTCGAGATGCGGCCCCGCCTTTGAAAGATATTGCTGCCGCGCCTCCAGCAGCGACCGGCCCGTCGACGCTCCCTTCAGGACACTCTGAAAGAAATAGGCGCAGACCAGGTCGGCCTGGTCATTGGAATCGGCCGGCCCATAGGCGATCGTGCTGCTCCCCAGGAAGCCCAACGCCCCGTTCAGCAGGTAATTATTCGAAATGCTCAGCTGGTTACCGCCGCCGGCATTTGTCGCATTGATCAATTGCGCCCCATAACAGCACTCCGCGGCCACGACCGTCCCCTTGCCGATCTTGCCGGTGAGATCTTTCGTATTCATCGATTCGGGAAAGCTCATGCCCAACTGCCCGTAAAAAGAATAGTCCAGCGAAGCCCCATGACAGTTGATAAAATGGGACAATGGCTTCAGGTTGCCGCTCTTCGAGGTCGCCGTATCCGTAGGACATTGCAACAGCGCCGAGAAATTGCCAAAGACGCTCTGCAGGCTCAGGCTCGTGGATTTCTGCCATACCCTGGCCGTGACCCCGAAATATGCGGAATAGTCCGCGGCCTTCCCCGGTTTCCACCCGATGGCCGTATCGATCAGCGCCTGCACATAGCCGGCATCTCCCTTCCCGGGAATATCCGGCAGCCGGCCTACCACGCGCGTAGGTCCTATGAAATCCTGCGCCTGCGTGCTGTAGGGGGCATCACAGGCATAGGGCAGATCCGAGGGCACCGTGGTGTCCTCATCCGAAGCGGGATTCACGATCGATACGAACGGCACGATATCCTGGGCTCCGAAAAGTAGAATATAGTCCGGCTTCAATTGAGTGTACAGTGCATCCACGGCATTCTTGCAATCCTTCTCCGTCGTAGACGCAAATACCGGTATTCCCGCCTTCGATGCCGACGCCGGATCGTCGATATAGATGACCCGCGTAGTAAGACCCTTCTTCTTATCCGCTGTCGCCAGCTTGGCCAGCAACGCATCGACCTTCTTGAAGTCCGCCGCCCCGTACTTTAGCGTGAGCGCGTTTTTGCAGCTGATGATCAGTTTAAGGATAGGCATGATGCATAGATTTGAACAAAGTTTACGAATTCCAATCCATTGAAAATACCGTAAAAACACCTGATTTTCCGTAAGTTTATAGACAACTCATAACCTATCATCAACACGTATTTCAAAACCGCAGCCTTACCATCTATGCGGCGGAGCAGCGGGTGAAAGAGATCGGCATCCGCAAGGTATTGGGCGCAAAGGTCACGGGCATCGTCCTGCTGCTCTCAAAAAGAGTTTCGCGCGGAGTAACGTTGTAAATAGAGCGATCCTAGAGATAAGACAACCACCACCTCCGGTGCGTCCGCTTATATTTCCCATACCACTGACAAGGCAGGTATAGAGCGATCACCACAAAAGCCCAGTACCCATAGCACATCCATAACGGGACCCCGAAGCCCTTCGCCTGCCACACCAACGGGTTGCCGTCGGAGTGGAACCCAAGCCCCAAAGCAGAGATCAGCAGGATATTCAGGACGCGCAACAGGCAGAGGTGAACGATAAAGTAGAAATAAGGCACATTGCCAAACACAGTGCAAAAAGAAGTGAACCCATTCTGCATCCGGTCGACCCACGCCAGCAGCACCAGCACCGGGCCGATCGTCATGCTCACAAAAAGAAGAGAAGGCGGCTGTTTCGTCGTATTCAGAAAGGATAGGAGCGTATGCGCCGCATTCCGTTGCGTCGCCCACGGCGCCGGATCGCCATACCCGTTCAACCAACGCACCACGATGAACAGGGCGATGAGGCTGCAGCCCGCCGTCAGCAAGACCCTCCGCCGCCGCATGGCGTCAAAGTCAGGCCGGTAAAGCGATCCCAGGACATACCCGATCAGCAGCATCCCGCTCCACGGAAGGGCCGAATACAACAGCACGACGATGCGATCGCCCCAAAGGGGGATCACCGCTCCCCGCCCCGTCAGGAACAAGGTCATCCAATTCCCGGCCGCCCCACCTTGCGGGATATGCGCATAGTCCAGCAGATTATGCCCAAACACCAGCACACAGCCAAGTACCCCGATCACCAGGCGGGACGCGCCCAGCCGCACCAGTAGCGCCAGCAGCACCATGCTGCACCCGATCGCCCACAGCACTTCGAGCACAAACACATGATACCGCCCATCGAACGTGAACAGCAGCGAGATCACCAGCAGATCCGTCAGGATCAGCCAGAGTCCCCGCGTAAAGAGAAATCCGGCCAGCTCGCTCCGGTTCCGCCTCAAACCCGCCAGGGAAGCCGACACGCCGCTCAGCAACACAAAGGTCGGCGCACAGAAATGCGTTACCCACCGGGTAAAGAAAAGGATCACCGTCGTCGTCGCCATATTCGTCGGCGAATAGGCCGGCCCCTGGAAATGCAGAAAATCCCGGCTATGGTCCAGCGTCATGATGACCATGATCAGCCCGCGGACCGTATCGATCCCCCGGATGCGTTCCTTTATGGGTTCGTTATTCATTTTTTCGTATTTTCAATTGATGAACTTCATCGGAAACATCATTTGGCTCGTCTTCGGCGGCCTCCTGGCAGCCCTCGGCTATATCATCGGCGGCTTCGTCCTCTGCCTGACCATCGTCGGCATCCCCTTTGGCCTCCAGTGTTTCAAGCTCGCCAGTCTCGTCCTTTGGCCCTTCGGCCGCCAGCTGGTGCCCACCAGCAGCAGCATGGGCTGCCTTTCGGTCCTCTGCAATATCATCTGGCTGATCTGCGGCGGCCTGTATACGGCTCTGGTCCACCTCCTGTTCGCCGCCCTCCTCTTCATCACCATCATCGGCATCCCCTTCGCCCGCCAGCACCTGAAGCTCATGGAGCTCTCCCTTATGCCCTTCGGTAAAGCCGTCGTCTGATAAAGCTCCCCGTCCCAGAGTTCGCCCCTAACCCGTCCGCGTTCCAGGGTTCCCCCTAACCCGTCACTTCCCCTTCCTGGAATAATCCTCCAACGTCGCCTTCTCCTTCCGGCTCAAACTCCCCATCCCGCTCCGGCTGATCTTATCCAGTATCCGGTCCACCTCCTGCTGCTGGTCAAACCGATCCATATTGTACTTATGATCGATCGAAGAGGTTTCCTGGTGCGTCTTGTAAAAAAGATTATCGACAAAAAGGACCTCCGGCCGCTTAATGATCAGGTACACAAAAACAAGACAAGGCACCAGGATAACAAGGATGACCACAAAATTCTCGGCAAAGGCCGAAGGGTGCATGGCGATCGCGAGCAGCATCCCCGCCAGCCCGCCACCCAGGTGCGCATCGTGACCGATATTGTTCTTTCGCGATCGGATCGCATAGATGCTCAACCCCACATATAATAGCGCATAAAGCCAGCCCGGGAGGTAAATAGGCAACGGCCACAAGGGAATGCTCATCCCCCGGAACAGCGCCACCGAAGCAAAGATCACCCCGCAGATCGCTCCTGACGCCCCTACCGAGCTGTAATCCCCATGATGCCGGTGGATGAGCAGGGAAAGCAGATCGCCGCCGATCAGGCTGGCAAAATAAATGATCAGGAAATTGAAGCCCCCGAGCACCGTCCCCACCATGCCGCTAAAGGCATACAGGCTCACCATGTTGAAAAGCAGATGCGTCCAGCCCACATGCAGGAACCCCGAGGTGACCAGCCGCTTGTAATCCCTGTTCACCAGGATCTTGTCCACCTCGAACATATACCCCTCGAAAAAGGCCCGGTTCGTAAACCCCTTATAGGAGACAAGAATATTCGCAGCGATCAATAGCAGGATGATAAATCCGGTAGACGACATAATAACAGGTTGTTCGGGAGGGAAATATAATAATAAAATCGGTATATTTAAAGGAACTCCATTCCCAAATTAACACCTAAACCAACTAACGATGCATCGCCGTCTCTTCCTCCAATTCCCGCTTGTCGCCTCCGCCTTGCTTACACAGGCCAAAACCGCCGATGGACAACAACCCCCCAAAAAAGGCTTCAAGATCGACGGCCACAAAGACCGCTACCAGCAAGAGCTCATGATCATGGGTGGCCGGTTCGATTGCAAAGTGTCGGCAAAGGATTCCAACGGCGAATTGCTCATCTATGACACCCACCGCGAGGAAAAAGGCGGCCCGGCCTTCCATTTTCATCACAACCAGGATGAATGGTTCTATATCATCTCCGGCGAATTCATGATCAGGGTAGGCGACGACACCTTCAACCTCAAACCCGGCGACAGCGCGTTCGCCCCGCGCAAGATCCCCCACGCCTTCGCCAAGATCAGCGACGGTCCCGGCCAGATGCTCGTCCTCTTCCAGCCCGCCGGATCGATGGAAGACTTCTTCCACCAAATGGCCAAACTCGGAACAAGTATTCCCAAAAACCAGGAAGCCCAGCTAAAACAGCTCTGGCACGACCATGGCATGGAGATCGTCGGCCCACCCCTGAAGTTCTAACAAACACCAGTGATTTTTTTGTACTTTGATGCCCTGGAAACCTGCCATCACCCGTAAACTCATTACCCAAATGAAGCCCTTAAGCCTTCTCCTGATTGTCACCTTCTTTTCCGGTGTTCTTGTCTCCTCTTGTAAAAAAGACGCCCACAATTCCCAGCCCCTGTCACCCGACAAAGCCATTGACAGCCTCAACCTGCTGAAAGCGGATGGCACTTCCTTTAACCTCGGCGACATTGTGGTTACTAAAACGACAGCCGATTCGCTTCTGGTAAGCGTACCACCCTTCACTGATGTCACCGCACTGACTCCCGTTATAGTGATCAAGGGGAAAACGATCTCGCCCGCCAGTGGGGTCAAACAGGACTTTACCTCTCCTTTGGTCTACACGGTGACGGCCCAGGACGGCAGCCAGGTAAAATATACCGTCGTTGTCAGTATAAGAGGGGTCGTCTATTTCGGCAGCTCCGACGACAACTTTTACGCGGTTGACGCCGTCCTCGGCAAACGAATCTGGGCGACGACAGCCGGGGACTTCTCCTATTCCAGTCCGGCCCTGGTCGATGGGGTCATTTACGCCGGCAATATCGACTATAACATTTATGCCATGAATGCGTCCACCGGAACGGTGAAATGGAAATTCGCCACCGACTTCACGATCGAATCATCTCCGGCGGTCGCGGGCGGGGTCGCCTACTTCGGCAATGACAGCCATCATTTTTATGCCGTAGACGTCAGTACGGGCCAGCGTAAATGGCAATTTAATACAAACGGGAATATCAGCACCAAACCCTTCGTCGTCAATGGCATTGTCTATTTCGGCAGCGATGATAGCTATGTATACGCGCTTGACGCCGCAAGCGGTTCCGTGGTTTGGAAATACCAGGCGGGCTCCCTGTTCAATGTTTCAAGCCCAACCCTCGTCAATGGTGTTCTTTACATCGGCTGCCGGGACAGCTATTTATATGCGCTTGACGCCGCCACCGGAACATTGAAATGGAAATTCTTTGCCAACAATATCTCCCTGGAACAATCCAGCCCCACAGTAGCCAATGGCGTAGTATATATCGGCGGCTGGTATAACATCAGTGACTTCTCCAAAGGCGGTAGTCTCTACGCAGTGGATGCCCTCACCGGAACCCTGAAATGGACGGCGCTGAATAACCTCGGAATAGGTTCTGACCCTGTGGTAGCGGATGGCATACTCTATATCACCTGTGATGATAATAATATCTATGCCCTCGATGTCAATACCCAGACCATTGTATGGAAGAACCAGATCCTTGCCAACGGGGCCTCGGCGACGGTCGCAGGGGGAGTAGTCTTTTGCGGTGGTGGCGGCAACCACAAATTTTATGCAATGGACGCAAAGACAGGTATTATAAAATGGACTTTTCCTCTCGGAAACAATGCACTGCGGACATCTATCTCAATAGCCACTGGCAGAACCAAAATATAAAAACACAAACGTAAAGCCTCCCTTCCCGGGGAATTCCCTCTTCCGACCCTTGGACCTCATGCCGGCGCAGCCGCTAAATCATTCATCAATAATCGATTCGGCCGCCGCGCCGCCATTTTGCGATGATACAAAGCCCGGAAGGTTGTCATGCTAACCATCCACTCCCGTCGTAAATTTGTGGAAGCAAAAAGAAAATTACAAAAAGCAAAAGAAAATACCATGAAACAACTTCTGAAAGCACTCTTCTTCGACCGCGAAATGGTCGCCGTGATCAAGGCTGCCAAGCCCAGCAAAGAACAACTCTACGCCGAGCTCATCAGCGGCCGCATCACGATGAAGGAATATATCGCCGCCACACGCAAATAAGCACTACGCGCCAATAGGCCCGACGCGGCGGCAACGCCGCGCCGCTATTCCTTCTCCCACTTGATCATCCGATCGTTAAAAATTCCTGTCATCCGCCGAAGGCCCATAAATAGACGGCACCGCGATATTATTCAACCGCATATAAACGGTCAACTGCCCCCGGTGATGCACCCAGTGGTTCAACGTGGAACCAATCGTCTCCAGCTTTGGCGTACTCATCAGCACCTGGTCTCCATGCTTCAGCTCGAAAGGCTTGCTCAGCTGCTCCTCGGTAATGTTCGCTAACGCCCGGGTCGCGGCTTCCAGATTGTCGTCGTAATGGGCCAGCAACGCCGCGCTGGTGCTAAGGGTGAAATGCTTGAAGTTGGAAAAATTGATCGTCGATTCCTCAATGGTCGTGGCGATCCACAAGGGGATCTCCGCAACCAGCAAGGTCAGATACCCCATCGCCATCGATTTCTCATGCGGTTTGAACTCATACACCGTCTCCGGGATGCGCTCAATACATTTCCGGGTGGCCACCGATTCGGCCTGCAATTCGTTCAAAAAATACTGGCAAAGCGTCTTTTGATCCATAGAATAATATGTTTCCTACAAGGTCGTGAATTTTTTGACAGTAATACACGTCAGCTTCCCGTCCATGGTCGAGATCACATACTCCCCGCCGCCAACCGGCAACACCCCATTCACCATACAATTGGAAGCTTTATATTTCCATAACACCTGCCCATCCTTCCGCGCCAACGCCCAAACCGTCCCGGAATGCGTCGGCACCAGCACAACGCCCTGATGTTCCAGCAGCGCCGTCGGCGCCAGCTCATACCCCAGCTCCACCGGCGACCGCCAGTCGATCCGAAGCGAGTCAGCCGTCGTCGACACGGCGATCACCGCCCCATCCATCGTCTTCACATACACCAGCGAGCTGTCGGCCGACAATCCCATTGACTCCCGCACCCGCAGCTTCGGCGCCCGCGACCGCCACAGCACCGCGCCCGAAAAAGCATCAAAGGCAGTCATCACATTGTCCGGCGCCACGATGAACACTCGCCCGCCCGTCGCCACCGGCCAGCAGGCGGCAGGCGAGAACATCCGGTTCGGATGCCCATTGTCCCATTTCCACACCAGCCGGCCCGAGGCCCTGTCCAGCGCATAGAACTCCATCCCCCAGCTGCCGAAGTAGACATTCGGACCATACACCAACGGCTTGTCCACCACAAATCCATGCACCTGGCCAAAATCCCACAGCAGCTTACCCGATGCTAGTGCGAGCGCCCGGAAATGCCCATCCGATCCCCCAATATAAACGACACCCGAGGAGATCACCGGCGCCGCCACATCCGGCTTCAAAGTTTCGAATTTCCAAACCAGCTTCCCCTCGCGCAAACAATAGATCCACCCATCCGTCGAAGCCGCAACGACAAATCCCCCCGCCACAGCCGGCGTCGAATACACCTTCCCACCCGTCCGGTAGGCCCAAACCTTCTTGCCGGTCTTACCATTCAGTGCAAAGATCCATCCATCCGTATCCGTGCCGATCACGCGCCCTCCGAAGGACACATTCCCCGTCCCGATATCACTCTTCGCCTGGTACTCCCACCGCTTCGAAACAAAAGGGAACTCCGAATTCACCGCAAACGAAGGCCGGTAATAATGCGTCGTATCCGTAGCAAAATGATGATCGTACAGTCGCGCCGAAGCCCAAACAGGTCCAACAGGCAGGCCGGGGTGCTTCAACCGGTAGAACACGCTATCATCAGCAAAGCGAACAATATTATACCCCCCAATGGAATCCTTCGCCCGCAGGTTCGAACGCCCCACAATACTCGGGATGCCCTCCGATTCGATCTGCCGGTTCGAATGCCAGTGCCCACAAAGGATCAGCTGGATATTATGCTGTTTCAGCAGGTCCATCGCCTCATACCAGTTGTTCTGCGCCGAGTCCTGCGGGTAATGATTCAGGTAAACGATCGGCATATCGGACCGCGGCAAGTGCTTCAAAACAGAATCGAGCCAGACGATATCCTCATGGGGCACCTGCCCGGGACCCATCCGCATATTAGGCCCACAGGCCGTTCCGGCAAAAAGGAACCCGCCATATTGGAATGTCGTCGTCTCCGAACCGAACACCGTACGAAACGTATTCGCCCCGCTCTCGCTCCAGTTGCCATCATGATTACCCGGGATAATATACCAGGGCTTGTTCAGGCTGTCAAGGATCGCCTTGGCCTCCCGCAACTCCGAATCCGCCCCGAATTCCGTGATATCTCCCGTAAGGATGACAAATTTCAGGTCAGGATCCGCATTGATATCCCGCACCGTCGACCGCAGATCATCCGTGGCTGTGACCGCGCCACCGATATGCGTGTCGGAGATATGCGCAAAGGAAAAGCCGCGTTGGGCCGAAGCCGAAAACCCCAACACCGAAAACCCGAACGCCAGTCCCAAAAAAAGAAAGAAAAACAATCTCATAGTACTAATTTAAGATAAGGGGCCCCGAAAGGTCCCAATCTCAAAAATAGTGTATATTGAAGGATGGATTCGCAGGACGACATCTCCCTCGCGCAATGGTCCCTCGTCGAAGAATGGCGGGCTCGCAAATGGACCACCCTCGACTTTCCGCGACTCGCAAGAGAGGACTTCAACCTCAACGGTGTCGAGTTCGTCAATACGCTATTCGAAGCCCCGACAGAGACCTATTTCAAACAGCTGAAACAAAATGCCGCCACCCACGGCGTCACCCTGGTCCTCATCATGGTCGATGACGAAGGAGACGGCTGTTCGCCCGATAAGCAGGGCCGTAAAGAGTTCCAGCTCTTCCATCGCAAATGGGTGGACATCGCTTATTACCTCGGCTGTCACGCCATCCGCACCAATTGCCGCGGTCCACAGGAAGGCGGCGTCTATAGCCCCCTGTCAGGGGCCGTCGACAAAAAGGAAGCCCTCGAATGGGCCGCCGATTCCTACTATCCACTGCTGGAATATGCAAGGCCCGCCGGCATCAAGATCCTCATCGAAAACCACGGCGGCGTCTCCAACGATCCCGATTGGATGGTTCAATTGATGCAAAAAGTGAATGACCCACTCTTCGGCGCCTATCCCGACTGGCGCGAGCCCGCTCCCGATTTCGATAATGTCGCCTATCTGCAAAAGATGATCCCCTTTGCAAAAGGGATGTCCTACCGGAATCAACCCAACGACGAGGACACCTGCAAAATGCTCGAGCTCTGCCGGAAAGGCGGCTACCGCGGCTGGTATGGGATAGAGTCTGGCGGCCGCGAAGCGATAATGGAGGGGATCCGGCTGTTGACCGATTTTAACAAGAATAATGACCTGTAAACCGATAAAAGTAGGATATTTAGTATTTAAACCCCTGACCAAATGTCAAACAAACCTTCCGCCGCATTTGTCGGCGCTTCCTGGATCGCCCTGGGCGCAGGCGCCCTCGGCTACCTCATCGGCCTTTGGCGCGCCGAAATGCAGCTCAATGAAAAAGGTTATTATTTTACGGTGCTGATGTTCGGCCTCTTCGCCGTCGTCTCCCTCCAAAAGGCCGTCCGCGATCGCCTGGAAAATATCCCCGTGACCGATCTGTACTATGGCATCGCCTGGTTTGTCACGATCCTGTCCATTATCCTGCTGATAATAGGCCTTTGGAATGCGACCATCCTGCCGAGTGAGAAAGGCTTCTATGCGTTTGCTTTCCTATTGGCCATCTTCGGCGCCGTCGCCGTTCAAAAGAACACCCGCGACTCGCTGCAGGCCGATAAAGAGAATAAGAAAGATCATTCTGAAAAATAGGCGCCGCCGCAACGCAGTCGCCCGCTCCCCAAGGCGCCCGCCGCGCCGTCTATCCCCGCTCGTCCCCCACCACGGCCGGAACCCCTTTGGGAGCCGGCTCCCGTTTGGGCGCACGCTTGAGCAGCAGCGATTTCAACACCCCGCTGTACTTCTTCTCGACCCGTTCCGTAAACCAATTGCTGAAAACGATCAGCCCGACGATCACCAGCAACGGGCAAACCACCGAGGCCGCCCCGAAATAAGGCCCCAACTTATGGATGGCCAGAACCCCGATGTTCTGATGGATCAGGTACAGGAAGTAAGAACTCGTCCCGATCCGCGTGATCACCGGGTAGTTCAGCGGCCCAAGGAAGCGTGGGGCGTAGATAAAGAGGAGGAACAGCGCGATCATCAAGGCATAGATGAGCCGCAGAACAAGGACATCCGCCGAAAGCAGCATATAGACGGCGAAGAAGATAAGACCGATATAGTGAAGCATCGTCGGCTTTTTCTTCTCCTGGACGGTTTTCCACAGCTGGTAGAACACCGAACCCATCGCAAAGAAAGGGAGAAAGGTCAGCAGGCCAAGGGAGGAAAAATCTTCATTCTTGAACAGGAAAGGATGGGCAATGATCAGGCAGGCGGAGGCAAGGATGAAATTCCGGAAGAAATTCTTTCGGTTCAAAAAATAAAGAACGCTCGAGAATGCGTAGAATTCCACTTCCGGCCAAAGGCTCCAATAAGAACCGTTCAGATAACTCACGTTGATATGGAACAATTGAAAGACCGACGGGCTGATAAAGGTCAGGCTGGCGATAAAATTCCGCAGTTGATGACTCTGCCAGAACAGGAACCCCCGGTCGAACGCACAGGTGAGGGCATAGGTCAGGATTGAGGCAAACAGCATGGCCGGGAAAAGCCGGATGAACCGCTTGATCCAAAACGTCTTGAAGGTTTCGGTATTTTCAAGGGTGAAGTAGATGACAAACCCGCTGATCATGAAAAAGAACTCCACTCCCACACCCCCATACTGGAACCAGCTGTAGTATTTGCTGCCGTACGGATAATATGACTCGGTGCTCAGGGGCGGCGTCCACCTTGAAAAAAAATGAAAAAACAGAACGGAAAAAATGGAAAGGGCCCTAAAGCCGTCCAGGATCTGAATGCGATTCTTCATCGGATTGTATGGGTTGTGTGCAAGTTAACCAAATTTCTCGTTACCTTAGAACAATCTTAGTTACGAGGCAGTATATGAAAATAGGAACACTCTTTATTCTTGCGCTGACCACCATGGCGGGTTACTCGCAAACCATGCCAAACACCATCAACAGCTACAAGTATGTATTGGTGCCGCATCGGTACGATTTTTTAAAGTTCGACGATCAATACGCATTGAATACGACGACAAAGTCGCTGCTCGAGCAAAAGGGATTTACCGTCTATTGGACCGACGATGTCCTCCCGCCCTCGCTGGCCGGCAACAAATGCGCCGCCCTGCAAACCGAAGTAACCCAGCGGAAGGCCATGTTCAGCACAAACCTGACACTGGTATTGAAAGACTGCTTTGGCAATATTGTCTTCAAAGGAAAGGAAGGCCGCAGCCGCGAAAAGGAATTTTATGTCGCCTACGACGAGGCCGTGAAAGATGCTTTCGTCTCGCTGAAAGCAACGCCCTACAGCTACGACAGCGCGTTGGCCGTGCAATCCCTGCCGCAGCAAATCCCGGCCCAGCCAAGGCAAACCCTGCCGCAACAAACGCAGCCGCAACAAACGCTGCCCCAAACGCAAACGCAACCCCAAACGCCCCCCGCAAACCCCGGGACGATCACCGGCACCCTCTACGCCCAATCCATCCCAAATGGCTACCAACTGATCGACCTCACGCCAAAAAAAGTATTGACCCTCCTCAAAACCTCCATGCCCGACTTCTTCCTGGCCCAGGCCGAACCCGCCGCCGGAAGCCCCGCCGCAGCCACCCCCATCGGCGTCGTCTTCAAAAAGGAGGGCCAATGGCTGTTAGAATATTATAAAGACGACAAATTAATTTCCCAAAAACTCGACATCAAGTTCTAACCCCACCACCCCCGCGATCCATCCCACCCCCACGATCCGCGCAGCCCCGCCGCCGCGCAGCCCCGCAATCCCACCATCCACACCACCAATGGAGTGTTGAATCCCTTACCCGCCTTGTCCGATCCCCCGAACAGCGAATGAAACAATACCGCACCCGTGGATAAATCGTAATTGGTTAATAATCACCACTCAATGCCGAAAAGCCAGGATAGATCGCAGCCCCCACACCCGCATGGCATCAAATTTTAAGTAAACATTATCTATAAAGACATCAAAAAGCTTAAAATCAACTTGATCATGAAGACAAGACTAAAGACGTCATTTGTCAGTGCGGGTATTGCCCTGATCTTCCTTACCGGTTGCGTATCGAGCAAGAAATACAAAGCATCCCAGGCGGAACTCGCGAGGGTTAGGGAGGACAGTACCAAACTGGCTCAACAGGTATCATCGCTGAACAACAATGTGCAGGATCTGCAAAACAAGAACAACACGCTGCAACAGTCGGTGGAGGCCGCCAATAGCCGCAATACCGCTACGCAGAAGTCGTTGGACTATTATCAGAACTATTTTAAAGAACAGCAGACTGCCGTCGCGCAGACCAGTGATGATGTCAAAAGCGCGTTGACCCAGGCGGGTGTCTCCAACGGAGATGTCCAACAGGTCAACAACTCCGTTCACGTTCGCCTCGATGAGGACGAACTTTTTAAAAAGAACAGCGCCACAGTATCGCCCGGCGGAAAGAAGGCATTGGATGGCCTCGCCGGAGTGATCAAGAACCGTTCGAACATGAACGTCTTCGTCGGTGGCGGCGATTCCACCTCCGGCGACATGACCAGCATGAGTGCGGAAAACACCAACGCCTCGATGGCTACGGCCGAACCTCCCAAACCCCGCCATCATCGCCGTTCCACGGCAACTCGTAGCTCTGGCAGCGCGGGAACCGGGCAGGGCTCGGGTGGTAGCGGCGGAACGTCCGGCAGTGGCAACGCCACCGCCAGCAGCAGTACCGCCGGCGGCCAGGCCAGCGGCGCCACACCGCACAAGAAAGTGCATCACCATTATTCCTCCGAGGGAGGGACCGCGATCTATAACAATCCCCGCATGCACAATCGCGCGCTGGCCCTCAAACAGGCCCGGATGGTCGCCGTCGCCGACAATTTCCTCCAGAATGGCGTGGAAAAGGTCAACGTCTCGCTCCGGCAGTCGAGTATGAGCGCAACGCCGGGCAAATCGATCCACGTGGTCCTCACACCAAAGATGGAAGACTTCAGTCCCAGGCAATAAAAAGGCAAAAAAAAGCCGCCCACCGGGCGGCTTTTTTTTGCCTCAATTTTTATCGAACCAAAGTTTCGTCGTCAGCAGATCCGGCCCCTGCCGCCCCACCGCCTTCTGATAATTGGCCCCATTCAAACTCTGCTCCGATCCGGGATAAATAAATCGCACCGGCATCTTCCCACTCAACGTCCCCGCCACCGCCGGCGCCAGCTGCGGATAGTCCAGCCTCCGCCATTCGGCAAACGCCTCCAGCCCCTGTCCAAACAACGCGATCCACTTCTGGTTGCCAACGGACTCTTTATAGTTCGCGGCATTATACTGCACCGACGCCTGCCCAAGATAATTCGCCGTAACCGTCGAATCGTCTATGCCATATTGATCCAGGCTCGCTAACACGGCTTTCTTATAGAGGTCCGCCGCATCACCCGTGATAAATCCCCGGGAGACGGCCTCGGAAAGATCGAACAATACTTCCGCATAGCTCATGATCACCGCCGGCGCATGCGGCGCCCTGAAATAATCCCCCGGGCGCGACGTCCTGCTCAATCCCAGGTTATTGGCGTCGCCCGTCAAAAGCCCGTTCGGCACGCCCACATAGCCATGTGGCGCATCGTCCGTCGGCTGGGCATAGATCGGCAGCCGCGGGTCGTTCAGCGCCGTCAACCGGTCCACCATCGTCTTACTGATCCGGTAGTCCTGCCGCGTGTCAAAGGTGAGGCTCACCGGGTTTTGGTTCGGGGAATCCTGGTAGACCAGCTTCGCCAGGTCCGTACTGCTCCCAAAATAACTCCCACCCTCGGTTTGTATATCCGTCAGCACCTGCTTGGCCAGCGCCGGTTCCTGGTCCGCGATCCGCAACGCGATCCGTAACCGGAGCGAATTGACGAATTTCTTCCAGTTGCCGATATTCCCGCCATAGATGGCATCTCCCGCTATCGCCGCTCCCGAAGGGTCCAGCAGCGACTGCGCAGTTTTCAAGTCAGCCAGCAACCCCAAATAGACATCCCTTTGCGCATCATAGGCTGGGGTCAGAAAGCTGTCGATCTTCCCTGCCTGCTGATAAGGAATATCGCCATAGGCGTCCGTCAGCAGCTGGAACACCCAGGAACGCAGCGTCAGCGCCACGCCTTTATAATTCGCATTGGGCTGGGCATCCCCGATCGCGATAACTTTATTCAGGTCCGTGATACTCTGTCCATACAGCGCCTTCCACATCGAAGTAAAATTGCTGTTGTTGAAGATATAGCGGTCCGGGTCCGTATATTGTATCTTCGCCCAATGCTGGATGAACAACAGGGATGAGTTCAGGTTATTGTCCACACCCCAGTATGCGTCCGCCGTCAGCTTTTCGGCAGCCGTCAATAAATAATCCGGTTGCGGGTTCACGGTGGCGTTTGGGTTCTTGTTGATATTGGCCAGCTCTTTCTTGCAGGACGCCGAGACCAGCACCAGCCCCCCCAATAGTATATGATAGAGTGTCTTCATGATAGTTAGAATTTGAAGTTTACATTAATGCCATAGCTCCGCGTACCGGGAAGGCTGAGGTCCTCAAGCCCCTGCCCATTACCCGTGTTGAAAGCCGTCTCGGGGTCCACATTGGGGATATTCCGGTGGATGATCCAAAGATTTCTCCCCACCAGGCTGACCGTCGCGCCGACAAAGTGAATGCTCTCCATCCATCTCGCGGGCAGCTCATAGCTGAGTTTCACCTCCCGCAGCTTGATAAAGGAAGAGCTATAGATCCACGCCTCATCGAAGTTGTTCAGCGTCTTATAATACTGGGAGGCCGGGATGATCGCCGTATTCGCCTTTCCATCCAGGGTGACGCCTTTGAAGATCATCCCATCGTCATACGTCGTTCCGCCGGAAGTATAGGACAGCCCGCCGTGGGCCGCATCGCGACCCGGGAGCGTGTTGGCCAGCACCCCGGTATACGCGCCCGTGGAATTCGTCGAAGAGTACTGCCGCCCGCCAAAGGAACCATCCACCAAAACGCTCAGCGAGAGATGCTCGTAGGCAAAGGTGTTGGTAACACCGCCCAGCCAGTCGGGGGTATACTTGCCCAGCACCTGGTTGTCGGGATTCGTAGCAGGCGTTCCGTCGTCATTGACTACGATCTGCCCCTGGGCATTGCGCAAAAAGGCGGTTCCGAAAAGGCTGCCATAGGGCTGCCCCACGGTGGCCACCGTCTGGATGGAGCCGTCGCTGCCCAGCACGTAGTTCTTGAGCAGACCCTGGTTGTCCAAGGACTTCAGCTTGCTGCGGTTCATGGCGAAGTTTGTATTGACATCCCACTTGAAACGGGCGGTCTTCACGGGTACAAAACCCAGCTGTACTTCGAGGCCTTTATTGTTGAGGCGGCCTGCGTTGATCAGCTTTTGTGAATAACCCGTTGTGTTACTCACGTCTACATTCAGTATTTGGTTGTAGCTGCTGCTCTGGTACAGGCTCAGGTCCAGCCGGATGCGATTCTCAAAGAAGCCGGCCTCCGCCCCTATCTCCGAGGAGGTCGTGGTCTCCGGCTTGAGGTTGGCATTCAGGTCCAGCGCGCTCGCCGTCAGCTGCGGATAGGAGCCAAAGGTGGGGGTGATAAACGGATAGGTGTTCAACAGCTGGTACGGCGTCGCATCGGCGCCGACCTTGGACCATCCGCCCCGGATCTTGGCATAACTCAGCACATCCCCCTTAATATCAAAGGCGTCGGACAACACCAACGAAGCGCTGACCGAGGGATAGAAATAGGAGAGATTGTTCGCCGGCAGGGTAGAGGACCAGTCGTTGCGGGCGGTGAAGTTCACAAAAGCATAGTTATGATAGCTCAGCTGCGCCGATCCGAACAGGCTATAGGTCTTCAGCTTGTAGAAGTTATTCGAGGACACCAGCGGATCGCGCGAGTTGGTCAGCGTGTAAAGATCGGCCACCGCCAGCCGCGGCGCTTTCTGGTCGTTCTCCTCGAAAGACTTGGTCCGCAGGTTGGCGCCGCCCAGGACTTCCATGGCAAAGTCGGTGTTCAGCTTCCGGTTATAATTCAGGGTGAACTCGGTATTGTTCTCGTTCACCGTATAGGCGTCTTCCTCATAGCTACCGTAAGGGGTGCCGCTGGTGCCATAGGCGATCTTCAGCTTGCGCCGGTCGGTATAATAGTCGGTCGCGGACTTCAGGTTCGCCGTCAGTTCACTAGTGATCTTATAACTCAACCCGATGTTCCCGATCAGCCGGTCCCGCCGTTGACCGACCGTATTTCGATTGGCGACAAAGAAGGGATTGCTGTAATAGGCATTGTTCCAGTTCAGCGGACTTCCCGTGCTGTTATAATGATCGCGCAGCTTGTTCATATCCACCTGCCGTCCCATCCAGATGAATTGCAGCATCGTACTCGTGCTCCGCTTCCCACCCGAACCCGGCAGATTGCCCGCGTTGGTCTGCACATAATTGGCATTCACCGACAGGGTCAGTTTCGGGTCCAGCTTCAGCGTCGAGTTAAGCGTAAAATTGTTTCGCCCCAGGTCGCTGTTGGGAATGACGCCGAACAGCTTCTGCGTGTTGACGGCAAACCGGTAGTCATAGTTATCGCCGGCGTCGCCAAGCGAGACCCCGTTGCTATAGCTGACACCCGTCTTGAAGAAGCTTTTCACATTGTCCGGATGCGGCACAAAGGGTTGCGGCGTCCCGTCGAAGAATTGCGGGATCAGCTGACCGTTCATTTTCGGCCCCCAGCTTTCATCCACGTTGTCGTTGACACCGCCACCGGCGCCGTCCTTATAGCTGAACTCCCCGTTGGCCCCCTGGCCGAAGACATTCTGATATTTCGGCAGGGTCAGCAGGTTCTCAAAGCTGGTGTTGGAGTTGACCGTGACGCCAACCCCCTTCTTTTTCCGGCCGCTCTTGGTCTTTATCAGCACCACACCATGAGCGGCCCTGGAGCCATACAACGCCGCCGCATTGGGCCCTTTCAGGAAACTGATCGATTCGATATCGTTGGGGTTGATGTCGGCGATGGGGTTGGCAAAGTCCCGCGAAGGGGCCGTACCCAATTGCTGATCATTGTCTACGGGAAATCCATTGATGACGAACAGCGGCTGGTTATTGCCCGAGATCGAGGTCTCGCCCCGGATCACGATGCGGGAAGAGCCCATATCCCCCTGGCTGTTCGTAACGCGGACCCCCGCTACCTTCCCTTCGATGGTATTGACAAGGTTCGCTTCCGGGGTCTCGGCGATATCCTTCGATTTTAGTTCCTGTACGGCATAGCCCAGCGACTTCTTCTGCCGGGTGATGCCGAGTGCCGTCACCACCACCTCGTTCAGAGCCCCTTTGGTCGGCTCCAACGTCACCTGCATACCCGATTCCGACGCGGAGGCCGGCAATTCCACCGGGGCATACCCGACAAAGCTGAATTGAAGCACCTCCCGGGGTGAGGCGGCGATCTCGAATTTACCCTCGGTATTGGTTTGCGTGGCACGGGCGGTTCCTTTTACCTTGACCGTCACGCCGTCCAGCGGCAAGCCGTCCGGCTTCCCCGTGACCACGCCCTGAACTTTGATGGATTGTGCTTGAGAAGAAAAAGAGAAGAAGATAAGCAATAGCCCGGCCAAGAACAGCCCATGCCTCTCCGGCAGTTGCCCGGTTAGCAATTTCATCATAACAGTGAATTTAGTGACTCGATGTTTTTCGAACCACAAATATAAACCCTATTAGATAAGTGGACTAATATTTTTTCATAACTACCCTCCGTTCAACGGGATGTCCACAAGCAACGTGCATCCCTGCCCCGGGGCGGAGATGATCCGGCAGGCGCCGTCCTGGGATTCTACACGGCTGCAGATATTGCTGAGACCGATGCCGCCGGTCTTTTCAGCGGGAGAAAAACCTATTCCATCGTCTTCGATCGAAAGGGCGGCACTGTCGCTCCAACTGGCAATACGGATGATGACCTGGGTGGCCTTCGCATGCTTGTAGATATTGCTCAGCTGCTCCTGTGCCACTCTGTAAAATATCTCTTTCACAGGGACAGGCGCCTTATCATCCTGCCATTTGGTGCTGTCCAGCCGGATCGGTTGTGCATATTGGTAGTTGTCCGCAAGACTCTGCAGCATTTGCGGCAGGGTCCGTTCCGAAAATCGCGGCATTACCATTTGATGGGAAAGGTAGCGGATCTCCTCCATGGCTTCGATGAGATTGTCCCGGCATTGAACAAGCACGGGCTTGCAATCGGGAAAGGTCTCCAGGGAATAGGATAGTTGCAGCCGGATGGCCGCCAGCAGCTGGTTGATATTGTCGTGCAATTCCCTCCCCAGCAGGTTGCGTTCCACTTCCTGCGTTTCCAGGATGACGCGCCGCCGCTCCTCTTCGATCTTTTTTTCCTCGGTAACGTCGGTAATGAAAAGGAAATAGTTAGGAGCGCCTCCTATCGACTTTCCGATGGCCTGCCCCTGCACCCGGGTACATACTTTTTTCCCGGCCTTGGTATAAATGTTGAACTCTTCCTGGAACGGCAGGCCATGTTGCCGGCAATGAGCCGCCCTCGCAACCGTGTTCATGTCGGTCTCCGGCCCCAAAAGAAAGGTCCTTGAGCTTTTACCGATGAGTTCTTCGGCAGAGTAGCCGGTCAGCCGGCTAAACCCCTCATTCATCCAAAGCATCTCGCCGTTGGGATGGAGTATGATCACGGCATTGACCGTCTCCCGGGCCAGCAAGGCGAGGATCTCCATCTCCCCGGAGATCTTTTTCTGCCGGGTGATGTCCTCGAACGAGATGACGATCGTATAGGGCTCAGCCTCCCGGACATCGACCACCACCGCCGAGTTCAGCTTCAGCCATTGTATGCCGTCGGGCCGCCGCACTCCCACGATCTTATTGTGAACACCGTGTATTTGTCCATTCTTCCTGAAGAGGAAGTTCTGCCGGCCGATCTCCCTCTCCTGCTCATCGACAAAGACCATATCGGGTGACGGGAATCCGCCGTTACTCAGCTCTGCGGCATCCAGACCCAGGATGTCCAGGGCGCTCTTGTTGGCCGTAAGCACCTGCCGGTCGATGGTCTGCAGGATAACGCCTTCGCTGAGGGATTCCACCAGCGCCCGGTATTTGATCTCATTGGCCTTCATCTCCTCTTCCGTATTCTTTCTTTCGGAAATGTCCCGAAAGGAAACACTGATCTGCTCGATGCTACCCGCGGCATTCCTTAGCGGCAGATAGCTGATAAACAGCCAGAGACCGTCAGGGTACGCAATTTCATACTCCACATGAACGCCCCCCAGTGCCCGCTGCAGATATCGCCGGACATCTGCCCGGCGGTTCTCCGGGATCAGGCTGAGGATATTGGCGCCGATATGGGGTTCGGAGCCCCAGAGACCATAAAGTTGGATGGCGCGCCTGTTGAAAGTGAGGATGCGGAACTGCGCATCGACCAGCAGGACGCCTTCCCCGATATTGTTGAGCACAGCCGTATTGCGAAGCAACACCTGCTCCGTGATCTTCTTGTCCGTGATATCGCGCATACTGCCGCAAACCCCCGCGAATTCTCCATCGGCCGACAGGAAGGGATATAGCGAGACGCTCAGCCATTTGACAACGGTCATCTGGTATTTCCAATCGAAATGCACATTTTCCCCCGCCGCCACGCGGTTGAGATGCTCCTGGAAAGCGCCTTGCTGCTCGGCGGTCAGCAGCACGTTAAAGTCAAATCCGGGACCGATGTCCACTGCAGACACAGCACGATAGAGGTGATTACAGGCCTTGTTGTACCAGTATAACCGGAATGTGTCATCGAGAAGGAAAAAAGGTTCTTCCAGCGTGTTGAGGATGGAGGAGAAAATGTTCTTCCCGTTCAGGGAAAGAGATTCAAGCGAAAAGCAAGGCCTACCGCTATCAGCGCTACTATCAGTTGCCATTACACGAGTTCTTTTTGTGGTGATCAGGATAGGCTGCTATGAATTTATTAAATTTTTCTACAATAAAGAAGGAAACTGGGAAAAATGAAAAATTTTTATATGATGATCAAGGAAGAATAAATAAAAGCGTGCCGAAACCGGGCTGATCACGGTCATATCCCTCCGGACGGATCTTTTTTATCACGGCTTCGGTATAAGGCATCGACAATCCCATACGCCTGACGTAGTGGTTGTAGGCCATTTCGAAAATAGGGATGAAGTGGCCGCGGCTGATGGATGAAATAGCCGTCCAGTTAGAGTATTTCCCCGTAACATCCCTCCACGTGACAAAGGGCACGTCGTCATCGCCAAGATTGTATTTCGCCACGTATTCAAATCCTTTCAACAGCCGGTTGTCAAGCGCGGAGTAGAGGTCTTGCCCCTGGTTCCAGGCAATTTCACAAACGGTGGCAAGGGCGCCGATGCCGAGTTGGGAATGCCCCTGATCGCGGCCGCTTTCCTGGATCTGCCCGGTGGCACCACTGATATAGTGGCGGATAGTGCCGTTATCGTCGGCATTGTAATAAAATTCCACCGCCCTTTTATACATCGGCCGCGAGTCGAAATAGATGGCGGCGGACAGATAGGTCTTGGTCACGATCGGCCCCCAGTTGCCGTTGGTATAAGCCGGCGTGTCGTAGAATTTTTCACAGACCGGCAGGAATACGGTACGGATCATCCCATTCACCTTTTTCAAAATGCCGGCCGGGATATTCTTATACGTGTAGCGAAGGATCTCCATGGCATTGATGATCTTCATCCCTTCGAGCCCCGCAAGCAGGGGCGCGTCATTCGTCGGGGGGATGGTGGTCAGGCTATCCGCATAGGCCCCGAGGATACCCAGGGCGCGCCTCGCGTGCGAAGAGTCTTTTGTCGCCACCCACATAAGGGCATTCAGATAAGCGGCGCTGAAGTCGGCCTCGAAGGAGGACTTGGTATAGGCATAGGCGCCGTCCCGTGAAATGACGGCGAAAGGCCCCTTCATGATATAGGTGGCGCTGGACAAGGGATGATCCCGGAGGAGTTGGTAAGACCCGTATCCGGGCATCGTCCCGTTCTGCGCCACGGCATAGATATGCTCCAGCGAGGCCGCCGAAAACAAAATGCCGGGGTGCACAAAGGCTCGCCCCTGCGCACGGAAAGCCGGATCCTGGCCATGACCGGCCCGCCCCTGCGCACAAAGCTGCAAAGGCACCAGCAACAGGTACAGGAAATGCTTCATCGGGAATCCGAAGTTAAAAGCCGGGGCAGCGGCTTCTGGGTGGACGTACGGATGACCATGCGCGTGGACAGGACGATGGGCGCCGGATGCCGTTTGGCGTTTTTTTCACCAGGATGGCCGGCGATGCACTGCAGGATATGCTCGACCATTTCATCCAGCGGCTGCACAACCGCGGTAAGGGCTGGCGCAAACAACTGAAAACTGTCGTTGTCATCAAAACCGATCACGGCGACCTGGTCGGGTATCCTTTTCTTGAGCTGGCGCAGCGCGGCAAGACCGGTAAAGACAAGACCATAGTCCGCCAGCAGGATCGCATCGATGGCCTTATTATCCTGGAGCAGCGTGCGGATGGCCGCTTTGGCGGCATCGACCGCCGCTTCAGCGGGTAATTCAAGAATATAAGGGCTAAGCCGGTGATTGTCGATGGCGGCGGCATATCCCTTACCGCGATCGGTGATACGATTTTGACCGGAACGGGTGGTGACAAGGGCAATATGCCGGTGACCCTTGCCGGCGAGATACCCGACGGCCTCATAGGCCCCTTTAAAATTATCGGAAGTCACCGTATAGGGATGGCATTCCTGGGAATAGCGGTCAAAAAGGACTACCGGCTTGCCGCTTTGGATCAGCTTCTTTAGGTCGGGCTCCATTCCTGCGGGAGGGGCGATGATATAGCCCGCAACGTTCATGTTATTAAATATAGAGATCAGCTTGGACATGTAGCCGAGGTCATTTTCCGTACTGCCCAGCACCAATTTGTAGCCCAGGGCCCGGGCCCGGCGGTCGATCCGCCGGGCGAAGCCGGCGAAGAAAGAGTCCGAGACGTGGTCGACAAGCATGGCAATGAGGTTGCTGGGAGACGGGGCAGTTTTTTCGGTTGCGACGGGCATAACAATCGGGTTTTAATCAGAGAACCTGTGTATAAAGCTAGGCGGCAAACCCTTTTTTCCAAAGGGGGCATTCTCATAAAAAGAGGGCAAATCGGTTATTTTACCCCTTCCAAAGGCAAGGACGCGAACCCGGATGCCACAAACCGCAGCCCCTCCACATGTTCCCCCACAAAGAACCCGGCAAGATCAGCCGTTTTATACCAGCCCGGCTTTCCGGGCATCGTATCAGAGATGAGCACCCCGTTGATCCGCAGATTTTCGAAAGTAACATTCCGGATAGCCCGCGCCTCATCATAACCGGCAATGATCGACAGGCTGGCCCGGCCCCCGGTATAGCTGACATCCTTGAACCGCACGTCCTCGATACCCTTCCCCGGCGCGGTATTGTACTTCTTATTATACATGACCCGGAGGTTGACAAGCTGACCCTTCCGGAAATCCTCGACGCGGATCTGGTCGAAGACCACCCGCCGGATGAGGTTGCTGTCGCCGGCATTAAGACTCATACATCCCTGGTAATCCACCTGGTTCTCGTGATGGTCGAGAATGTCGAGGTCGGTAAAGCGAAGTCCCTCCAGGGTATCCGGGTGAGCAGGATCCCCATGCGTGCCCACGAGGATGGGATGGGCGACGTCGGCCCAGAGGACCGAATGACTGACAGTAACGTTACGCGTATTGCCATAATAGTCCCAACGGTGGCCATAGACGGCGATACAGTCGTCGGAATTACGCATAAAAACCCCGTCGATAAGGACATCCTCGGAGCAGAAGACATCGATGCCGTCGTTGTTCCCCCCCGCGCTGAAGGATTTGATGTTCCGGATCCGGACGTGCCGGCTGGAGCCCATAAGGACCGTATAGGTGTTGGGGATGACAATGACGCCTTCGATGTCGATATTGCGGGAGAAATCGATGCGAAAGGCGTCACGCCGCGATGTCGTTTTAGTGCCGCCGGGCGGGGGCTGGAGCAGCACCCCCCGCCCGGAGATGCGGATGTCCTGCTGGTGATCGATGAGGAACTGACCCTCGACCACCGCACCGCCGGCCAGGTACACCTGCTTTCCGCTGGTAAGCCGGACCGTGCCCACCCGATGGACGCCTGGCCCATAATAAAGGGTGTTGGTATCGGCCTTATCGGGGACATGGTTCTCCGGGGCGCCGGCAAACAGCTGAAGGTTGTCAAACAGGTCGCCGTCCGGTTCGATGGAGAGGTTACGCGGCCGGTCAAGACGAAAGGTCAGGGTCTCACCAAGGGTGGTCGCTTCAACTCCGTAAGACAGCGGCCGGATACGCACCGAGCCGAATTTCTTTTTCACGGTCACCGCAATCTCGACCGTGCCCGAAAAATCGAACCACGCCACGGAGGTTGGCCGGGAAACGAATTTTGGCTGGGTGCCGTCAGCCACGGTAACGAGATAGACGGGAAGCTCCTTCCAGGGTTGGCCGGGAATGCGCGCTTTTACGGTGAATGCAGGACTTTGAGGGAGAACTGTAATGGCGGGGTAGATGACGAGGGCCTGCGCGTGACAGAACGAGACGGCACAGGTCAGGACGATGGCAGCAAAGAAGCGAATACGCATCACGTAAAGCTAGGCCGCGGGAAAGGCGATCGGTGCGGGACATTCGGATAAAAAGAGGGCATTCCGGTTATTTGTTCTTTTTTACAGAATACTGGGAGCTGAGAGGCCGGCGATATTTCCGGATATACTCGGCCGCCGTCATGCCATACACTTTCTGGAACTGTTCGCGGAAATGCGTGCGGTCCATAAAGCCGACCCGGGTCGCAATCTCGTTCACATTAAATTCCGAATTGATACAAAGGATAGCAGCATTGCGCAACCGCACCTGCCGGATAAAGGCATTCAGCGACTGACCCGTCAGGGTCTTTATTTTCTTATAAAGGGAAGAATGGCTGATCCCCATTCCCATGGCCAGGTCCTTGATGGCAAATTCCTCCTCATCGAGATGCTTTTCGATGAGATGGACGCATCGGTCAAGAAAGTCCTTGTCGGCCGGGCTGATCTTGCGGGGGAGCTCATTGTGGGTGATCTCATTGAAGAGGGCCTTGCGGAAATTGGTGCGGCTCTGGAGGAGATTGGCAACTTTTGCCAGCAGCAGGTCCTTGTCAAAGGGCTTTGTCAGGTATAGATCGGCGCCGCCTTCCACCCCTTCCAGCTCCAGTTCGGAAGCAGGCGTGCCAGTCAGCAGGATCACGGGGATAGAGTTGGATCGCTGATCGCCTTTCAAAGCCTTGCAGACATCGATGCCGGTGAGCCCCTGCATGCGGATATCGCTGATAACGAGGTCGGGCAGCTGTTCGAAGGCGAGGCGGAGCCCCTCCGTACCATCGGCGGCCTCGATTACGGTCATGCTTTCCCGGAAGAGGGACGCGACATAGTTGCGCATGGCAGGGTCGTCATCGATGACCAGGACGCTCCGTCGTTCGTCGACCAGCGGAGCAAGGGTCGCTAACTGCCCGGGGACCGGACCCTCCTCCGACATCTCCGCCGTCACCAATTCCTGCAACAGCTCGCTGGTTTGACGACCCTCCGCCGGCAACGGTCCCTCGCCGTTATGCGCCGTCCCCCGGGGCAGGCGAAGGAAAAAGACCGAACCCTTGCCTTCTTCGCTGGTATACGATAGTTGTCCTTTGTGGGCGATCGCGAATTGCCGGGCAAGATAGAGACCGATCCCAAAACCGGGTTTGGGCCAGGGATGGTCCGCCCGGTAGAAGCGATCAAAGATATGGTCACCGGCGGCGGCGGGAATCCCCGCACCGGTGTCCGTTACCCGTACTTCGACGGTGTCGGAAATCACGCCAATATCAATGGAAACGGCGCCGCCGGCCGGCGTATATTTCAAGGCATTAGAGACGAGGTTGAAAAGAACGATCTCGACCTTTTCCCGGTCGGCATATACTTCGAGGGATTCATTCTCACAATGAAAAGTATACCGGATATCCGTTGCGCGGGCCTGTTGGATAAAGCTCAGGTACACCTCCCGGCCAAGGTCGGCCAGGTTCAACCGGGTCGGGATGAGCCGGTCCGCCCCGCTTTCGGCCTTCCGGAACAGGAGCAGCTGGTCCACGAGGCTAAGCATCCGCCGCGCATTGCGATGGATGACGTTGAGCTCCCCCTCTTCGACACCGGCCCCGGGCCCGGCAGCAAGATCCCTGCCGGCCGCTTTCTTCAGCAGATCCTTTACGGGATTGATGATAAGAGTAAGCGGTGTCCGGAACTCGTGGGCGATATTGGTGAACCAGCTGAGCTTCTTTTCGTGTTCGGACCGTTCCTTTTCGGCATTGAACCTGGCTACGGCGATCTCATAGTTCAGCCGCGCCTGCCGCACCTTGTAATGCCGGTAGAGTAGCAGCAGGCCGCCGATGACAAGGGCGTAAAAGCCATAGGCCCAAAGGGTCCGGTACCAGGGTGGCAGAACGGTAATGCCCAGCCGTATCTCCGCCGGATTCCACTTCCCTTCCGTGTTGGTGCTTCTCACCCGGAACACATAGTGACCCTCCCCGAGGTGGGTATAGGTAGCTTTACGCTGATGACCGGATTCCGTCCATTTCCTGTCCCATCCATCCATCAGGTAGGCATAGCCGATCTCCTGCGGAGCAGAGAATTCAAGCGCGGTAAAATCGAAGGAAAGAAAGGCCTTGCTATAGGGAACGCGCAACTCCTCTACCTGGTCGGCGCTCAATTTTCTAAAGATGGAAGGATCTTTTTCGAGCGGCATACCGTTGACCGTTACACCCGTAAGCAGGAGTTTGGGCATCTCGCTCGATTCCCGGATACTCAGGGGATCGAACAGGTTAAAGCCCTTTATTCCCCCAAATGCAAATTCGCCGGAACGAAGGGCAAGCGCCGAATTATAGATGAATTCATTGCTTTGCAATCCGTCGGCCTCGAAGTAATTGCGGAAACGGCCCGTTGCCGGATCAAACCGCGAAAGACCATTGGCGGTGCTCATCCAAAGCGCGCCGGTACCGTCCTCGAGGATGGCGTTCACCGTATTATTGCAAAGCCCTTCATCGGTGGTGTAACGCGCGATAACGACGTTTTGCCGCCGGTCGAAGCGAAGAAGACCACCGCCTTCCGTTCCCAGCCACAACCGGCCCGCTTTGTCTTCGAAGATACAACGCACGGAAACATCGAGAGGATAAAAGCGGTGATGCCGGCCCACCCGGTCGATGGATACCAATTGGTTCAGACCGCCGCCCCAAAATCCGCCCTCCCGGTCCTCATAGAGGGTGAACAGATCCGACAGGCTGGAATCGAACACCGCAAACCGGTTCGCGGCCCGGTCAAACCGGTAAAGTGCACCCATAAGACTCACCTGGCGAAGGGTGCTCGCCCAGCAATCGTCATGATGGTCGGTGTAGATCATCCACACCCAGTTGCTTTCCCGCCCTGCCGCCGTTCGGTTGCAATAGTAGTGATCGGTATGGCCTTTGGCCGGATCGATCCTGTCGATCCCTCCGGACTGGGCGGCCGCCCAGATATGGCCGGATCGATCGAGACTCATATTGATCACTTTATCCCCCGCGAAATAGTTGCTCCGCGACGAACGCATCCGGTGGACAAGCAGATCGCGTCGCCGGTCGTATACGAGGATACCGTTGCCTTCGGTCCCGAGATAAAGGTTGCTGTCGGCGGCTTCGACAAAGGAGGTGACAAAGTCCGCGGGATGACCGGCGCCGGGTACCTGGCTGTAGGTATGAAAACGGCTGCGCTGCGGATCGATCACCCCGATACCCCCTTTTGCGGTGGCGATCCATTTATTGCCGCCCTCGCCGGCATAAAGGGCATAGATGGTTCCGTATTGGACAATGCCGGCACTGTCGTTCAGCGGTTCGTTCAGCAGGCGGCCGGCCGGGATGTCCCACGTGAGCACCCGGCCATTGAGCGTACCCAACAGGAGAGAATCCCGGCCGTATTGCCTGAGGGTCCAGATCTCATCCGCCACACCCCCTCCGCTAGGGAATTCCCACACCCGTGTGTAGGCATTCGCGGCTTCGTCATAGCGATACAGCGACCTACCGCTACCCGTCCAAAGCTGGTGCCCCACCACCTCCAACGAGCCGGCGAGCGGGAGTTCCGCATTCACGAGGTTTAACCGGCCGCCGGAACGATCCAGCAGACAGAGCCCTTTTTTCTGCACCTGCACCCAGATTCGGGAACCCTCTTTTTTTATGGCATGGACGCCATATTGAAAAGTCATCGCAGCGCCATCGGCCAGGGGCACGGGGATGGCGGCGTCTGTCCCCAACCGGTAGAGCAGCAGACCCAGATCTTCCGTCCCGATGAGGATATTGCCATGGCCGTCGTTGTCGAGCTCGCGGATCACGCCGTCGATCCGTCGGGTGTGGTGATCCCGGGGAGATACCCAGTTCAGAGTTGAAAAACGGCCGGTCAGCGGTTCATAGATGCTGAGGCCCTGGCGGGTGCCGATCCAGAGTTTATTGGCACTGTCTTCATACAGGCTGAGGATATAATTGGAGATAACGGAATTGGTATCCTTGAACTGATGACGAAAAACGGTGAAGCCGTTACCGTCGTACCGGTTGAGGCCGTCACGCGTACCGAACCAGAGAAAGCCCCGGTGATCTTTGAGGATACACCGGACGGTGTTGTTGGATAACCCCTGGCGGATATCGAGGAAGACGACAGGAGTATGGACCGCTCGTTGGGCGAAAAGCAAGGGAGCCAGGCCGGAAAAAAGAAGGAGAACAACTATCGTACACAACCGTCTCATACCGGCTTTGCTTCGGCCGCTACCAGCGGCATCGAGGACTGGCGCACCACCAATCGGGTGGGGAGGACGATCTTGCCGGCCTTGGTCTTTGTTTTGTCTTTGCCCGCGATGAGCCCGCTAAGCATGTTCACCAGCGTCTCACCCAATTCGTTCACCGGCTGGGCGACGGCAGTGATCGATGGGCTGTGCGCCCGCAGAAAATGGTTATCGTCAAAGGCGACCATCCCGATATCCCGGCCGATGGTTATCGACAGCTGCTGAAAGGCCTCAAGCCCGGTGATCGCGAGCGACCCGCAGGCAAAGAAAACGGCATCGACCGCCGGCTCCTGCCGGAGGAAGTGCGCGATCTTCCCGATAGCCCCCGGGGTATCGCGTTCCTCATAGTCGATCTTCTTCACCAGCACGGGCATCTTGATCCGTTGAGCAGCCCGTTTATAGCCGTTCAGCCTGTCCGCCATCTGTACCTGCGAAGAATTGAGGGTGACAAAGGCGATATGGCGAAACCCCTGTTCATGGAGATGCAGCACAGCCTTTTCGCTGCTTTCAAGATTGTCGACCCCGACATAACCTGCCGGAACATTCTTTAACCATCGGTCGAAAAGGACGACCGGGATCTCGTCCTTGATCAGCTCCCGGATATCCTTCTCGATACCCGGTGGCGGCGTGATGATAAATCCATCCACTTTCTGCCGCCGGAAATCGGTGATCAGCTCGCGCGTCTTCTCCGTATCGTTGTCCGTGCTCATATAAACGACCTTGATGCCCAGTGGCCGGGCCAGCTCCGCAATGCGACCCGCGATGGCGGCAAAGAAATTGTCCGCAATGTCCTCCACCATCAGACAGATGATATCCGTGCGGCCGGTGCGAAGGCTGACGGGCAATTTGCTGGGGCTGTAGTTGTTGTCCCTCGCGAACTTGAGTATCTTCTTCGCCAGGCCGTCGCTGATGCGCATCTCCCGCGCTTTGCCGTTGAGGACATAGGAGATGGCGGCCGTTGAAGTGTTCAGGGCCTTTGCCATATCCTTTATTGACAACTTACTCATTGAACCGTAAATTAATCATTAAACCCGGTAAACCAAGGATCACCGCAGGATCAGCGCCTGGCCGCCCGCGGCCGGTAACTCGAATTTCCAAACATCCCCCTTTCGGCATATCCTCGTACGCTTCACTATGCCCCCATGCCCGTCATCTTCATAAACAGTAGCGTCATAAGAGCGTCCCGACGCCAGGAAATCAAACCGGATGGAATCCACATAACCCTCCGGCCCGGCAGCGCTGCCGACAAACCAGGTGTCGCCCTTCCGCCGCGCCACGCTGATAAACTTACCGATGGCCCCGGAAAGATAATGGCTTTCGTTCCAGACAGTGGGCACAAGGTCAAAGAACTCGATATCTCGCTCGTCCGTATAATCATTGGGATTGCCATACCAGAAGATCGACTGCAAGGGGCTGAAGTAGATCACCGTGAGCGCCAGTTGCTGCGCCTTGCTGACCCGCAGGTTCTTCGAAAAGGAATAACGCGCGTCGGGATAACAAAAGGTAAAGTCGGCAGGCCCGGCGAGAAACCGGGTGAAGGGCAAAGTGGTCGTATGAACGGCGTCGGGACTGTTCTCGTCGCCACGGATACCTTCCTGTGTCAACAGCGCGGGCCACCGGCGGCTAAGCCCGGTAGGTTTGTAGTTATCATGGATGTCAAGGAGTAAACCCTGTTCGCTGACCTTGCGGATGGCCCCGGCCAGCCACCGGATCCCCTGTTGCGTGAGGCCATCGACAAAGCCGAATTTCAGCCCGGCCACTCCCCATTTTTTGTAGAGGGGCAGGATCGTGTCGAGATGCGCCCGCAAACCGACATAGTTCACATAGAGGATGATCCCGATGCCCTTCTCTTTTCCATGACGAATGACGGCAGGCAGATCGATCGCCGCGATCGGCGCCGTCGGATCGGACACCGTCCGGAATTCGGCCCCATACCAGCCTGCGTCAAAGAGAACGTATTGGAAATGATGTTTGGCCGCAAAGTCGATACAATCAAGACCCCCCTGCGTGGTCAGCGCGCTGCGGATAAGCTTGCCGGGAACAACGCCCCCAACCCCCGCCGTATCAACCCCCGCCGCATCAACCCCCATCGCATCACACCTCGTCGCATCACCCCCCCCCGTCAGCTTCAGGGGCAACTCGGCAGCCACATGAAGCCCGATCGCCGAACGGGCAACCGTTACGGTCCGCCAGGGAGTCTGCAAAATGCCCGACACCACCGAGTCCCGCGGAAAGACCAGCCGGAGGCTATGAGGTTCGCCCCCACCCGCCAGCTCAGCCTTGGTATAGCCGTCATTCTCCGCCTCACCAATGCTCAGGTAGGTATGCCCGTCAGTAACCGTGGCCGGCAGATCGCAGGTCGCATGAAAATGATCCATCGCCGTAGGAGTAAATACGGATTCCTGGTTATACTGGTAAAGGGTATAGGCGCCGGGAAGCCGGAAGGCAGTCAATTCGCGCCGGATGGCAACAGGCGATTGAAAGCGATATCGAATGGCAAGCGACCCGTTGTAAAGCCGGATATCAATGGAAAAGGTCAGCGCACCCTGCCGGCACGACACCGCCACCCGGTTATAAGTGTCGTCGACAGTGTCGTTCTCCCCAAGACACCAGAAAAACCGGTCCTGCAAAAGGACCGGTTTTGTAATGGCGGTGATGATGGTGGTTTTTCCAGGAAGCCCGTCGTCCGTGACCAGCCCCAGCGGCGACCAGTCAATGACCCGTTTATTTTCGTTGATATATCGATAACAAATACCATGCGCGCCGTCGGCCCCGATCTCCACCCGCTGATGCCCGTTCGGGGAAAGCATGCTCGCAACCGAATGCGGCGAACAATAAAGGGCAAGGGCAAGCAATATCGTGATCATATGGGGTCACTATTTACAGGTATTTACCAGCCTGGATTTTGAACAAGCTGTGGATTCAACGCCAGTTGTTGTGCCGGGATCGGGTAGAGATAGTTCTTCTCCACCCACTGCCTTGCCGTCTGATCCGTGATGAGACATCCATTGGCATCCTTCGCCAATTTGGAACCGGCTGAATAGGCATTCGGCCCGTTCTGATACTGCGTGCCGGTCCATTCGATCGATACCGGCCAGGGACTGACAAAGGCCGCGGCATTTCCATACGCGATGCCCCCGACATTGCTCACAAGATCCGTCGCTCCACTATGCCACCGTTTGATATCGTCAAGCCGGAAGTCCTCGTCGAACAGCTCGATGGCCCGTTCCCGGCGGATCTCCGTGCGCATGTCGAGCCCGTTGGCGGTCACAAAAGCATTGCTGAGCGCCGGCATGGCGTTGTCCTTATTGACACGCAGACGAACGAGATTGAGCGACCTGTCGAGATCGGCATCGGCAATGGCGCCGTTGCGTTCAAAGACGGCTTCCGCATAGTTCAGCAGGACTTCCGCATAGCGGATGACGGGATAGTCTTCGGATTCCATCTTGTCCGTACACTGCCGCTCGGTGGCCCATTTCTGATGGCCATACCCGGTAGGTATCACCGGACCAATCGCGTCTTTCATATCAGCAGAACCGCCCACCCAATCGAGGCGGTAGTTGGCATTGCCCTTCCAGTAGTAGCCATAGGGTAGGACCATCGTATATTTCATCCGGTTGTCGCGGTTCTGGTATTCGGAAAGAAAGGTATTGTAACCCTGGAACAGCGGCGATTTTTCGACGGGCAGACCGTCCGTGCAAAGGAACATATTGGCGATCTTCCGGTTCATCCCGGTATTCTGCGAGTGGGTGATGTTCTGGTTGGTCACCTTCAGCGTGGCATCGTATCGGGTGGCCAGGAGATATTCATGGTTGGCGGACTTGATCACCCCCGCAGGGTTGGACTTCACGTCTTCGAGGACAAACAGATATTTCTGCGCGGAATCGCCAAGAACGGTACTGTTACCGCCAAGGGCATTGGAGGCCGGGGTGCCGAAAAGAGCATACAGACCACTGTTGATGACGGCATCGTTCGCCGCGATCGAAATATCGAGTAATGCATTGGCCCGGGTGCCGTTGCTCCGGAATTCCTGCCAGGTGCCTTCATAGAGGGCGACCCTGCCGAGAAAGGCCTGCGCCGCCATTTGGCTTACCCGCCCATAGTCGGCGGAAGTGTTGGCAATGGAGGCCGGCAGACCGGGGATGGCCGCCTGCAGATCGGCGATGATAAAGTCGGCGATGGAGTCCCTTGTGCTCCGCGGACCATACAGCTGGACCGAATCAGGGGTCAGCAGCGTTTTCACCAGCGGCACGCCGCCATATTGTTGCAGGAGATCGAAATAGGCATAGGCGCGAAAGAAATGGGCTTCGGCCACATATTGCGCGATATCCGCCGGGCTCTTGTATTTCGCCGCCTTGGACAAAAGATAATTAGCGGCATAGATGCGCGAATAATCGACCACCCAGTTGCCGGCGTTACCCTGGTTCGGTTCGGTAGCCGGGACGGTATTGGTGCCGGCGCCAAAGGACCCGCCGCCGCCAAAGAGGTCGCTTCGGGTATCCGAATGAGGGTTGTCAAGGATGCCGTCCAGGGTACTGAAGTTCTTGAGCCAGCCATAGTATTGGTTGGCAAAGAGCTTGAAATCGCTGGGCGTCTGAAAGAAGCTGGCATCGGAGAGTTTGTCGAGGGGCGTCAGGTCCAGTTGTTTTTTGCAGCTGAACAGGCCAAGAGCCAGCGCCGCGATCAGCAGAAGTGGATATGGAGGAGGAATTCGTTTCATTGTTGTTGCGTTTAACGATTTTAAAACTAAAAACTGAGATTGGCGCCAAAGCTGAGATAACGGTAGAAGGGATAGCGTTCGTTAGTCGCGATGGTCCGCGTGCTTTCCGGGTCCCAACCGTCATGGACATGCGTCGTCTGCCAGAGATCGCTGCCGGATACGTAGAACCGCAGCCGGGTAATGCTTTGCCATCTGTCGATCATGCGTTGCGGCACCGTGTACCCGATGACCAGGTTTTTCAGCCGCAGATAAGCGCCGTTCTGCACGGACCAGGAAGAGGCCTGGTAATTATAGGCATTGATGCTTCCCGCAGGCCCATTGGAATGCAGGTTGGGGAAATGCGCGTGAGGGTTCTGAGGGCTCCAGACCTGTCCCCACCAGGCGGACGATTGCGACTGATAGACGGTGCCATAGGGAATGGTCCAGTTGGCGTTACTGCCGTTGCGCCAGATGGTCCGCTTCATAACGCCCTGGAACATCGTTTGAAAATCAAAGCCTTTCCATTGAACACCCAGACTGGCTCCGTAGACATAGTTGGGGTCGTCCCGGCCAAGGTAGACGAGGTCCCCCGGGTTTTTGGTGCTGGTGCCGATGCTCAGCTTTCCATCGCCATTGACATCCCTGTACATATTGTCGCCGGGACGCAGACCACTGAGCTGACCTGCCGGACTGGCAAGCGGGGTCGGGATGGGCAGACCGATGTTATTAGTGGTGCCCGTCGCCGCATAAGCGCCATTGTAGGCATCCAGCTGTTTCTGGGTCTGGATTCGACCGCCATAAGCGAGCCCGAAATAGGAGCCGACAGGATAGCCTTCCACCTGGGCATTGTAGCCCGAAGCAAGGACATTGGCGCCGCCATAATGTACCAGCTTGTCCTGGTTATTCGACATGTTCACAGAGAGGCTATAGGTGAGGTCCTTACCGATCTGGTCCCGCCAGGTAAGGATGCCTTCCCAGCCCCAGGTCCGCAGATCGCCGATGTTCAGCGCCGGGGCATGTGATCCGAGCATCGCGGGATAGGTCTGCGTGAGGAGCATGTTGGCGTTCTCCTTCCAGAAGTAGTCGAAGGTGCCGCTGAGCCGGCCTTGCAGGACGGCGAAGTCGATTCCCAGGTTCTTGTTCTTGATGGTCTCCCAGGTACGGTGAAGCGAAACGAGGGTATCGACGGTCGTCACGGTCACGACGGGGGCGGTACCCAGCAACGCCTGGCTGGTATTGGCATTCAGCAGCTGGATATAGTCGTATAAACCGATGCCGCCCTGGTTGCCGGTCTCGCCATAGGACGCCCGTAGTTTGAGGTCGCTGACGATATGCTGGTGCTGCATGAAAGCTTCTTCCGAGATCCGCCAGCCGAGCGAGGCGCCATAAAAAGCTTTCCATCGTTCGGCAGCGACGAATTTCGAAGAACCGTCATAGCGGCCAACCCCTTCTAGCAAATATTTGTTCTTGTAACTATAGGTGACCCTGCCAAAGAACGATCCAAGTGCATAGTGGTTCTGGATCTGGTTGTTGGTGACAAAACCCGCCGTGGTGCTCGCGACGCCCAGGTTCAGCGAGGCCGTATTGTCATTGGCGAGGTCGTAGGTGGTGGTGCCAAAGTTGTTCACCTCATCCCGTTCGTACGATCCACCCGCCATGACGCTCAGGTCATGATCGGTCGCAAACGTATTGCGGTATTGCATCCGGCCGATGAGGTTGTAATAGGTGTTCCTGTTGAGGCTCTTCGCATAAAAGGAGCCATTGCCATTGGGCTGGCCCGCCACTGGTGTGGGATTCTGCGTATTCCTATCGTTATAGGAATAAAAGTTCACCTGCTTCTGCTGGTTGCCGATCTCCTCGAACAGGGTATTATAACCCGCCGTTCCGACGAAGCTGAGATGGTCGGCGATGTTATAGGTGAGATTGGTGATGGCATTGACACGCGAATCCGCCGTTCGGTTGACGCCGCCATATTTCAGCATGCCCGGGGCGCTGGGAACCGTACCCCATTCATAGGGCGTTCCATTCTTGCTAAGGGCCGGCATCCCCGGCTGGCCATAATTGCTCAGCGAGCTGTAACCCGAAAAGCTCAGCAGGCTCGGCGCCTGGATCGTATTGCGTTCGAGCGAGATATTGGTTTCCAGCTTCACTGCCTTGGAAAAGTTGTAGTCGTGGTTGAGGCGCACGTTGTACCGCTGGCTGCCGTTGGTGCCCCATTGGAGCTGACTGCCGTCGTTGAGATAGCCGAGCGAGACCCGGTAGCCGCTCCGGTCGGTCCTGCCCGAAAAGCTCAGGTTATGCATGGAGGACGTGGCATTGCCCCAGAGTATCTTCTGCATGTTGGTATTGAAATAGGTGAGGTCTTTTACATCGCCAAAAGTGGGTACCTGCATGCCGTTGTACATCAATCCCACCGCCGCCGAACCACCCCAGCCGGGCAGGGCCGTAAGATCGATCCAACCCGAGTCGGGGGGATTGGCGGCAAATACTCCCTCCTCATACCACAGGCTCGTCGGCGGCGGCGTGACCCCATAGTTGTCATTTATCTGTGCCTGCATAAGCCCCTGCCCCCACTGACGGATATTCAGCAGATGGGGCATCATTGCCGTCATCTTCCGGGACACGGTGGCGCTATATTCGATGACGGGTCTGCCCAACCTCGCCCGCTTTGTCGTGATAAGCACTACCCCATAGGCCGCCCGGGCGCCATAGATCGCGGCCGAGGCATCCTTGAGGAAGGAGATGTTCTCGATATCGAGCGGATTGAGCGTATTCAGCCCGGTGCTGTCGGGCAGGGCCACCCCGTCAAGGATCACCAGCGGGGAGGCGCCATTCGTAGAGGTAATACCCCTGATCTGGAAGTTCCAGTTTTCCCGGCCCGGCTGCCCCGAGGTCCGGGTCACGATCACCCCAGGCGCCTGCCCCTGCAGGGCGGCAAGGGGATTACTCAGCGGACCCCGGTCCTGTAACACCTTTGGGCTGACCGTCACGATGGCGCCGGTCAACGTCGCTTTTTTCTGCGTGCCGTAACCCACGACGACGACATCGTTCAGCTGCTGGTTGACATTCACCAGCCGGATATTTTCGGCTCCCGTCCCCGGCGGTATTTCCATCGGGGTATATCCCGCCCCGCTGATCACGAGCACATGATTGCCGGCGGGCAGGGTTATCGCGAAACGCCCCTGGTCATCGGCCGCGACGCCGATCCGCGTGCCCTTGACCCGGATGCTGGCTCGGGGAATGGGATTGCCCGTAGCCGAATCGCGCACCACGCCAGTCACGACACGCGATTGCTGGGCCTGCAGGGATTGATGAAGGAGGAGGAAGGGGAGGGCAAGCATCGCCATCCACAGCAGTCGTAAAGAGAATGATCTTCTCATTTTGGCAAAATTTGATTTTGGTTATTGACGTTTCTACCCCGCACAGTGGATTGCCTGATAACAAGGCTCACCGGCAGGACAATGGTCTGTTCCGGCGGGCTTTGGACCTCGCCGCATAAACAGGGAATAAGATGTTGTAACACGGTTTGCGCAATACTCCGGATCGGCTGGGCAACCGCCGTAATGGCAGGCGAACAAAGCGTAAAAAAAGCGCTGTCATCAAAGCCGATCACCGCGATATCGTCAGGGATGGCAAGCCCGAGGTTAGTGATGGCACGGAGGCCGCTGACCGCCAGGTAATGCGTGGCAAAGACGACGGCGTCCGGTGCCTGGTCTTCAAGAAAGAGCTGGATCTCGCGCGTGGCTCGCGCAGGGGCGGTTCCAAAGGGGATACGAAGGATGAGATCGGGCAGACCGAATTTTTTTGTACAGCCGGTATACCCGCCCAGCCTGTCCGCCATCTGCGTCTGCCCCGAGTCGAGGGTCACGAAGCCAATGCGCTGGTATCCGTTCCCGAGAAGATGCTGGATGGCCAGCAGCGAGCCATTGCCGTTGTCGACGACGACCCTGGTCCCCGCGAGACCGGGGATGAAACGGTCGAAGAAGATCACCGGGATCTGTTCCTCCATCAGGGCGCGGACGGCATCGTCGACACCCGGCGGCGGAGCCATGATGTAGGCGTCGACACGGATATCCCGGTAGGCTTTTATAAGATCGTTTGCGATGGCGCCGTCATTGCCGGTGCTGGAATAGAAGATCCGGTAACCGCGCCGGTGAGCATCTTCTTCGATGATCCGGGCCACGGCGGAAAAGAAGGGGTCCGAGATGTCTTCCACCAACATCGCGATGATGTGGTTGGAGTCCCAACCGGTATTTTGGCTAAGCGATCGCATCTTTAAAAAAAATGCTTAACGGATTAAGCAAATTGTTAAATTTGGAGTAAAAATAGGTCCGGCCGGCCGGACATACACTATCTCGCTGTCTGTTTATTTGTGCACACGTTGGCACGGAAGGTGTTCCGGCCAAAGCTTCGGGGCCCAGTGCTTAACCGATTAAGCTCCGAAAGCGTTGACATTAAATGTATTGTTAACAAATAATATCCGCGGCATGAGAATGGATAGCATTACCATCAAGGACATCGCAAAAGCGCTGGGTCTTTCGTATTCCACGGTATCCCGGGCATTGAAGGACAGTTACAAGATCAGCGAAGAGACCCGCCGCCTTGTGCAGCGCTACGCGGAAGAACATAATTACCGGCCCAATCTGATTGCACAGAGCCTGAAAGGCCAGCGAAGCCGGAGCATCGGGGTGGTGCTGTGCAACGTACCCAACGTTTTTTTCTCCGAAGTGCTGAGCGGCATCGAGTCGGTGGCGCACAGCCGCGATTACCTGGTGGTCATCACCCAGAGCCAGGAATCGTATGAGCGGGAAGTGAGGAATGTACGAAACCTCGCCTGGCGGGCAGTGGACGGATTGCTGGTGTCGTTGTCAACCGAGACGGAGAACCTGGATCATCTCATCCGGCTCCATGAGAAGGGCCTGCCGATCGTTTTCTTCGATCGGGTGACCGATAAATTGAACACCCACCGGGTAGTAGCGGATAACAGCGGTGGCGCCTATGATGCTACGTGGCGGCTGATCGCCTCCGGCTACCGGCAGATCGCGCATATCACCAGCAGCCCCTGCGTTTCCATCACATCCGAGCGATGGGAAGGGTATGCACGGGCCCTCCGGGAGGCAGGGTTACCACTGGAGGGATCCTATACAAAGTATTGCATGCATGGGGGGATGGTCATGGAGGAGATCGACAGGGCCCTGGAAGAATTGCTGGCGCTCCCGGACCCACCCGATGCATTGCTCTGCGCGTCGGACCGGCTGACGATGGGCTGCTATTCGCTGCTGCGGCGCAAAGGTTGGAACATCCCCGACCAGATAGGCATCGCCGGATTCAGTAATTTCCATTGGGCCGAATTGTTCTGCCCCGGCCTGACGACCGTGCGCCAGCCGGCTTTCGAAATGGGGAAGGCCGCCGCGGAATTGCTGATCGGGCTTGTCGAGGCCAGGCGCCCGCCAACGGAATTTGTCCGGAAAGTGTTCCCGACCACGATCTCGCCAGGACCGCCGCCGAAATCGGAATGAACTATTTGTGCAAACGCAAAGCACGCGCAAACCAACGATCGGCAGCCTCCCGAGGTTCCCCTCGATCAGCCTCCCAAAGCTCTCGCTGATCAGCCCCCCGAGACCCCACACGATCGGCCCCCCAAAGCCCCCCACGATCCGGATCGCCCGCAGCCGCCCACGCCACAATCCCATCCGGCCGGATCAGCACGGCGCTCAAACCCAACGGGTCCTTCACCCGGCCCGAAACATACTTGAGCCCATCCCCATATTCACCCGCCAACGCCTCAAGCAAAGCATTCCCCCCAAGATCAAGCAAGATCCCCCGCCCATCCCGCATCAACTCGCCAAGCCTCCCGCCGTCAACAAACTCAAAATCCGGAACAGAATATCCCACCAGAGGATGCCCCCCACCCAGATCATAATGCATAAAGATGCCCCACACCCTACCCGCAAAATAAGTAGCCCCATCGCGCGTGTTCATCAGATCGCGGACAATGGCGTTCAATGCCCGCGCATCGGGATCGGGTCGCATGATCGCCACCTGGGCACGCGACCAGTCCAGCACCTGTGCGCCAATAGGATGCCGCTCGGTAAAATAACTGTCCAGCAACCCCTCCGGCGCAACACCATGAATAGTTGCCGCAAGCTTCCAGCCCAGGTTCATAGCATCGCCCAAACCAAGGTTAAGACCCTGACCCCCCAACGGCGCGTGGATATGCGCGGCATCACCGGCCAAAAATACCCGTCCAACACGATACGTCGTCGCCTGCCGCGCTCGGTCCGTCCAGGTGGTGGCAATTGCCAGCGCGCTGATCGTGACATCGGTATTCGAAACGCGGCGCAGCACCTCCTGCACGTGCTCAAGGGTGACCGGCTTCCCCGCATCATGAAACGCCCCGCCATCAAAATCCTGGATCACCAGGTAACCCGGCTGGGATTGCAGGTACATACCGGTTGACGTCACGACCCGGCCGGCCCCCAATTTCTCAGGATCGACAATAGTCATCTGCGCCGTATATCCGGTAAACTCCGGCTCGGTACCCGCAAAAGCAAAGCCCCCCGCTTTACGCACAACGCTCCGGCTGCCGTCGCACCCCACAAGCCATTTGCCTTCAAAAGACAGGTCGCCGGCCGCTCCATCGCCGGTCCGAATGGCCACCCCACCCGAAGCTTGAACCGCCACCCCATCCGAAGCCCGAACCCTAACCCCATCCCCAGTCTGATCAAAGCCGGTAACAACAACCCCTCGCCTAATCTCAACTCCCAACGACTCCGCCCGCCGCGCCAGCACCGTTTCCAACTCCTCCATTTCAGAGATCAAAGAAGTGGCAGTCGAGCCCGGCGGGCGATACGTCCAGCCCGAAGTGTCGATATCGTCCTCATGAAAGGGAATGCCCGCGAAATGCCCAACGGGCCGCCGCCGACTTTGATTCGCATGTTGATGGGGATTCTTAAGGTGATTGTGTATCGAAAGTTCGCCAAGCAACCCCCGGCGGTAAAGCGTCTCGATAGAAGGCGCCGACAGGCCCCGTATCCCAAAAGGAAGCCGCTTCAACGGCGAGGTCGCATCCAAAGATTTTTCGAGTATAAGGACCGAACAATTGGCCAGGGCCAATTCACAGGCGAGGAATAGTCCAACGGGGCCTGCACCGGAAATGAGTACATCGTAAGTTTTCATAGGACGCAAAGTTTGGGAAAACCCCCGCCCTGGGCTTGTACAAACGCGACAAAATCGCCGCTCACCACCCGTTTCCCCTTCTTTGCCTTTCGCGCAAAGGCCGCCGGTGTAGTGCCGCTGTATCGCTTGAACTCCCGGCTGAGATGCGATTGATCCGCATAACCCAGCTCATGAGCCAGCCCGGCAATAGAAATATCCGGGTTAAGCCATAATTGATTTCGTACCTGCTCAAAGCGCATCACCGCGGAGACATCCTTAACCGTATGACCGGAAGACTGCTTGAAGTTTCGTTCCAGGGTCCTGACCGTCGCATGCGCCGCCGCCGCCACCTCGCTCACCGGCAACGTCCCATTCGCCTTTCGCATCGCAACCCCCGCCTTGAAAAGCATGCTGTCAACCGCAACTCCCGACCGCGCCTCCAAAAAATACCGCCTCACCTCCGCCATCGCCTCTCCGATCCTGCCGGCATGAACCAACCCATCCAATGCGGGTTGCAGCCGGGCAATCGAATGATCAAATACATGCACCCCGCCTTTCCCCGACGGCAGCCCAAGCAGATCGAACACCGTCCATGGAAAGCACCGGACCCCGATGATCTCCAATCGGCCTTTCGCATAAAAAAGAACGGGCTGCCCCAGCAGTCCCACCATAAACGGGGACGGCAACCCCTGCAAAACCCCCTCATCAAGTACACCACAACCGCTCCCAAAATGAAAAATGATCTCCGCATATCCATCCGGTAACACTTCAAAACCCGATCGCTCTTCTCCATAGTCCCGTTGGTCGTACCAAAAGCATTGGATCGTATCCCTCAGCTCCTCGGGAGGCTCAAATTCTCGATGCTGCATTTCACAAGATAGCTATTTTTTTACGGCATAAACGGCAACCTTGCTGTATACAAACGATCGGTCGCACTTCCGCAGCAGCAGACTTTCCGCTTCATCCTTTACGATACGATCTTGCAAGGAGGCAGGCACCTCCCTGGGCACCATCAGATTCCGGAAGATGATGCGTGCCCCGTCCCTGGCCGTACGCGCGACTTCTGTAAATAGTTTCTCCGTATCGTTGTCGTCCATCAGTTCACAGATATTCGACAGGCTCATGCCGTCGAAAAAACCGGTGGGCTGTTTTTGCAACCAGTATTTGCTGTCCGCCGTGATCGGGTGAATCCGGTGGATATTCTCCTTTATGACGGCATAATTTTTTCGCTGCAGATAGTCCGGGACCTGCTCCTCGTCACCATATCTCCCCAGCAGATAAAGCGCAAGAAAATAATTCGTGGCGATAGGAATATTTTTCAGCGCATGGCCTGCCCACGCATGAAAGCTTTCGGAGAACGAAGACGAACCGTCGTCAAAATGAAAATAATCAGCCTTCAGCCCACGGGCCGCCAATCTCTTCTTATTGAATACAACGTTGAAGATCCACCGCCAGCGTTTGTTATCCCAATATTTCTCGTAAAAGGCCGCCTGCTCTTCCAGGTTCGTCAGTTGAAACAGACGCCGGGTCTTCCTGCCCCCTTGCAGGAGCCGGATGACCCGGCCCGCTATTTTCGAGAACCGTTCATAGCGGCCGCTCATAATGATCCCCCGCCGGATGATCCCGCGATGGCCCTGCCAGAACAGCTGCGCCTCCCGCCTGAGCCATCCCCTGAGTCGTTCAAACATCCGGAGCCAGTCGGTACATTTGCGCAACCCCATGAATTGCAGGAACTCGTCATAGGAGAAACAGGCAATAGCCGCCTTCTTCAGTTCTATCAGCCAGTTCTGTGCGGGATTGATATCCACGCAATAGATGGCCGCGGGTCGGAACCGCAGAAGCCCCAGCGTATTGCATCCCCCTGAAGTGATCGTGAAAAGGGTATCGCCGGGCGCCGGCCGCAATGCCGACTCGTCGACGGAGGGGTCCTCCCAATTGTGAGTGAAAATAAGGGTCGACAATTGGACCTGTTCAATGGCAGCCATGAAATTCGGATTGTTTTGCTTCTTCCCAGCGCCCGCATTCATCGAACAACGGCGCCGGCGTGATGCCGTGTTCACCGGCCAGACGTAAGATGTGTTCCATTTTTTCCACCGTGATATGACCCCGCCCCGAAGAATACGCTACCCGCTGACCTTCCATGGCCAGGACCATGGCTTCGAGCAGGCACCCATGGATGATATCGGGCAACGGGAACCCGTAAGAGCGGTGATAGTAAGCAGGCCGGAAGCGATAGCCGGCACGGATCTGTCCAGGGATCCATCCCCTGGAGATATCCATCGAAAAAGGCAGCTGGTTCACCGGGGTCCGAAATATGTTCGGGCTCGGCATGGACCATATCCGCGAAGGGACGGATCACCTGCTGTTCCTCATCACCCTGCTTCTGCCCGCCACCCTGCTTGCGCAACGGCGCCGCTGGCGGGATTACGGCGGCCTGCGGCCCAGCCTCTTGAAGGTGCTGCATATCGTTACGGCCTTCACGATCGGTCACTCGCTGACGCTGCTCATCGGCGCCCTGGGCTGGATACGTCTACCAACCCAACCCGTCGAGATCCTCATCGCATTTTCCATCCTCGTATCCGCCGTCCATGCGGTCTACCCCCTGTTCCCGGGCAAGGAAATGCTCGTCGCCGCGGGATTCGGGCTGGTCCACGGTCTCGCATTCGCCGGAACCATCGCCAATCTCAACCTCGGGGCCGGAACCCTGGCCGCCGCTATCCTCGGATTCAATCTGGGTATCGAGGTCATGCGGCTCGCCGTGATCGGGCTCGTCATCCCCTGGCTCATCCTGCTGAGCCAGACGGAAGCCTACCGGTATGTTCGCCGCGGCGGCGCCATCTTCGCGGCCGTTGCGGCATTGGGATGGATGGTCGAACGTATCACTGGAAAAAGCAACGGGATCGGTACCTTTGCCGCCGGACTGTCAACGGCCGGCGGCTGGGTCATCTTGGCCCTATGCGTCTTCTCCGTACTGATGTTTTGGCGGAAAAGCCGCCGCACAAAGCGAACGGCCTGGAAGATGAGTGTTGCATTAAAAAACTAACGGGCAATTTCCATGAGATGGACCTGGTTCATTCTTTTTCTTTTCATTATTACCGCCGTCTCGGGCCAGTCCCCGATCCATGGCCAATCGCCAAACCAATCCCGCGACACCGCCACAAGCCAGCCCATCGTCAACCTGAAAGAAATAACCATCACCCACTCCGGCGGCGCCGCCGCCGGCTCCTTCCGCACCCTGAGCCGCATCGACCTCAGTTGGCAACCCGTCCGCTCCGCCCAGGACCTTCTCCGGCTCGTACCGGGCCTGTTCATCGCCCAACACCAGGGCGGCGGAAAAGCGGAACAGATATTCTTACGCGGATTCGACGCCGATCACGGCACAGACGTCAACATCACGGCAGACGGCATCCCCGTGAACATGGTCTCCCAGGCCCACGGACAGGGTTATGCCGACATGCACTTCATCATTCCGGAGACCATCGGTAGCTATGACTTTGGGAAGGGACCGTATTACTCCGATAAAGGCGACTTTACCACCGCCGGCTATGTATCCTACGACACGAAAAAGACGCTGGAAAGCAGCCTGGTCAAAGTCGAAGGCGGGCAATTCCATACCGGCCGCATCGTGACCCTGCTCAACCTGCTGTCCCCCACCGCCCGGCAAAAAGGGCAGACCGCCTATATCGCCGTCGAAGGCCTGTATTCGGACGGGCCCTTCCACTATCCCGAACATTTCAACCGCGGGAACCTCTTCGGCAAGCTCATCATGCCCCTGTCCCGATCCAGCACCCTCACCCTCATCACGTCTACCTTCGCCTCAAGATGGCGGGCCGCCGGTGAGATTCCCGAACGGGCGATAGCGGAGGGGTATATAAAGGATCGCTTCGGCGTCATCGACAGCGCCCAGGGCGGCAATACGGCCCGGACCAATGCCTCGATCCGCATCGACACCCGGATAAACTATCATCTACATCTTGAGAACCAGGCCTGGTACACCCGCTACTCCTTCGATCTGCTGTCCAACTTCACCTACTTTTATTTCTATCCCACGACCGGTGACGAGTTCCGTCAACACGAAAAGCGCGACCTATACGGCTACACAGGCCGGCTGACCGCAACCCATACCTCCGGCGAGATCACCCTTACCTCGGAAGGGGGCTGGGGCCTCCGATCCGACCGCATCGCACCCTCTTTTCTCGCCCACACCGCCGGCGGGGATTCAATCCTCAATTATGTCCAAATGGGAAACATCCGCGAAACGGCGCTGAACGCCTGGTGGAGCGAAACGTTCGAAAAACGCCGCTGGCTGTTCAACATCGGCGCACGGCTGGACTATATGTATTTCGTTTACAACAATCTCGCGCCCGCAACCGATACCAGCGCCGCCATCTACGCCACCCTCAATCCCCGGGCAGGCAAGGCCGTCCTCAGCCCGAAACTGAACATCCAGTACAATGCAGGCAAAACCACGCAACTCTATCTGAAGATCGGAAAAGGCTTCCACTCCAATGACGCCCGCATCGTCATCGCCAACAAGGGCTACGCCGTCCTCCCCGCAGCCTATGGCGCCGACCTCGGCATCAACTGGAAGCCTACAAATGGCCTCCTCATCAACGCCGCCCTCTGGTACCTGTATCTGCGGCAGGAGTTCACCTACGGCGCCGACCTCGGCGACCAGGCCGTCTCCCCCGGAGGACGGACCCGCCGCCAGGGTATCGACTTCTCGGCGCGATACCAGTTTACCCCCTGGCTCTTCGGCAAATGGAATGTCGACCTGGCCCGCCCCCGCGATCTCGACGCCGCCAAAGGCGCAAACTACCTTCCCCTCGCCCCAACCTTCTCCAGCACCGCCGCAATAAATTTTCACTGGCCTTCCGGCTGGAATGGCGGGATCAGCTATCGCTATCTCCACGATCGCCCCGCCAACGCGGACAATACCCTCGTTGCCAAAGGGTATTTCATCACCGACCTCTCCCTCAACTATACAAAAAAACGTTACGAAGCAGGCCTGTCCGTGGAGAATCTCTTTGATCGTTCCTGGAACGAAGGACAGTTCGCCTACACGTCGCGCCTCCGCAACGAGCCCGCCCCGGTCGACGGCATCAGCTTTACCCCCGGCACCCCCTTCTTCGCCAGGCTGAAGCTGACGGTGTTCTTCTAAACCCACCAAAGCAACGATCGCGGTTTTATCGCAGTTTTGTAGTAAATTTACTACAACGGTTTCCTGGCTACTTATGAGGTGCATTGTATCATTCCTATTCTGTTTTCTCGGAATAGGCGTTGAATGGGCGGCAGCTCAGACCGGCGGGAGCGATCTCTCCCTCGCCGAGACGGAAAACTATGATGTCAGGCAAGATCACTATGATGTCAGGCAATACAACAGCGAGAATGGCCTTCCCCAAAACAGCGCTACCGGCCTGTTGCTCGATAAAAATAATTTCCTCTGGGTCGCCACGCAGAACGGCCTGGTGAGATTTGACGGCCGGCGATTCAAATTATATGACAAGTCCAATACCCCCGCCATAAAGTCCAACCGCTTTTCCGTCATCGGCGAATCGTCCCAGCGGGAAGTGCTGCTGGGCTCATCCTTCGACCCGGCCGAGATTTATAAAGTGGGACCGGATTATAAGCTGGTTGTCGATACCGTAAGAACACGGATCGCCCGCAAATTCATCCATATCAATTCCCGCGGTTTTTTTGATTGCACTCCTTTATATAGGTCTTATACAAATGCCCGGGACGGCATCGACACCGCGCTCCTGGATCGCCTGTGTTCATCCCCGACATTCGTGATCCTTAACGACAACGAAGTAGTGGTTCGCGACGGCACGGCTGAATGGTATTACCTGGACAATCGGTCTGCCACGGCAAATAAGTTGCCGGTAGGCATCGCGGGTGCGGACATTCATGTTTTCACCCTGAAAGGGATCGTCTGTATTTTCTCCGAAAGAGGGGACTGGCGCTTTTTTCAAGAGGGGAAGCCGACCACGGTCCAGGTGGATAAGACAGCCTCCGACCTGGTACGCCTGGCGGCTTCCACCACCGGGCTCCAAACGATACTGGGTCCCGGCGGTGACCAGGTGATAGTAAGACAGCAGGACGATATATATGAATTGATCCTCGACAACGGAATCTTGAAGGCCGGGTTGATCTTTCCGGACCTGAGGATCCTGGACAAGCTGATCGCCACCTCTTTTCTGTACGACAAGACAAACCAGCGGCTTTTTATTGCGACCGTCACGACCGGGTTTATCATCGTTACGAAAAGAATGTTCAGGACGATTGCCTTTGATACCGAGGACCGGCTCAATAATTCCTTTAAAGCCTTTCTTTTGCTGCCGGGCAAAAGGATCCTTACCCAGAATGGGATCCTGAGCAGGACGAATGCCAACGGTCATCGCTTATTTCCAAACGATACGAAACCCGATGGAAATTGTTTTTACAAGGCAAAGGACGGGTCGGTCTGGCTGAGCAAAGACAAACAATTGCATATTTATGACAGGAACTTTTCCACCCAATTGGCCGTGGACAGTCTTCCGCTGGACTCCTATATAAGCTGTATTATGGAAGATAGCCGGCATACCGTTTGGGTCAGCACGCTCACTTCTCTGCTAAAACGGGTCGATGGCCGGTTACAGTATGTCGTTAAAGGGTATCCGCCCTTTGTCAATCACAATATCGAGTCCATCGCCGAGGTCGGGCCGATGGTCTTATGGATCGGCACCCGGGATGGCATTTACGTCTACGATCTGACCAGGGACAGTATCCATAAGGACCCGATCCTGCCGCATGTATACGCCCGGAATATTTATAGGGCAAGGGACAGCAGCATTTGGGTCGCCACGTATGGGAATGGTTTCTATAAATACGAGAACGGCAAATTCATTCCAATTCCCCTGGACGCGGGGAAATATCTGTCTACCGCCCATACCTTTTTGGAGGATGACAACGGCTTTTTCTGGATCAACACCAACCATGGATTGTTCCGGACCCGGAAAAGCGATCTGGATGACTATACCAACGGCAAGAACGATGGTTTGTATTATTACTATTTCGACAAGTCATATGGGTTTCATACCAACGAGTTCAATGGAGGTTGTAATCCCGCGTCCCAGGTGGACAGCGATGGGAATTTTTACTTCCCGTCGCTTGACGGGATCGTATCTTTTAATCCCGGCAGGGTGCATCCCGAGATGCCCGACGGCGAGATCTTTGTGGACGAGTCCTTCGTTGATTCGGAGAAGCTCGACTATAGGCAGTTTCTCGCTATAAAGCCTGACTTTCATCTTCTCGTCGTAGACATCACGACTCCCTTCTACGGGCTGGATGAAAATTTAAAACTGGAATATACGCTGGATGCCGCCAGAGGAAAATGGTATCGGGTAAACAGGGACGGCAGGATCACCATCAATACGCTGCCTTCCGGCAAGTACGCGCTTTCGGTCAGAAAGAATAATGGCGCCGGGGCAAATCGCTTTACAACCATGACCATTGCCTTCGAAGTACGGCCTCATTGGTACAACAGCTGGTTGTTTTATTTGGGCCTGGCGCTGGCCCTCGCCGGCCTGTTATTTTTTCTGTACAGGCTGAGGATCCGCATCCTCAAGCAGCAGAATATCCGGCTGCAGGCAAAGGTGGATGAACGGACGATGGAGCTGGAACAAAGTACCATGATGAAGGAGCAGCTTCTTTCCGTGATCATGCACGACTTGCGGTCCCCAATGTATTCACAGGCCTTGTTGATCGATCATTTGCATGAGAACTATCATAAGCTAAGTGAACCCAAGCTGGACGAGTTATTTTTTATATTGAAGGATTCCAGCAACAGGATCGTCCAGTTCAGCAACGATTTTCTCCTTTGGTATGACAGTCAGAGACAGGGGTTCTTAATAAAAAAGGAGAATATCAGCCTGGCGGATTTTTTGAATGAGACAACCCTTCTTTACAAAAATATCGCCATGCGGAAGGGGCTGTATTTTGATTGCGACATTCCTTCCGGAATGATCCTGACGGCCGATCGGAATATGCTGGCCATCGTGGTCCGGAACCTCGTCGACAATGCCGTTAAATATACCAGCTCCGGGGGCATCGGCATCAGCGCCGGTCAGGAGAATGGGCATATCCAGCTGTGGGTAAAGGATACCGGCCGGGGAATGACGGCTTCGAGGATTGCAGAGATAACCTCTTTGGGCGAAAAGGATAGGTACGTGACGGGATCGACTTTTGGCTACCGGTTCATCATGGAGCTTGCCCGGAAATTGAACGGAGATATCGATATCCGGTCGGAACCCGGGAAAGGCACCACCGTAAAGGTCCGTTTTAAAGTTTAAAGATCTCCATTCGGTACATCTTGGCAAGCTCGCTCAGCTCGCGAAGGGTCTTTATTTTCAGTTTTTCGAAGATTCGGGTCTTATAGGTTCCGATCGTCGAGGAATGGATGTTCAGGATCTTTTTTATTTCCGGAAGCGTATACCCGTGCAGCAGGTATTTAACGGTCTGCATCTCCCGGTCCGAAAGTTGGTGAAAAGGGTTGTCCGCGCCTTTTTTTTGGTCTTCATCCAGTTCTTTTCTTACCTTTTTGCTGATATAGAGCTCCCCGTTTAGCACCGAAGTGATCGCTTTTCTTATCTCCCCGGCCTGGGATTCCTTGCTCAGGTATCCGTGGACCCCCAGTTTGATAAACCTTTTTGCATATAACTCCTCCGAATTCATGGTATAGATAAGGATCTTGCACTGCTCCCGGTAGGCAAAAAGATTGGTGACAAGGGTGATTGAATCCGTGTCGGGCATATTGATATCCAGAACGATCATAGTATACCCGTTCTTTTTTACAAGAGAAATGACTTCGTTCCCATTCGAGGCTTCGTCAATGACGGTTGACGGAAGGAGGTCTTGAATGATCAGCTTTATTCCCGATCGGACGATGGTATGGTCATCGGCCACCAGTACCCTGTTGATTTCCATACTATAAAATTAATTATTTTTTTAATACACTTTTTAATACACTCATTTTCAGCGTCGTGTGCCAGGCCTCAGCGGAATAAATGTAGAAATAACACGACATCTGGTGTTGAAATTCTTTTGTTCCTTTACAGTAGCAAAAAAAAAATGGACGGAAGCTATTGACAACATATTAATTCCTGAAAAGCCACGCGATCCGTACCCTATCGAATTTGCATCGGAATTTTCTACTCTGTAAATCGATTTTTATGCGCACCACGTATTTTGCCGCTTCTTCAACGCTACCTCTGCAACTTCATTCGACTGAGAAGCCTGCCCCGGAGCAGTCCGCTTCCTGCGGGGAGATATCCATCCACAAACATGTTTCCGGCTTGCTCGAAAGCTTGATGCCGTTGACGGTAAGACGCCGTAATCTTGTTTTGAACGAGATCCCCGGGGATCTGCGCGTTGTAGCCGACGAGAGCACCCTGGCGTATGTGCTCTGGACCCTGATCAACAGCGCCATTCAAAGTACCCACGACGAGTGCATCCGAATAGATGCCATAAGAATGGATGATCGTATGCTGATCCAGATAAGGGGTGCAGGAACCTATTTCTATCATACCATTGCCCGGGAATACAGACAGGTACAGCATGCAGCCGAACGTCTGGGGGGCAGTATCAGCATCGAAAACGGCAAGGATTACGGCATGAATGCAGCTTTTTGTATCGCCAACTGCCTGCTTGCCGCCTGATCATTCATTTTTGCCGGGTTGGCCGAATATTGTTCGCCAGCTTCTATTCCTCTGCAATATTTTGACTACGTGCCCCAGCCTCTTAAACCACAAAGGCAACACCTCATATTCCTTATAATACCAGGAGATAGGTTTATTGAATTGCCTGGCAAGTCTTGGATTTTCCTTCAGCAGCAGCTTGTTGGCGAATATCAGGTCGTTCAGAACAAGGCTGATGATCCGGTCCCTTTTATCCTCGATCACCTTTTTCACCAGTGCCGGACTCATGCCGATCGAACCCCAATCGGCGTGAAATAACTTGGTGAGAAGGTTGATGTACTTAAGCACCCTTTCCGTGACGGCAAAATCCCAGTTCTTATTTTTCACGATATCTTCGAAATACAATTCTATATGCAGCGAGATCTCTTCATCGGAAAGATCGGCTTTAAGCCCTTCGTTAAAAAATGTTCTAAAGGATTCGAAATGATCTTTTCTATACTCCTGATATTTTTCGATATCGGAGTAAATGGCCGAGGTCAGGGAATTCGAATGCTTCCGGTACGAGTAAAGCTCCGGCCGATCGATAAACCGGGTCTTGAATTTAGGGATCGCCCTTAGCCAGAAATCCATGTCTTCCATCCTGAACTTGGATTCGTCGTATCCGCCCAATCGTTCGTGTACCGTTCTTTTGTAAAGAAAACAGGCGCCGACAACGCATTTGAACAGGATCTCCTCCGGGATTCCCCCGAATTTATCCACCCGATCGCCTGATTCATTGATAAAGCGATACGAGGAGTAAACGATATCCGATCCGGAGGACTCGATCGTATCCAACAATACCTGCAACGCACCCTTCGAAAATAAATTATCATCCGAGGTCCAGGTGAAGTATTCCCCCGTTGCCAGCGAGAACCCTTTGTTCAACGAGGCGGGTAAATTCAGATTAACGGTATTGTGGATCGTTTTGACCCGCTTGTCAAGCCTTGAGTAATGCTCAAGGATCGAGGCGGTATCATCCGTTGAACAGTCGTTTACAACGATCAGTTCGATATTTGTATAGGATTGACATAAACAACTTTCGATCGACTTTTTTAAGTATCGGGACCCGTTGTAGGTGGGTAGTATGATGGAAATGAGCGGCTGCATTTTTGAAAGGCGACGGTTTAATAATCGGCGACCAGGTATTCTTCAATGATCGAACTCCATTTCTGATCCCATTGATCCTTTCTGAAGGATTCGACGGTCAACAAAGCGTTGGAAGCGAGTGTCCTCAGCAGTTTCCGGTCGGTTATCAACCGCTCTACGGCATTGATAAGGCTCCTGGCCTCGGGGTTGATGAGCATGCCATTGAAGTTATTCAGGATCAGGTTGGGTAATCCCCCGATATTCGTTGCAATGACACCATTGTTGGTGGCCATGGCTTCAAGACAGGACAGCGAAGTGCCTTCGGCAAATATGGTTGGGATCAGGGCAATATGGCTTTGATGATAGGCCTGGGTCATTTTTTCCATATTCAGCTCGTACCAGGATACCTGCGAGGGGAACTTGCTGATAAAAGTACGCGTAGCCACAATGTCATCACCGACCGCCTGGCCGACAAAGTGCAGATTCAGATCGGGGTATTGGGTCAGCAGATAAGTGAATGCTTCGATCGTAATATAAAGCCCTCTCGCCTCGTACAGGCGCCTGGGATAGATAACGGTCAGTTTGCCGTCGAAATCCTTTTCGACGGCCGGGAATTGCTTCCCGTCCACATAATTGGGGACATATTCGCACTTTAAAGACAGCTCCCAGTCGTAGGTTCTGAGCCAGTTGATAAAATTCGTATCGACGCAAACGGATTTAGAACAACTCTTTAGCGCTTTAAAGATCCGCCGGTAGTTGTCGATGTCGTATTTGGTAAGCCGGGTAAACTTATCATCCCAATAGATGCCATGGTTGATGCCGAGACTGTTGGCGGACCAATGAAGGTTGCAGGCAAGATCGATCGGGGAGGCGATGATCAGGCTGGATTGCTTGCAATACGAATCATATTTCTCGGAGATCTTTTCCAGGTCATAACCCGTTTTGAACGGTAACCCGACGACGGGGATATGGTTGTATGATTTGAGGAAGAATAGGTTGGCATTTTGGAGGATGCGAACCTCCAGGCCTTTTGCTTTGCATATTCTTGCCAGGTCGTATACATAACGTTCCGCCCCACCCTTGTAGAGGACCTCTCCGTCCCAGTCGAAGAAATTGACATTGATAATGTCCACGGTCCTTTTTTTAGTTAGGGCCGGCGTCCTCGGTGTGGTGCCGACCAGATCATTGAGTTTGGCGATCAGGGGGCCGACGAGTGTTTCCCACCGGTGGTTGAAGGAGAGGTGTTCGTATTTCGACCCATCGATGGCCGGAGTTGGGGGATTGACGAAAAACCGGACGATCTCGTCCCGGTCGTATAGATTGATCGAATCCTTATATTTCAGCAGCGTCTTCGTCGGCGTAGCAACGACGGGTTTTCGGCAGGCGAAGTATTCAAAGAGTTTCAAAGGGCTTACCGCATCGGTCGCTTCATTGATAATAAAGGGGATCAGGCAGAAGTCGAACTGATGCAGATAGTATTTGAGATCGCTGTATCGGACAAACCCCAGCAGGTGAAAATTGCGGTATTTTTTTAACTTATTGACCGTGGACTTAAGCTCTGCCTCTTTGGCCGGCGAGAAGGTTCCGATTGGCCCGATCATATAGACATCGGCGTTGTCCAGCTTCAGGATCATTTCGATAAGATCGAGATCGAGCAATTCGCTGATCGCCCCATGATAGCCGATCGCGGCACCGGCGGGCCGGTGCCTTTTCAACTTAAAGGCCTCCGGAACGTCATCTTGGGACATTTCGAAATCCTGCACCCACACGCCGTTCTCGATCAGCAGCGCATTCCGGGCGGACTCGTTCCGATGGTCGTACAACGCCTGGGAAGAGAAAAGGATCAGATCGGAGTAGGTAAGAAGAAAATCATTGTCCTCCTCCATGGCTTCGCAATAGTTGGAGAATATTTTCAGGTTGTCCAGGACATCATAGACGAAATAGCCGTCTTCAAAATATTTGGTCAGATACTTGTAAAAAGGGTAGGAGATATAGACGATCGGCTTTTTATCCTGGAAATAGGTGAGACATTCTTCGAATAGATCTACTACATACAGGCGGGGGGCAAGCTTTTCTATCTTCGATCGTTCATGGGATTCGGCCAGCTGCATCATAAGGCACAAGTAACCTTCCCGGGCGAGAGCTTTTAATAAGTGTTCCGGCCGTTGCTTGATGGAGATATCATAGCTCAAGGGGTAAAGGACGATACTCTTGTAACCCTTTTCCTTCTTCAGGATGTTCAGCAGGTCCAGCATCCGGCTTTCGACCGGCTGTTTCTTGTATTTTGTATAATACGTATCCTGCGAATGGGTATCGGTGAGGTATACATTCTCCGATTTGCGTTGACTGGTTTTCCCAAGGACCACGACCTTATGGGAATCGGGGGAGACAAGATGTTTGAAGTCGAACGGCTTGAGCAGTTGTCGGAAGGTATACCTGAACCCATTGACCTGCCAGCAATTGACAAATCTTTGAAAAGTACCGGCAACGCCTCTTTCTTTCAGGTGATATTTAATTTTATGCAGCATTTTTCCGGGTTTGATGCTTCTGTTATTGGGTTTGGAGGATCGACGTGATCCGGCGGCACGAATCCCCATCGCCATAGGGATTCACCGACCTGGCCATTTTTCGGTATTCCGCCGGGTCCGTCAATAATTGCTGGCATTTATCAAATATTCTTTCCCTGTCTGTTCCGACCAGGACTGCGGTTCCGGCGGTTACGCCTTCCATGCGTTCGGTAACGTCCCTCATCACCACCACCGGCTTTCCCAGGGCAGGGGCCTCTTCCTGTATCCCTCCTGAATCCGTCACTACGAGATACGATCGGTTAAGGAGCCAGATGAGATAGGGATAATCCAGGGGCTCGGTAAGATGGATGCGATCCGAGTCTCCAAGGATCCTCCGGACCGGCTCCACGACATTGGGATTCAGATGAACGGGGTAGATGATCTGAACGTCCTCGTTCTTTTCTACAATTTCCTTTAGCGCATAACAGATATTTTCAAAGGGCATGCCGAAATTCTCTCTCCGATGTCCGGTAACGAGTAGGACCCGTTTCCCGTTGGCAAGAAAGGGGAATTTGTTCCCGATATCCCCGTGGCCATTCGACTTGAGGTTCTCCAGCCCGAGGAATAAGGCGTCGATCACGGTATTGCCTACATTGAATACGGATTGGGGGTTAACCCCTTCATGGATCAGGTTGTCATAGGCCTGTTGGGTCGGTGCGAAATGGAGGTCGGCCAATTGAGTGATCAATACCCGGTTCATTTCCTCGGGGAAGGGCGAGTACTTGTTACGGCTCCTTAATCCGGCTTCGATATGGACGATCTTCTTTTTAAAATAGAACCCGCCGATGGCCCCTGCCAGGGCCGTAGTGGTATCCCCCTGAACGATAATGAGGTCGGGGTCACAGTCTTTTGACAGGATGGAAGCGATGCCTTTGATCGCGTCAGCGGTAATAGTAGCCAGGGTTTGGTTGGGCTTCATCAGATCGAGATCATAGTCCGGCGTGATATGGAAGAACTGTAGTACCTGGTCCAGCATCGTCCGGTGTTGTCCGGTCACACAGACCTTTACCTCAAAGGAGGAGGATTGCTTCATCATTAAGATCAGCGGGGCCATTTTGATCGCCTCGGGCCTGGTTCCGAAAATATATAACACCTTTTTCATCGGCATAGGGCTTTTCATTTTTCTATCGCGAGCGTTTGCTGAATAGATCCCTCATCCTCGTGGCGAAGTCACGGGAAAGGTTTTCCTGGATCTGATCGAGACTATCGTTCAATAAGAGTAACTTTTCCGCCGTTTCCTTCTTCCCGTCCAGCATCTCGTTTTGCAGATATTGTACAGCGGTATTAAGGCTGACGTTCAACACCTGCAATTTCTCGATGGTTTCGTTCGTCTCGACCCGTACCTCGTTCCGGAGGGAATGGATCCCCTGATCGACTTGTTCCCTCATCTGGAAAAGGCTCTGCTGTAGCTTGTTTTGTTCCTCCTGTATCCCGGAGGTTTGGGCTTGTATCTCGGAAGTCCGGACCTGTAGCTCGGCTGCTTTCGTAAGCAGGGCCTCTGCCAGGGGAACGACAGGATCGATCTTTTCCGCCGCGGGTTCGGGTAGGGGGACCTTGAAATTGCCGATGAGATCGGATAAGGTGAGATCGAGTCCGGCAAGCTCCGAATAGGTCGAATAGATCAATAATATCTGATGACCGTTCCAATAGCTGAGGGGATACTCGGCCGCGTTGAAAATGGAAAAATGGATCAAAGTATGGGTACCTCGGACAGTGAACGGAATGTTAGTGGTCTCAAAAGTGTAAAAGTGTTCAAAATGCCGGTTATACTCCTGGAACGGGATTAGGACAACGACAAATTTCTTCGCAAAACAGCTCAATTGATCGAGGATATCCCAGGGATCGTCAAAATGCTCAAGGGTATTGGAGGTAAAGATGATATCGAAGGAAGGGAAATGGTCATCCTTCAGGAGATCGGTGGCGATAAAAGGAATGTTCGGGTATCTGGACCGGGCCTGTTCGATGGCGACGGTGGAAAAATCGATACCGGTAATGTTCTCCAGCGATAGCAGCTCATGTAATGTCCTTGTACCGTTTCCCATGGCGCAACCCCAATCGCAAAAGGAGGGCTGGTATTGTTTGACATAACGGATAAACCAGGTGGGAAGATGATCTACGGCAATTCTGGAAAAGAATTGGGACTGCTCAACGCCGTTATTCGCTTTCCAGTCGGCAGTAAAGCGTTGGTCCCAGTACTCGGTGGAGTTTATTGTTTCTGAGTGTTCCACATGCTGCTCACGCTAAAACCATGCCACCGCCCTGCCGTTGGTTAAAGCCCGTCTGGCCCGCGAATTGCAATTTTTGGAAAATGTGGCTTCCGAAGGAAAAACTCCTGTATGGGTTGACGATTGGATTCTTTGCCTCCCTTTTTCTTCCGCCCGAAATGCCGGTAGTCAACAATATTTTTATCGCAGGCATCTGTATCCTGTGTTTCTTCTTAAAAAAGGGCCGGCTCTTACGTCACCGCCCCGCCATCCTTTTCATGTTGTTGTTTTTTATTCTTCAGGCCATCAGCGCCGCGGTCTCGGCCAACCACGCCCGGGCCTGGTCGATCCTCGCGATGCGGTCGCCCCTGCTGCTCTTTCCCCTGGCATTCGGCGGGATCTTTATCCGGCGTCCTCTTAAAAGCCGGATCCTGCTCGCTTACGCGGTAATCGTTCTCATCGTCTCCCTTTGCTGCCTCATCGACGCCAGCCACAGAAGCTGGGTACGGCAGGATACGCAGTGGCTGTATGATGACAGCCTCACGATAGCCATCGGCCGCACGGCCGTCTATATGGCGCTGATCGTTGCCGTCGCCATTTTTTGTTGGGTCTGGCTGCTCGAGAACGGGAGGATAAGAGGAAAAGCCCGGTGGATAGCATGGGCCGGGACGATCTTTCTGGTCCTCTTCCATTTTTTGTTGGCGAGCCGTATCTCGCTTTTCTACCTCTACGCGGTCGCCATCGGTTACGGGTGCCGGCGCATCGCCCGGGGCGCCCGCACCCGGCGCGTGGCATTGCTGTTGGGCGGCTGTGTATTACTGGGCCTCGTCCTCCTCTTTTTCTTTCCAAAGACCTTGGATCGCATGCGCCAATTGGAATACTTACACTTCGACTATCATAGCCGCGGAATGGAGAGCCACTACAATATGCCCGTCGACTCCAGCCAGTGGAACGGCGCCAATTTTCGCCTCGCCGTATGGAACTGCGGGTGGAACATCGCGCGGCATCACCTCGCGACGGGGGTGCCGCTGGGCGACAAACAGGCTGCTTTCATGGTGGAATACAAGGCCCGGGATTTTATGTTTGCCTACACCCGGCACCGGAACGTTCACAACACCTGGCTCGACGTGCTCGTCAACACCGGGATAGCCGGTTGCGTCATCTTCCTGCTGGGGTATCTCGTGCTGCCGCTATGGACCGCCGTCCGCACCGGAGACTGGCTTGCCGGGCTCATCGTTGGTGCATTCGCCACGGCCCTGTCCACGGAGACCTGGATCGATGGCAGTTTCGGCACCGTATTGCTGGCGTTCTGGCTTAGCATGGTCAGCGCCTGGCAAAGGCCGGCGGCGGCTCCGAAAGCACGCCTTTCCCATGCGCGAGCGTTGGATCATTATCCCTGAGATACATCTTGATCGCCTCTTTCGTGTCACCCAGGTATACCAGGCTGCCCTGCGACAGGTAGGCCACGCGATGACAGTATTTTTCTATTGTCGACATGGTATGGCTGACCAGGATCACCGTACGGCCGTTGATCCAGCTCGACTCGAACACCGACTGGGCCTTTTCCTGGAATGTAAGGTCACCGACCGCGAAGATCTCATCGAGGAACATGATATCCGCGCCGGCATTGACGGCGATCGAGAAACCCAGCCTCGCCGCCATGCCCGATGAGAAATACTTGATCTTGGTATCGACGAAGTCCCGTAGCTCGGCAAACTCCACGATCTTGTCGAAGATGGAGTCGATCTCTTTGATCCGAAGCCCAAGGACGCTACTGGATACATATATATTCTCGCGGGCAGTGAGTTCATGACTCATGCCGATGCCGAGGTTCATCAGCAGGGTGGTCCCGTTGATCCCGATCTTTCCCGTGGTTGGCGGATAGACGCCGGCCAGCAGCCGCACCAGCGTGGATTTGCCGCTGCCATTGCGGCCAATGAGGCCGATGCACTCCGCCTTTCGGATCTCAAAGCTCATCGGCTTTATCGCCTTCACCTCCCGCTTTCGGGGCGGATTGAAAAGATTGAAAAGCCGGTGTTTGACCGTATTGTGACTGTCCTCGGAGATCTGAAAGGTCTTGCTGATATTTTCGGCCGTGATGGCGATGGATGTGTTCATAGTTACAGTTTCTCCGCGGCTTTTGCGCCGAATTTGTGTAAGAAAAGGACGCCGAGGCCCAGGATGATCAAGGCGTACAAAAGGTCCCAGGCCAGCAGGGACATGTCGGGCGGCCGGCGTTCCATCATCACCCGGCGGGCATTGATAATGATCCCCGCAATGGGATTCCCGTAATCAAACCGCGGCAGGTTTTCCCGGAAGGTGCTTAGCTTATAAAATATCGGGGAAAGGAAGAAGAGGAACGACACGGCTACCTGCCAGATCTGGTTGATATCCTTTGCCAGGATGTAAATGGTGGAAAGGATCAGGGATAGGCCCAGCGAGAGGATGAACAGATTCGCAAAAATGGGCAGGATCCAAAAATTTTCGATGGAGGGCCCCGTCGATTGCTTTTCGATGAAATTGTAGAAGAGCAGGAACATGACGAAGTTGAAGAAAAAGCCGATCGTATTGCTCATCAGCGTGGATACATAGATCTCTATCTTATTCATATTACTGTATTCATAGAGGTATTTCTTCGTATTCAGGATCTGGATGGTTCCCGAGGTGGATTCGACGAAGAAATTCCAGAAGATCAGTCCGATGAACAGGTAGGACGCGAAGGCAGGGACATTCTGGCGGATGACGATCTGGAAGACCACGTAGTAGATCATCATGTCCATGACCGGTTTGAGCAACGCCCAGAACAAACCCAGCTTATTCTCATAATAACGAAGCTTGAATTCGATCCGCGCGAGAAGCCACAGCCGCTCTACCTTATGCGGGGGGATCATGCCGGACGTGGGTGCGTTTGCCATAGCCATTCGGTTTTTTTCTTGAGGATGAGTAAAAATCTTTTTAGGGCGGGATATCGTCGGATGATGCGTTTCAGGGGATGGATCCAGCTCCGGCGCCCGGGAGTGCTTTTGACATAGAGCTCGAGGGTCGGATTGTCAAAATAATATCCGGGGCCGTTGCTGTTCAGCAGCTGGATCACTTCCGCCGTATAGGGCCGGTAGAGATCCCGGTGTTTTTCGGTGATATAGCTGTGGGCGAGGAGCAATTTGTTGCGGTTCATCATCCGGACCATCGATCGGCGTCGCACGCGATATCGGTGAAGGGGTTCGGGCAGCACAACGCCGTTCAGGCCCTGTCGCGCCATATGGACGACGCTTTCATAGTCCTCCAGTCCGAATTCCAGTTGCGGGTCGTTGAGCCCGGCCGTGAGAAAGGCCCCTGTTTTATACACCAGCGCGCTGCTGTTGACGGGGTTATGCGCCAGCAGATAAGGGCATTCGGGTGGGAAGGTCGGCCAGATACCATCGGCATCCCCAAAGTATTCGATCCATGAACCCGTGAAGAAGACGTTGGAGTACTGGTCGAGCACCCGGATGGAAGTGTCATAATACCCGGGTAGGATGGTGTCGTCGGCATCGAGAAAGCTAAGGTAGGCGCCGGCCGCTCGTTCCGCCCCGGTATTCCGGGCATGCGCCACGCCGTGATTGGCGATGTCCATAACGGTGACCGATGGATGCGACCGCCAACGGTCAAGCGCATCCAGGCTGCTTGGCTCCGTGGATCCGTCATTGACGATGATGATCTCCAGTTCCTGCCGGCGGCTGTCGAGGACCGATCGGATGCAATCGTCGAGATAGGCGCCCAGGTTGTAGAAGGGGATCACCACCGAAAGCAGATTGGGCGTAAGCGCTCTTTCCGGTGGCGGGGCTAATTGGAGGGCAAGCCCTCTTTCCCCTGACGGGGCCAACGGTGCCGGCCGCAGGAACGGAAAGGTCGACCGGCGCCGGTATCCCGCGCGAAGTTGCTCGAGTAGCTTGATCTTTTGGGGCCCGATCGTTTCGTAGTCGTAGCGATCCAGCGAAGCCCGGGCGTTCCGGCCGATACGAACAATTTCTTCGTCGTCCAGCTCCAGCACCCGGCGCAGGTTCCGGGAGAAGGAGCCCGGCTCGTGGTGGTCGAACAGGAAGCCGTTCACGCCGTCCGTGACGATCTCCCGCTGTCCGCCCTGCACCGAGGCGAGGACCACCTTGCCGCAGGCCATCGCTTCAAGACAGGCGAAAGGCAGGTTGTCCACGACGCTGGGGACCAGCACGACATGGGCATCGGCCAGCGCGGCGGGGAGTTCGGCGGGATCGAGCTTCCCATGGAGGATCAGCAGTTTCCGGCGGATATAGGAGCCATATCGTTGCTGGACCAGTTGACCCATCGTCAATTGCTCGGGGTGATAGACGATATCCTCGCCCCCGATGATGTGGAGAGGGTGGGGGAACCCTTCGTCCCATAGCGCCTTGAAGGTGGATAGCAGTTCAAAGCTGCCTTTTTGCGGGGACAGCTTGCCAAAGTAAGCAATCTTGTTGCGCCGGAAGGGCCGGTCCGATGACTCCGCAGGCGCTGCCCGGTAGGATGGCTCCGCGGATCCCCCCCACTCGCGCGGCCGGTACGGATTGGCCAGGATCACAGGCGAACCCTCCCCATACTCCAGCGATCGCCCGACTTCCTTCGCCATAAAGGCCGAGGGCGAGATCACCAGGTCCGCCGAGCGGATGCTGTGCTTTTCGATCTCGCAGGTCCAGAAGTCGGGGAACCGGTAAATGGAAACTCCGTTGTAGGGAAGGTATACAAAGGCCGGGGCATGGATGGTGATCAGCACCGGGATATTCCGGAAGGCGGGATAGTCCAATAGCTGGAATTGTTGGACATAGTAGGCGATACCCAGGTAGTCCTGGCTTTCGATCACATCCGGTTCCCCCATTTCTTTTATCAGCAGCTCCACGATCCGGAAGAAGGCATAGCTCAGGCCCGCCGCGCCGCCCAGCTCCCGGGGTACCCCCTGGCGCGCCGGGTTGAAGCGGACGATCAGCAGGTGCTGCCGGCAGGAGGTAACGGTATATTCGCTGACGCTGTCGTCGGCGACGATCACGGTCACGGCGACCCCTCTCTCGGCCAGCATCTCCGCCGTGCACCGGCAATAGGTGCTGATACCGCCCCCATGTGCGGGGGGAAATTCCGTTGTTAATAGCCAATACGTCACTTAGGGAAGAATTTATCTTTCAAAATGCCCAACAGGCTTCGCTGTTCATAGGTCCGCCGGTACCATTCGATATCTTTCTGATAGTTTTCGATATCGTTCAGGAGCTTGTTGATCAGTTGACGCATGCCTTCCGCACTGTGAACCAGTTGGCCCAGCTTATCCCGCAGGTCTTCCATCTGTTCCTCCTTATTGACGATGGTCGCGTTCAAGTCCCGCACCTGCGTCGTGAAGAGATGGATCAAGTCTTGCTTCATCTTTAGCTCGCTGCCGATGAATTCTTCGATTTTGGATAGCCGGTTCTCGATAGGCTGCGAGTCTTGCCGGCCATTCCCATTGATTTTTGGATTCATATAGCTCTCTATAGGCTGAAGACATGTTGGTTTCATCGAACTCCTGTTCGCAGTGTTGCTGCGAATATTCCCCCATGACTGTAAGCATTTCCGGGTTATTATGGTATCGGAGGATCTTCAGGATGGCCGTTCCCGCGGTTTGGAACAGATCGCCGTTGATCCCTTTCAGGACGATGTCCCTGTTGCCGACGCAGTCTTTCAGAAGTACGGTCTTTTTCAGCACCAGCGCCTCCAGTACCGCAAAGGGCAGCCCCTCGAAATTCGAGGTCGAGATATAGACGCTCGCCATCGCAAGATGCCGTTGCGTCGAGCGCCGCGATAACCATCCCGTGACGGTGATGTTCTTCGCCGTAAGCAATGGCCGGTCCGGGCCGTCGCCCACCCAGATGAATTCTATGCCGGGTACATCGTCGAAGTAGGCCGCGATCTCGTTGAACAGCGCGGGATTTTTCTGCCCGATGATCCTGCCGCAGGTCACTATCCGGAAGCAGGGAGATGCGTTGACGTTGGCCTCCTTCCGCTTCCGCAGCGGTACGCCATTGTTGATACAGACGGCATCGATGCCGATGTCGCGATAGGCGCTGTGTTCGGAAGGACTGCAGCAGACCACCTGCCCGCCAAAGGCGGAGGCGATCCGTTCCAGCTGCTTATACAGGAAGCGGGTAAAGCGTGATCCCCACAGGAATGGCGCGCCGTTGGGCGTATAGACCACTTGCCGGATGCCCGCGGCCCTGCAGGCCAGCCGCCCGATAAACCCGCTTTTGGAGGAGTGCAGATGCACTGCATCGATCCCCTCTTCTTTTTTTAGTTTGCGTAAGACGCAATACAGCTCCAGCAAGGCCTGCAGGTCTTTTATCGGCCGGATCTCCCGTTGCACCGCGCGCCAGCGGATAAAGCGCACATTGCCCCGCGGGAACTCCTGGATAACCTTTTCCGGTTCCATCACCTGCGGTCGCTCGCCGTGTATGATCACGTGGCTGTCTTCCCGCATTCCTTCCACCAGCGATCGGATAAAGGTGGCGACACCCGACACCAGAGGCTCGGCTACATGGACTATCGTCATAAGATACATTTGACAAGCAATACGATTCGGTAGGGTATGAGGAGTAGGAGGCCGAGCTTCAGGGCGCCCAGCAGACCCAATAATTTGTTCTTACGGTAGCGTAGCACCGTCTTGATGCGGCTTTTCAGTTGTCGTCGACGGTGCCGTAACGAAAGGCCTTGCGGATCGATCTTGCAGGTGACCAGCTCTTCCGGCAGGATGGCCGCCCGGCCATGCCGCAGGATCTCGCAAAAGAAGCCATAGTCCTCCGCGTGAGGGAGGTCCGCCGGATAGGCCGGCACTTTGTCCTGCACAGTGGCCCGCCACATGACGGTCGGATGAAGGAAGAGGTTGCGAAAATGCATCCCCAGGACGATCCGATCGAGGTCCTCGGGCGTCCGGTAGGGATACGAAAAGCCCGTCGAGAAGTCCTCGAACCGCGCCCAGCTCCCGAGCAGGTCCACCTCCGTATGCGTCGTCAGATAATCCACCTGGCGTATGAATCGATCTGCATGACAGATATCGCCACAATCGAGCCGTGCCACAAAGCGATAGTCCCGTCTTTGTTGGAGCCACTCCAACCCCGCATTCAGCGCCGCCGTGATCCCTCCGTTCTCGGGCAACCGGATGACAAAACTCGCCTCCGGCAGCGCAACATCCAGCGCTTCAAGCATATCCAGCCGCACCGGGGTCCGACTTCCGTCGTCAACGATCACAATGCCGTATCTCTCCGGCCCATACCGAACACTCTTCAGCGCCCGGCACAGCCCCGGAAGATCATTGTAGCATGGGATCAATATGAAGAAGTCGAGGATCGGCATTATACTCGGCACGTTTGCAATTCTTCTGCCATACGTCCCATTAGGCAATATCCCACCTGCTGCCTCACAAGCCGCGTCACCGGACCTCAGCCCGGTGCCTCCTTTTACATGGGGAATCGATTCCTCAGATCGATCGGGTTACCCGGTCAATGGATGGTTATTTTAAGTATTTGGCCGCCGCCGATGGCGTCAGGGCCCAATCCTACGTTGGATACATACAGGTTGCCATCGGGTCCCATCGTCATGCCGGTAGGAAGCGACAGGCCCGTGGCAATGACGGTCACCGTTCCGGACGGATCTACCTGCAACACTCTTCCCATTCCAGGCGTTGGGAAGGGAGCCCCGGCGGTCATCTCCAGTACGAACATTCTATTACGGTCGTCAAATACCAGTCCCAGGACGGTATTGAATCCCGGACCCGACACTTTGATCTCTCCCGATGGGGTGATCTTAAAGATCTTGGACGCGCCACCGGCGATGGGGAAAGTGGATAGATTGCCCACATAGAAATTGCCGTGATAGGCAAGTGCCGTGGGCACAATATGTCCCTGGCTGGCTGAGATGTCGATCACCCGGCTGATGCTTCCCGCGGTGGTTACCCTGACAAAGTCGCCATGATTCGGCTCCAGCGCGTAGAGGTCACCTCGAACGCTGATCATACTATACCATGTCCCGTCCGGTTCAAAATCATCCGGTTCCGGATTCTTGACAGGATGCGACTGCAACCAGGCGCTAAGGTCGGCCACCAATGTCCAACTGCCGTCGTCGGCGATTTTCACGATCCCGTTGGGGATATTCGCAACGCCGTGCGAGCAACCGGCCCCGGCCAGCAACGCGTAGAGCGTATTGCCGATGAAAGCAACGTCGGCGACACCCGATATGTCGCCCCCAATGACCTCATTGGCGGTAGAAGAGGGCAGGTTGTCCGTTACTGTTTCGCGGAGGCCCGCCGCGTTTACTCTTGAGATACGTCCGCCGGTCGGACTGCCGTGATAGATGCCCACGGGGAACACCACCTGGTCGCAGAGCCCGACCGTTGAATCCTTTCCACCCGTTCCGCCTTCTGCGACATAGAGATTGCCGTCAGGCCCGAATTTTAGTCCCCGCGGGTTATTGAAACCCGTTGAAAACACCGAAACGGCCCCCTTTAGGGCGACCTTGGCCTTTGCGCTTAGGAGATTCACTCGTTGGTTTGAGCCGGCGGGGTCTGCGGTCTTTACCGCTTTCTGGCAGGTAACAAACAAGAAATAGCTCAGGATGGCAATGGCAATAAGCGTAATAGAACGTTTCATAAAGACTCCTGTTATATGGTGAAAAAATAGGTTACCGAATAACGAGGGAGGAATAAAGAAAGGTTCCAAAGGAATGACACGCAAAACTTGTTGCTGGGGAGAAGGTCACCAATGTAAGTAGCGGGAGAAGGTTATCAATTCATGTAACGGGGAGAATAGAAAGTTATTCATTTTTGACGAGACCGCCAAAAAAGAGATCGCTTTCGAAAAATATCATACATTTAATATAGCCTTTCTCGTTTAGACCCTCCTTCCCGGTTCAAATTCCTGCACTTCTAAATTTTAAAACCACTGTTATGCAAGCAAATTATTTTGCCGCGCACCGGCTTAGCCGGTTGCCCCGTTTCATTAACGGTCCGATCGGATTTACACTCCTGTTGTCATTCCTTTTTCTTCTGCAACATCTTCGGTCGTCCGCACAGGCGACGGATCAAAAGCCCGTCTATTTTTCCGTTTCTTACATCAAAGTCCAGCCGGATAAAGAAGCGCAATACCGGGAGTTGCTGAAAAAGTACGGGAAAAAGGTCAATGAATATTTCTATAAGAACGGGCTCATAATGGGTTGGTACATGCATCGGGTGATCGTGCCTTCAGGCGCTGCCAAAGAATACGACTATGCTGCCGTAAATATTTCCTCCGATTTCAAAGGGCTGCTGGAGGATACCATTTCCATACGCGCCGTGTTCAAAAAGGTTTTTCCGGCCATCACGGACAAAATGTTCGATTCGATCGCAAGCCAATATCAACGCGTAAGGACCGTGGTCAAAAGAGAGATCTATATATCGACGACTGATCTGAACCCCGAAGCGCCAACAACCAAATATGTTTCATTGGATTTTATGAAGACGATGCCCGGCAAGGACGGAGATTACGAGAAAATGGAAAAAGAGACATGGATGCCCATACACAAAGAAAGGCTCAACATGGGCGTCATCAAGGATTGGGGAGTGTATCAAAAGATATTGCCTTCCGGCTCAAAGGAGGAATACAACTACGTAACGGGCCAGTTCTTTGATGATCTTTCCGCCGTGGCGGATCCCAAATACATGGAAGCATTCAACAAGGTCTGGCCGGGCCAGGATGCCGGCAAATTCATCCAAAACACCGAAAGCACACGAACATTAGTGAAGAATGAATTATGGTTGGTCATCGACTATGTCGACCGGTCGAATACGAAATAAAACCTGGGTCCCTATCCCTGTGTGACCCAGGTTCGTCTGTCGTTGTAAGCGATATTCTCCGGTGCATACCCGCCTTTAAAAAGTATCATTTACCGTTTGGCTATCCACGAATTGCTCGAATTGGATGATCTTGCCATCTTTTAGTTGCCACAGATGGGCGACACGTGCTTTTAGCGGCTTACCGGTCGCGTTGTTTACTGCCGTATAGGTGCCGTAGGCAACGATGTTGTCCCCTCCGGCGACATAGCCTTCCGGCGTGAACGTATAGTCTGTCCATTCAGTAGCCAGGCGATGGAATACATTCTTACCGATCGCGTCCAGACCGGTGTAGGTGCCTCCGTAAGGAAAACCTTTGGCCTCTGTCCAGACGATGTCCACGGCTGCATAGGCGGCCAGGTTACGGCCGTTTTCTTCCGAGTTTTTGCCTTCGTAGGTGCTTCTTACAATTTCAAGGTTTGTCATGGTCTGGCTTTTATTGATTTACCATTTCATCTCCCCGGTGTTGACTTTGGCGCTCAGTTGCAGGGCGGTTTCAAAGCCAGCGGAAGGATATTTCTCTTTCAGCGCCTTAACAAGGCTCTCGGAGGTTTTGTACTTCCTTAGGGCTTCTTCGTAGAAAAGAATATAATCCTTGGTATATTTTACGGAGGCGAGGTTGAAGTCTGCTGCGGAGGTTCCATGCGCGGGGATCACGACGTCGGGTTGAAGCGATTTGATCTTATCGAGAACGGAGATCCAGCCGGCCCTTGCTTCGGGTGTTTGCACATCTGCCATCCAGAGGTGAAAGGTGTTTCCAAAGACGTTGATGCCGCCCACTACGGTTTTGGCGGAGGGAATCCAGACAAAGGTATTGGTGGGAAATTCATCCAGGCCGATGATCTCCAGCTTTTGGCCTTCGAGCTCGATGGAATTCCCCGGTAGTACCTGGGGAAGAGTCACATTGCTCGTGATGGCCTTTCCAAGATTTTTTCCCCAGACATCGAGTTTTTTTTGAGCAGTGGCCTTGATGTGCTCTACAGTGGCAGGCGAGGCATAAGCGGTGACTTCAGGGAAGTAGTTTTTGAAAACCTGTAAGCCGAAATAGAAGTCGGGGTCACCGTGGGAAATGTAGATTGCGGTGAGGTTCTTTCCCGAATTTTTGATCTCCCGGGCAACGGTTTCCGCGTCAGCGAGTGTAAATTGAGCATCTACCAACACGGCGTCTTTTTGACCGTAGATAATAACGGATGCCACGCCGAAACTGTTCTCTGAGGCGTTATAAACATCGAAAACAAATGATCCGGCATTGACTTTTTTGAAGGTTTGAGCTTGTGATCCCATAGTGCTAAAAATTAAAATGAAGACGATAGCGGTTGAAAAGAATTGTTTCATTGCTCCGGGACTCCCTTTTGCGAGAGCATGGGCAAAGCTACTTTTTGAGCTGGGGAAAAAAATTGAACAAGTTCAATATTCGCCGGAGCGGGGGCTATCGTTTTCCGGCGATCTTCTTTCTTATCTTGCTTAGGAACTCATGACTGATGCCAAGATAGGCTGAGATTTGAATATTGGACAGTCTATTATAGAGTTGAGGGTACTTGGCTATAAAATCCTGGTAGCGTTGTTCGGCCGTTTTGCTCAGGTTATCGATCATCCGCCGCTGGAGGGCAACGTGCGTCTTTTGCGTCATTATCCGGAATAGCTTTTCAATCTTAGGTTGGTGTTCGAACGCAAAATCCTTGTCTTTTTTGGAGATAACCAATAGTTCACCGTCTTCCAGGGCTTCGATGGCCAGATCGGACGGCCTTTGATTGGTAAAACTATCGATGTCGGTGATCCACCAGTCTTCAGCGGCAAAATACAACACGTGTTCTACCCCGGCATTATCCAGATGATAGATTCGAAAGAGTCCTTTTGTAACAAAGCCTTCGTACTGACACACCTGTCCTTCCCTGAGAAAATGCTCTTTTCTTTTGACAGTCACAGGCGTAAAAAGGTTGCAGAATTGCTGAAGATCTTCTTCCGTCATTGCAATATGCCTGGCGATATTTTCTTTAAGCAGCGAATGCATGGTGGTAAACTCAAATATAGTCCATTTTCATGATTGCAGCCCCGGGCCTACCGGCCTCCGCTGATCCACCCGAGCGAAGCTCTCCCCGCTAGCCTCTTTGATCAGAAAATCACTGTTATTGTGGCGATCTTTGATTCACTGGCTGCATCCAATACTTCTACAAAACAAATATTGTTACGGGGAAACTGAGCTACCGGTATATTTATTATATTTTCTCCTATTTCTACGGGCACAACAGTACTGCTATAAAAGGTTTGCCCAAGCAGGTTAACCACCCGCACTACTACCTGTTGTTTTGCCTGACTATTCAGATACAAATTAATAATCTTATTGATGACCGGATTGGGCCTGACAGAAATGGTTGTTCGGGTAATAGCTGATAATCGCAACGTAAGTACGGCACTATAGCTGCCATAATCATTGTTATTAATTTCCCGGATACGGTAGTATATAACACCATTTAATGCAGTAACATCTTCGCTGTAAGTATAATTATTCTCCCCGTTTGCGGTGGTACGATAAACTTCCTGCCAGTGATCCGCATCCAGGCTTCTCTCCACTAGATACCCGGTAATACCGGCATCTGCAGATGTTTGCCACTTCACATCTGCATACACTTTTTGTGACACCGGCCGTTGCGATACGGATGCATGGGTAAAATGCAGCGGCAGCACCGACAGTCCTGATTCGACAATAACCAGACCACGTCCTACAGTACTCATATATGCACGTCCGAATACGTTCATATCTCCGATTACAAAATTACCGTTCCCCGGACCTCCCCACTCATGGGCATCGTCATTTATTCGTGTCCATGAAGCGCCTTGGTCTGTAGAACGGAACATACCTCTAACTCCGCTAACAGTTCCCCAAATATAAACGGTGGGATAAGCGGCGCCCGTTGCGGCTTTACCAAATCCAACAGCTCCGCAATAAGCAACATTGGAAACAGTTGTCCATGAGGTTCCATTATTCGTAGTATACTTTAATCCATTCGCCAGCGCTACCCACACATGTCCTTCACTGCCGGGGACAGCCCTTGCGTGATTTGAACCACCTGAACCGGGATTAGATGATGATGCGGTAAAACTTACACCTTTGTCGGTACTTACTAACAGCTGTCCGCTACTAGGGCTATAAATATAAAATTTATTGGTATTTACGTAATCTGCTATTGGATGAGCATCCTGAACATTAGTAACTCCTGTACTTGTCCATGATCCTCCATCATTTGTTGAATAATAGGTTGTACTTCCGCCACTGGGACAATAAAGTGTTGTATTTCCATCTGCCGACAATGCTATTTTCCCGTAGCCGCCCCCAATAGTGGAAGCCGCTGCCGTCCAGGTTGCTCCCTGATCGGTTGAGTAATATAATTTATCCGTAGCTCTTACTACTTTATTGATATTATTTGCGGCAAAGGCTATACCGTTATTAGAAGTAACGGTAGGAGTATGTACCTGAGCAGGATAAGCATAAACATCGGAATACACTGCTCCATATTGGTCTCCCACTGCTGAAATAAATTTACCACCGGGAATGCTTATGGCATCAAGTACAACCGTTTCTTCAATTCCTTTTACATCAAATTTCCAGGAAGTCGTGGACGCATTGATATCATCGCAGGTAAAAATTCCGTTCCCGGATATAACCCTTACCCTTGCTGCATTTAAAGGGTCAAAGTCTATGCTGCCAGCCCAATGTATCCCACGGCCAGTGATCCAACCAATGCCATTAGTGTTCAGAGTACTTGTGGATGACAACTTTTGGGTCCAGGTACTTCCTCCATCGGTAGAGAAGAACACAAAATCTCCCCATGTGGCGCCAAACTGGTTGTTATTATAGACGTTTTCCGTTGAAACAATAATTCTGTTCGTATTCGACGGATCAACACTTACGCCACCATAAGGATAATTATTCCCATTGGGAGTAATGTTAGTCCAGGTTCCGGTAGCAGTAGCAAGCTTGTAAACTCTTCCGCTACTGCCGGAACCTGGCCCCTCAGCATCTGCCATGGTAACATATAAAGTAGATTCGTCAGGCGATAAAACAGCCCTGTGGGGCATAAATGAATTATCCGGCTGAATAGCAGTGAAAGTGCTGCCGCCATCGGTACTTTTGTATATATTATTGGCTCCCGTGCGGGAAACTCCTATGTAGATAGTTTTGGTAACTCCTCCCGAAACACTGGAAGGATCAAACACTACGAAGCAGATTCCGTTGCCATTGCTTGTAGTTGTTACAACATTCCATGCCAATGCCCAGGAAGAACCACCGTCGGTACTTTTCCACAAACCATTTGCTCTTGTTCCGCAAAAAAGGATGTTACTGTTATTAGGATCCACCGCCAGACGTTCGCCATTGGCCCTTCCATAACCGTTACCGTGGGCAGTAAATTGCAAAGTTACTATCACTTCAGAGAATGTATTTCCCTTATCCGTGGATTTTAGGATCGCTGTTTTTCCACCGTTAAAGTAAGAAGTTCCTGCAAGTAAATATAAATTGTTTGCATTCTGAGGATCGAGAGCAATAGCTTCTACCCCCTGGTAAGTAGTTTGATCCTCTGAAGTCCAATCGAGCAAAGGAAGCCATTTTGAATTTACGGCATCCCAACGGTAAGCGCCTCCAACATCTGTGCGACAGTAAATATCGCCTGATGTTTTATGACTTATAATTCCTGATACAAAACCGCCTCCACCCAAGGCTACATTACCAAATGTTTGTCCAATTAATTTTGTTTGGGAACAACAAAAAAGGAGCGGCAAAAAGGCCACTATAAATCGTGGCCGATAACATTCTTTCATCTGAACGGATTTTATTCGTTGGTTGGAGCCGTTTAGCGCAAATGTTATGCCATACCGGTTGCACCAGGGTGCTGGTTTGTTTCAAATTAGGGTATGAAATGTTCAAATGAATGTTTATTTAGGGTATGAAATGTTCAAATGAATGTTTATTTAGGGTATGAAATGTTCAAATGCGGATTGCTAAATATTCGAGTTTGGCTACTCGCCGATCATTCACTGCG